>Ga0307425_1000656_pt1 | contig 21510 bp, 22 predicted proteins | sample SalMarWE160330MG_FD_202152 | JGI IMG/M metagenome (GOLD analysis project Ga0307425, IMG submission 202152) | Salt marsh sediment microbial communities from the Plum Island Ecosystem LTER, Massachusetts, United States - WE1603-30 | ecosystem: Environmental > Aquatic > Marine > Intertidal zone >...
ACCCCAAATTCCTTCGCGACAAGGGATTGCCAGTTCCCGAATGGCTTGAGCGAGAACCGGCTCCGACCCCCAGCGTGTTCGTTTAGGCTCAAACGGAGATTTTCAATTGTTGCAGACCAAGACTTGGTTGACCGAAACCGACGAACTGGCCCAAGAGCTCGATGCGCCAGATTTCGTCATTATCGATGCCTCTTGGCACATGCCGGGCGAAGACAAGGACGCCTATGCCGAATATCTCGACGAGCATATTCCCGGCGCGATCTTCTTCGACATCGATGAGATCGCCGATACTAAGAGCGAGCTGCCGCATATGCTGCCGCCGCCTGAGAAATTCTCTTCGCGCATGCGCAGCAAGGGCATTGGCGACGGCTCGCGCATCGTCGTCTACGATTCGCGCGGGCTGTTCAGCGCGGCACGCGTCTGGTGGATGTTCCGCGTGATGGGCGTCGACGATGTGACGGTGCTGAATGGCGGCTTGCCGAAATGGAAACGGGAAGGCAGACCGCTGGAGAGCGGCCCGCCGAGACCGCGGACCCCGCGTCACTTTACGGTCAGGCGCAACGCCGACCTGGTCCGCGACGCGGCCGACGTCAAGCTGCTGATCAAGGACAAGTCGGCGGAGATTGTCGACGCGCGCTCGGCCGACCGGTTTGCCGGAAAAGTCCCTGAGCCCCGCCAAGGGCTTCGCTCGGGGCATATTCCGGGAGCCCATAACCTGCCCTTCGCCAAGCTCCTTAACGAGGACGGCACGCTGAAATCGCCCGGCGAGATCGAACACCTGTTCGAGGACGCGGATGTCGACCTCAACAAGCCCGTGGTGACAAGTTGCGGCTCCGGCGTTACGGCGTGCGTGTTGGCGCTTGGTCTCGCCCAGACCGGACATCGCAGGATTGCGGTCTATGACGGGTCATGGTCCGAATGGGGCGCCGATCAGAGTCTTCCCATCGAAACTGGCGAGGCTTAAAGCGAACAGAGCCCCGTTGCTTGGCCGAGGCCAGATGAGCAAACGGACCGGGAAACACACCGACGCAACCAAGCTTGCCCATGCAGGGCGTGATCCCTCACGCCAATGCGGCTTCGTAAACACGCCGGTCTACCGCGGGTCGACGGTGATCTTTCCGACGCTCGCGAGCCTTGAGGCTGACGATCAGGAGTTCAGCTATGGCCGGCTCGGCACGCCCACGGTCAGGGCGCTCGAGGAGGCGATGGTCGAACTCGAAGGCGGTCACGGCGCCCGGCTGACGCCGTCAGGCCTGTCGGCCATCGCATGCGCTCTTCTTGCCTTCGTCTCCGCCGGCAACGAGGTGCTTGTCTCCGACAGCGTCTACCGGCCGACCCGGCGCTTCTGCGATCACGTGCTGAGGCGGCTCGGGGTCAAGGCCGTCTACTACGATCCCCTGATCGGCGACGGCATCGCGGCGTTAATCACCAAGAAGACGAAAGTCGTCTTCGTCGAATCTCCGGGCTCGCAGACCTTCGAGGTGCAGGACGTGCCGGCCATCGTCAACGCCGCGCACGCCGCAGGCGCCATGGTGATCATGGACAATACCTGGGCCACGCCGCTCTATTTCAAGCCGTTCCAACACGGCGTCGATGTTTCGATCCAGGCGGCCACCAAGTTCATTGTCGGTCATGCCGACGCCATGCTCGGCTGCATCACGGCGACGGAAGAGGCGTTCCCGGCGATCTCCCGGACGCATGACGAGCTTGGACCGTGCCCGGGACCGGAGGACGTCTATCTCGGCTTGCGGGGCTTGCGGAGCTTGGGCGTCAGGCTCGCGCGTCATCAGAGTTCGGGGCTTGCGCTTGCGCGCTGGCTTGCCGATCGGCCCGAGGTCGCGCGCGTGATTTATCCCGCGCTGCCCTCGGATCCGGGCCACACGCTGTGGCGCCGCGATTTCACCGGCGCGCCCGGACTGTTCTCGATCGTGCTCAAACCCGTTGCCCACGAAAAGCTCGCCGCCATGCTCGACGGTCTCGACCTGTTCGGCATGGGCTATTCCTGGGGCGGGTTCGAGAGTCTCATCCTGCCGTTCGATCCGCGGAGTTACCGCAGCGCGACGACATGGAACGAGAAAGGCCCGGCGCTCCGGCTGCATGTCGGGCTCGAAGACGTCGAAGACTTGAAGGCCGATCTCGAAGCGGGCTTCGCGCGGCTCGGTTCTTAGTCGAGCGCGTAGGAGACCAGAGTGTTGCTCAGCATGATCGGCACGATCACCGTGTTCGGCTCTGGAAAGTAAATAAAGTCGGCGCTGCCTTTGTTCAGTTTGAGGAGACGCTCGGCCTTGCCTTTCGCGACGCGATAAAGCCCGCCAGCCCCCCAATCGGTCACGAGGTAGGTACCGGGCTTCAATGCCTGCAGGCCGTCGAGATTGCCAAGCGTGTCGCCGAGTTTGCTGATCGATTGGTCCTCAAGGTTGATGGCAAAGAGCCCTCCCAATTCGGGCTCCCCCTGAGGCGGCAACTTGCCGAACGATGCGACGATAAGTTTGCCATCCTGCACAATGAGACCGTTCGGCCCGTTCAGATCGTCATTCGCGAGCCAAGGTTCAAACACGCCGTCCTTGAGGCGCCAAATCGCGTTCATCGGCGTGTCGGAGACATAGACCGTTCCGTCCTGATCGACGGCAACATCGTTCAGAAAGATCGCGCCTTTGGCTTGATGGCGCTTTAGGATTCTTCCCGACGCCGCATTGATTTCAACCAGCTCGTCGACATCGGCGACATAGAGCGTGCGGTCGTGAAGCGCGAGCCCGGTCGGCGCGTTCAGACCCTCCACCCATTTACGGTCGACGACGGTTCCGTCGGGCTGCAGTTTGGCGATGAAGCCGTTGCCGTCCTTCTGCATGACGGCCCCGGCAATGTTGCTGACGTAGAGCAAGTCGGTCGCCGGATCCTGGACCACCGATTCCGGCTGTTGCATGCCCTTGACCTCCCAAAGGAGTTCCGCCGCAAACGCAGTTGACGGGCACAGCGTCAAAGAGGCAAGCGTCAAGGACGCGAGCGTCGAAGTCACGAGCAGCAGCATGACGACAGGGCGCATGAGTTTCCTCGCCTGCATTGAATGAACGGTAGCCGGGCAGTCCCCCCAAAGAAGTGGCGGTCCCGCAAGGATTCGAACCTTGAACCCTCTGCTTAGAAGGCAGATGCTCTATCCCTTGAGCTACGGGACCGGTTTTCAATCGGCTTAGACTATAACCCGAAACGACAAGATTCAGTGTGTCCAGCGGTCGGGGCGTCCGAATTTGAAGTTTTCGGCGTAGGATTTCGGTCTCAGCGCCGTTTCCTTGGGCTCCTCGAGACGAAAAGCAATGCCGTGGCGCTGGGCGAACGCGACCGCCTCTTCTTTCGTGGGGAAACTGAGCCGAACCTGCGATCTGGTATCGTTGGAGCTGGTCCAGCCCATCAGAGGCTCGATCAGAAGCGGCTTGTCAGGCTCGTACTCCAGCACCCATTCGCGCGGCGCCATACCTTGCTGCATCGCCGTCCTGGCAGGCTTATAGATCCGTGCGGCCATCGAATATCCTCGCAGTCGCGAAAGAGCCGGCGGGATTGGTCGGGGCAGCAAGATTCGAACTTGCGACCCCCTGCTCCCAAAGCAGGTGCGCTACCAGGCTGCGCTATGCCCCGATCGTCTCCCTGGTTCACGGCCGCGAGCCCCCACGGCTTGCGTCCGCGCACAGATACATAATTCGTGGCAGCGCCCGAGGCTAGTGTTTAGGGCGCAGGCGGCGAGAGCGCCCACGTGACAGCCGGTTACTCGCTGCCGCCAAGACCCGGATAGATCACAAGATCGCCCCGCTTGAGCCCGATCCGATCGGCGGCTCCGGCATTTAGCTCGAGCACGCCCGCGACCACCCCTTCGGAGAAAATCCGGTTGGTCGAGAAGGGCTCGGTATTGCGCTCGACGCGATGCACCCGGCCGTCCGGGGCGATGAACACCATATCGAGCGGTATCAGCGTGTTCTTCATCCACATGACGGCCGCTTGCGGCCGGTCGTAAAGGAACAGCATCCCGCCATTCTCCGGCAGGGACCGGCGAAACATGAGCCCAAGCGCGCGCTTCTGATCGGTCGTGGCCACTTCGACCGTGAAGCTGTGTTCGCCGGTTTCGGTCTTGAGCACAAGCGTGCCGGCGCTCGCGGCTGAAGCCCCGTCTTGAGCAACCAGTCCCCAGACAAGCAAAAGGCCCGCCAGGAAACGGGCGAGCCGGCCGATGTTAGGCAAAACTAGTGGGACGCCGGTCCAGGTTGAGAGGCGGGCTTGAGCTCGGCCGCCATCAACCCTTTCGGTCCGCGGCCGTAGCGCACCATCAGGAATTGGCCCGGCCGCAGTTCCGTGAAGCCGCAGCGCCGCAGCGTCTCCATATGGACGAAGATATCCAGGGTCTGCTCGCCGCGGGTTAGAAAACCAAACCCGCGCAGGCGGTTGAACCATTTGACCGTGGCCTGCTCCCACTCGCTCTCGGGGACAACCACGACATGCGTTCGTTGCGGCAGCTGCGAGGGATGGACCGCCGTGGAATCGTCCATGGTGCGAATGCGAAACGCCTGAAGACCTTTCGGCCGGCGAAGAACTTCGCACACGACCCGCGCCCCTTCGTAGGCCGTCTGAAACCCGTCGCGGCGCAGGCAGGTCACATGCAGGAGAACGTCGGGAAGGTCTTCGTCCGGAACGATGAACCCATAACCCTTTGACGCATCGAACCACTTGATCGATCCTGACACTTCGAAGACATCAACTGTGACTTCCTCGTCGCGTTGGGTTTGGCCCTCTTCAAGTGGCGGTTCTTTCGCCCCCATGCCGCATTCCCCCGCTAAACTTCTAACGCAGCCGACCCGAAGCCCCACAAACGAATCGGCTGGAGCACACTGGTTGGCAACATAGCATTGCCGGTTAACGAGGCTAGTGGAATTTTCCGCACGTTTCCTGCTTCTCCACAATCATCGTCCGTTTACGCCGCATCGAACCGAAGCGCGCGCCAACCATCTGATCGGCAAGCATATCTTGTGCAACCGTGCAGGCTCTCAAGACATTCGCAACAACGGCCATGAATTGACGATCCAACCTCGCAAATATCTCTGCCATCGAAAGAAATTTCGTTCCGCTGAGACCGAAGCCACCCCCGATACACGCTGTGGACCGCGTGCAACAATGGAGCGCAATCTGCACTGCGGGACTGATAGTAGATAGGAAGCGTGTCGGCCTTGCACCAGATCGGCCGGACGCGTTAAGGGGTAAAGTTGGCGTCGCAACAACCGAAAAGAGGCCAAGCATGAAGTATTTGCACACGATGGTGCGCGTTTCGGATGTAGACAAGTCGCTTGATTTTTATTGCAACAAGCTCGGCCTGAAAGAAGTGCGCCGGATGGACAGCCCGCAAGGCCGCTTCACCCTGATCTTCCTGGCGGCGCCCGGCGACGAAGATGCCCAGATCGAGTTGACCCATAACTGGGACCCGGAAGCTTATGGCGAAGGACGCAATTTTGGCCACTTGGCCTATGAGGTCGACGACATCTATGCCGCTTGCGACCGTCTGATGAAGAACGGTGTGGTGATCAACCGGCCCCCGCGCGACGGGCACATGGCGTTCATCCGTTCGCCCGACAACATTTCAATCGAGCTGTTGCAGAAGGGCAAGCCGAAGCCGAAACAGGAACCCTGGGCTTCGATGCCGAACACCGGCAAGTGGTAGCTGGCGCCCCCTAGGAGGATCGAACTCCTGTTTCCAGGTTGAAAACCTGGCGTCCTGACCATTAGACGAAGGGGGCGTAAACGCTCGGCCTCGTCATATAGAAAGCTTTTTGGCGGCAAGCAAGAACGAGGCTAGCGCTCGGCGTCGCTTGAGCTCGCTGCGTCCTCGATCAGAAGCTCGATGCTCTCGCGTCCTTGCCAGGAGCTCCGCCGCAAATGTCCCGCGACGTGAACCGGCAGTCCCTCGCTGTCGAGCAGGAGCCTGGCAAGCGGCGTATCGCCAATGCGGAAAGCGCAAGCCTCAAGCCGTGCGCCGTCTGGTGCCTTGAGCGTGCAGCGGAGATGCGCACCCTTGATCATGCGGACGCGGGAAAGACGATGTGCCGGAAAGACAAAGCGCGGCTCAGAGTGCCGCGGTCCATAAGGACCGGCCCGGTCGAGCTGATCCATGAGGCCCTTGCTCGCGCCGCCGGCTGACAGCGCGCCGTCAATGGCAAGCGTTCGCACCCGATCGGCTTGCGCCACGGCGCGCTCAAGCCGCATGCGAAGGAAGGCAAGGAACGCGTCCTGCTTGCTGCGCTCCAACTTAAAGCCCGCGGCCATGGCGTGACCGCCGCCTTTGAGGAGAAGCCCCTCATGCACCGCGCCCCGCACAGCCGCACCAAGATCGACCGACGCAATCGAGCGGGCTGAGCCGGTGGCAGAGCCGTCCGGCTCCAGCGCAGCGACGAAAGTAGGCAAGCGGAAACGTTCGGCGATACGGCCCGCGACCAGACCGAGCAGGCCTTTATGCCAGCCCGCCGCGGCAAGGAACAGCAAAGGCAAACTTTGATCGGACGCGAGCGACGCCTCGGCAGAGGCCAGCGCTTCTTCCAGCATCCGCTCTTCGATGGCCTTGCGCTCTGCATTGAACGCTTCGAGTTTTGCCGCGATCGCACGCGCCTCGATCTCGTCTTCGGTTGCAAGAAGTTTTGCGCCAAGTCCCGAAGCCCCGACCCTGCCGCCTGCGTTGATGCGCGGTCCAAGCACAAAGCCGAGCGAATAGCAGGTTGGCGCGGCATCGATCCGCGCCGCATCGGCGAGCGCGCGCAGGCCTTGATTATGTCTGTGCCGCAAGACCTTGAGACCTTGCGCCACGAACGCCCGGTTGGCCTCCGCGAACGGAACGACGTCGCACACGGTGGCAAGCGCGACCAGATCGAGCAGGCTGAGCAAATCCGGCTCAGGGCGCTCGCTATAGAAGCCGTCCCGGCGAAGGGCGCGCGTCACAGCGACCAGGAACAGAAACACTACGCCGGCCGCGGCCAGATGTCCCTGCCCTGAGAGATCGTCCTGCCGGTTGGGGTTCACCACGGCATAAGCGGGTGGCAGCGCCTCGTCGGCCTGGTGATGGTCGATCACGATGACTTCGGCGCCGGCGCTGTTGGCGGCGGCAATGGCTGCATCGGCGGCGGTGCCGCAATCGACGGTCAGGATCAGGCGCGCGCCTTCTTCGGCAAGGCCGGCGAGCGCCTCGGGCGACGGCCCGTAGCCTTCGGTCAACCGGTCGGGAATATAGGTCGCCGCCGCTTGCTCATGCGCCCGCAGAAAGCGTTCGATCAGCGCGACGGAGGCAGCCCCATCGACGTCGTAATCGCCGAACACGGCGATCGGCTCGTTTTGCGCAATCGCCTTGGCAAAGCGCATTGCCGCCTTCTCCATGTCCTGGAGGCACGCGGGATCGGGCAGAAGCGTGCGGATCGACGGATCGAGATAACGTTCAGCGGTATGCGGGTCGGCGCCGCGAGCAGCGAGGACGCGGCCGAGAATTTCAGGCAGTCCATGGGCCTGCGAGATGGCGGACGCCAAGACTGTGCGGCCGGGATCGAGACGCTCGACCCAGCGATTGCCGCGCGCCGAGCATTCGACGCCAAGAAACGCGCTGCCAAGGTCATTTGCCGGAAATTTTAGGGCTGCCGTCACGCTACGCCATCCACGCTGTCGTCTTTGCGAAGCGCGAGTGTAAAGTGATTCGCAGGGGCGCCCCCTCCCCTTGAAGCCTAGTCGAATTTGCTGATGTCCGGGTGCTCGGTCTTGATCCAACGCACGGTGCGGGTCGAGGCCCGCATCACCAAAGTATGGGTAAAGACCGAGTCCTTGGTGAAACGCACACCTTCGAGGAGTGAGCCGTCGGTGATGCCAGTCGCGGCGAAGGCAAGGTCGCCTGTCACCATGTCGCGTACGCTGTACTTCCGGTCGAGATCGGCAATGCCGGCGACACGGGCACGTTCGCGTTGCTGTTCGTTCGACGCCACGAAGCGTGCTTGCATCTGACCGCCGATACAGGCGAGCGCCGCCGCCGCGAGCACGCCTTCGGGCGCGCCACCCATGCCCATATAAATGTCGATGCCCGTTTCAAGCGGCACGGTGACGTGGATCACGCCGGCAATATCGCCGTCGCTGATGAGACGAAGCGCGGCGCCGCACTCGCGGACCTGTTCGATGAGTTTGGCGTGACGCGGGCGATCGAGAATGCAAACAGTAATGCCGCTGATCGGGACGTTCTTGGCGAGAGCGAGCGCATTGAGGTTGTCGGCAGGTGCGGCATCGAGATCGACCAACCCTTCCGGATAGCCGGGTCCTATGGCGATCTTGTCCATATAGATTGACGGCGCTCTGAGGAGGCTGCCGCGCTCGGCCACGGCAAGCACCGATAGCGCGTCGGGAAGAGCCTTGGCGCAGAGTGTGGACCCTTCCACCGGATCGACCGCAAGGTCCACTTTGAGTCCCGCGGCACTGCCGGCACCGACCGTTTCGCCGTTATAGAGCAGCGGGGTCTCGTTCTCCTCGCCCATGCCGACCACCACGACCCCTTCGACCGCCAGGTGCTCGAGCTCTCGGTACATGGCTTCGGCGGCCGCCTCATCGGCGGCGGCCTCATTGCCGCGGCCCCGCCATAGAGCGGCGGCCACGGCCGTGCCCTCGGTCACACGAACGATATCGAGCGCCAGCGCGCGGTCGAGCTCGGCCCGACCTTCAGCTTTCGACACGGACGTTCCTCCCGGCCCTCAGGCGCTCATGAGCGTCGCCTGTAGAGTTAGCACACCCATTATCACAGTTTTTCGATGCGGATCATCTGCGGCTTTTGGTCGACATGGCCGTCTCGCTCGATGGCATCCAAAGCTTTGCGGATCGCCGCTTCGGTGGTCTGATGGGTAATCATCACGACAAAGGCCGGAGAGTCCTCATCCCGCTGGTTGAAACCGGGAGGCTCGGCGTTCGGCCGGCGTTGCACAATGCTCTCAATCGAGATCCCCTCTTCGGCCATGCGCCCAGCGATGGCGGCGAAGGCACCGGTCCGGTCATGGACCGAGAGCCGGATATAGTAGCCGCCTTCGTGCGCCCGCATCTGCGCCGGCCGGTAAGGCTTCAGCGCCTCGGCTTTGGTGCCGAAGGGAGGAAGAACGTGGCCGCGGGCAATATCGATAAGGTCGCTCATCACCGCCGACGCCGTCGGCCCGGCGCCCGCGCCGGGACCGATCAGCATAATGTCGCCGACAAAATCGCCGTCGATCGCCACGCAGTTCGACACCCCATCGACCTCGGCAATGGCCGAATGCTTCGGCACCATGCTCGGATGGACGCGCTGCTCAATACCGCTATCGGTGCGAGACGCTACGCCGAGCAACTTGATGCGGTAGCCGAGATCGTCGGCGGCCTCAATATCGGCCGGAGTAATCGCCTCGATGCCTTCGACGTAAACCGACTCGAAGCTTGTGCGCGTCCCGAAAGCGAGACTGGTGAGAAGCGCTAATTTATGTGCGGCGTCGAACCCGCCGATATCGAAAGTCGGATCGGCCTCCGCGTAGCCTTGGGCTTGCGCCTCCTTCAACACATCGGCGAAGCTTCTCCCCTCTTTCTCCATCAAGGTGAGGATGTAGTTGCAGGTCCCGTTGAGGATGCCGCACACCCGTGAGATGTCGTTGCCTTGCAGGCTTTCGCGAATGACCTTGACCACCGGAATTCCTCCGGCGACCGCCGCTTCGAAATTCAGAGCCACGCCATTTTTTTCCGCAAGCGCCGCGAGGCTTGGCCCGTGATGGGCCAACAGGGCTTTGTTGGCGGTGACGACGTGCTTGCCCGAGTTGAGCGCCGCTTCAATGGCTTGCTTGGCGACGCCATCCTCCCCGCCAATCAGCTCGACGAAGACATTGATGGCCGGGTCCGCGGCGAGCGCGACCGGATCTTCCACGAACCGCAATTGGGAGATGTCGGCGTCGCGATTCTTCTGCCGGTTTCGCGCCGAGATCGCCACGGCCTCGATCGGCCGTCCGGCGCGCGCGGCAAGCTCTCCCTCGCGCGCGGCAAGGAGACGTAACAGACCGCTGCCGACGGTGCCGACCCCGGCCACTCCAAGCTTCAAACCATTTATCATCGGAGAAGATCAGAACGACCGATTGGCCTGTGAGGCAATAGGAATGACATTATGCATAGTCTTAGCGGATTCGGTGAGGAACCGCCGAATATTACGCGCAGCCTGGCGGATGCGCTGCTCGTTCTCGACCAGCGCAATGCGCACATAGCCCTCGCCGTACTCGCCGAAACCGACGCCGGGCGAGACCGCGACCGAGGCCTTCTCCAGAAGCAGCTTGGCGAATTCGAGCGAGCCGAGATGGGCGAACATGTCAGGGATCGGCGCCCAGACGAACATGGTGGCAGGCGGCGAAGGCACCGGCCAGCCGGCCCGGTTCATGGCGTCGACCAAGCAATCCCGGCGGCGCCGATAGATTTCACGAATTTCAGCAACACAGTCCTGGGGTCCGTTCAACGCGGCGGTCGCGGCCACCTGGACGGGGGTGAAGGCGCCATAGTCCAGATAAGACTTCACACGGGTGAGAGCATGAATCAGCCGCTCATTGCCGACGGCGAAACCGATACGCCAGCCGGGCATGGCATAGGTTTTAGAGACCGTGGTGAATTCAAGAGCGATATCGACAGCACCCGGCACTTGAAGGATTGACGGCGGAGGCTCGCTCCCGAAATAGATCTCAGCATAAGCGAGATCGGACAGCACGATCAGGTCATGCTTCTTGGCGAAGGCGACGATCTCCCGATAGAAGTCGAGATTGGCGCATTCCGCCGTGGGATTGGCAGGATAGTTGAGTACCAGCACCGACGGTTTCGGCACAGAGTGTCTGACCGCCTTGTCGAGCGACGCTAAAAACTGAGAATCGGTGCCCGCCGGCAAGTGCCTGATGACCCCTCCCGACATGATGAAGCCGAACTCGTGAATGGGATAGGTGGGGTTCGGCACCAAAATGACGTCGCCCGGCGCGGTGATCGCCTGGGCCGAGTTGGCAAAGCCTTCCTTCGAGCCGAGGGTCACCACGACCTGGGTGTCGGGATCGAGCTTCACGCCGAAGCGCCGTGCGTAATAGGCGGCTTGCGCGCGCCTCAAGCCCTGAATGCCCTTGGATGCCGAATAGCGGCTGGTGCGTGGATCGCGTAGCGTCTCGGTCAGCTTGGCGACAATATGTGCCGGCGTCGGCATGTCGGGATTGCCCATGCCGAAATCGATAATGTCGTCGCCGCGCGCCCTGGCCTCAGCCTTGAGCTTGTTGACCTGCTCGAAGACGTAGGGCGGTAGCCGCTTGATCCTATGAAACTCGTTGCTCACAGACACGAGGGGATCTCCACCCGATCAGCCCCCCGAAGGGGTTCCACTTGAACCATATAAACGCGCCAAGGCGCAAGCCGCTCCCGCCGGGTCAGCGCGGCCTAGCCTCTAGTTTTCGGCCGGCCCTGTCATCACGGCCTTTTCGGGCTTGGCCTCGTCCTTTTTGGCCGCGGCTTTTTGCAGGTCGCTGATCACCGCTTCTTGCTCTGCCTTGGTCAGGGCCCCTTCGTATTGGCGCTGAAGCGCCGCCGAAGAGGGCGGGGAATCGCTTAGGGTCACCGCCTCGGAGCAGGCCGAAAGTCCCAGAAAGAGCACGATGCCAATCAGGCCTGGGAGCGCGTGGTGGTGCTGGCGTATCATCAGATTCGAGCTCGTTTTCGACCGTTTTCCAAGGCGATTGGCAATTGGCCTCAACTGCGATATTGCATAGCACAATAAGGCCTTGCCCGGAGCTTCGACAACAAGGTGGCGCAAGCAAGGTTACACGGGGGTAAAGCAAGGACTTTTTGATGCAGCGGAAGAGCGACGAGCCCGGCGAAAGCCAGGGCGAGCAAGACCAAACCAACCAGTTCGAAGCTTTAGGCCGGAATATCGTGCGGCTGTTCGATCAAGGGGCGAAAGCGGCCACGACCCTGGCCGAGCGCTCGCGCTCGACAAACGGCAGCGGGCCCTACGGAATGACCTCGGAGATCGGCGAGGCAGCCAAATCTCTCGGGGAGGTCGCACGGCACTGGGCCACCGATCCCGGCAAATTCGCCGCCGCCCAAAGCGTTCTATTCAAGAGCTATGCCGATCTTTGGGGCCGCTCGGTCCGCCGCTTCCTCGGCGAAGAGGTCGAGCCGGTGGTCGAGCCCGAGCCCGGCGACAACCGGTTCAAGGACCCGGACTGGTCCAACACACAGTTTTTCGATTTCTGGAAGCAAGCCTATCTCATCACCTCGCGCTGGGCCGAAGACGTTACCCGGAACACCGAGGGTGTCGACGAGAAGACTCGCAAAAAAGCCCTGTTCTATTTGAACCAGATGCTGACCGCGCTGTCGCCGTCGAACTTCCCTCTGACGAACCCGGAAGTGATGCGCACCACGCTCGAGACCAACGCCGCGAATCTCGTGCAGGGCATGACGCATTTCGTTGAGGATCTCGAGCAGTCGAAGGATCTTCTTCGTATCAGCCAGACCGATCTCTCCGCATTCGAGATCGGACGCAACCTTGCAATGACTCCCGGCAAGGTCGTGTTTCAGAACGACCTCATCCAGCTCATTCAATACGCGCCGGCAACCGACGAAGTGTATGAGCGGCCTCTCCTCATCGTGCCGCCTTGGATCAACAAATATTACATCCTCGATCTCGTGCCGGAGAAGTCGTTCGTCAAATGGGCGGTTGAGCAGGGCTTCACGGTATTTCTGATCTCTTGGGTCAATCCCGACGAGCATCTCGCCCAGAAGACCTTCGAGGACTACATGCACGAAGGCATTCTCGCCGGGCTCGACGCCGTCATCCGCCAGACTGGCAGTCCCAAGGTCAACACGCTCGGTTACTGCGTCGGCGGGACGCTGCTCGCGACCACCCTCGCCTATATGGCGGCGAAGGGCGACGACCGCGTGGTCTCGGCGACGTTCCTTGCTGCTCAAGTCGATTTCAGCGAGGCCGGCGACCTGCTCGTGTTCATCGACGACTGTCAGCTTAAGGCACTCGAAGAAATGATGGCCGAGCACGGCTATCTCGACGGGTCGCGCATGGCGGCGGTGTTCAACATGCTACGCCCGCGCGATCTGATCTGGCCTTATGTCGTCAACAATTATCTGCTCGGCAAGAAGCCCTTCCCGTTCGATCTCCTCTACTGGAACGCGGACTCGACCAGGCTGCCTGCCGCCAACCACGTATTCTATCTGCGTGAGTTCTATCATTTGAACCGGCTCGCCAAAGGCGAGATGAAGATCGGCGGCGTCCCGCTTGATCTGCATCGTGTGACCATCCCGATCTACGAGCTGTTCACCAAGGAAGACCATATCGCGCCGGCGGCTTCGGTGTTTCGCGGCAGCAAACTGTTCGGCGGGCCGGTACGCCTCGTCATGGCGGGCTCAGGCCATATCGCCGGCGTGGTCAATCCTCCGGCCAAGCAGAAATATCAGTTCTGGTCGGACGGGAAAGCAGGCGAGCTTGACGAATGGATGTCAACGGCCCGCCAAACGGCAGGATCGTGGTGGCCCGACTGGACCTCGTGGCTTGCCGGCCAGTCCGGGCCCAAAATTCCCGCCCGCAATCCCTCCAACGGACCGCTTTGGGCCATCGAGGATGCGCCGGGCTCCTTTGTGAAGGCCCGCGACTAACAGTTCACGGAAAAAGCGGAAGCTGATCGAGGCCGGTTGTCTCATCGAGGCCGTGCATCAGGTTGAAGTTCTGCAACGCCTGACCGGCCGATCCCTTCACCAGATTGTCGATCGCCGAGACGACGATGGCGCGGTCTTTGATGCGATCGTCGAAGGTGCCGATGTTACAGAAATTGGAGCCTCGCACGTGCTGGGTCGCAGGCGTCACGCCGTCCTCGACGACATGCACGAATGGGCTCGTGGCGTAAGCTGCCGATAGCGCCTCTCTGAGGCCGGCCGCGTCAGCTTTGCCGGCAAGCTTCACGTACGAGGTGCACAATTCGCCCCGCGACATCGGGGCAAGATGCGGCGTGAAATTGACGGTCACCGGCGATCCCGCGGCAGCGCCCAGTTCCTGCTCGATCTCGGGCACGTGCCGGTGATTGCCGATGCCGTAAGGCGACAGCCCCTCGCCTGCCTCTGAAAACAGAATGTTCTGTTTCAGGCTGCGACCCGCGCCGGAAACACCCGACTTGGCGTCGATGATGATGTCCGACGTCTCGATCAGCCGAGCCTTGACCAAGGGAAGAAGCGCAAGCAGCACCCCGGTCGGATAGCAGCCGGGACAGGCCACAAGCCGCGCGGTCTTGATCTCGTCGCGGTAATGTTCGGTAAGGCCGTATACGGCCTCCTTGATCAGATCAGGTGCGCTATGGGCGTTCGCGTACCACTGTGCATACGCTTCAGGATCGCGCAGCCGAAAATCGGCCGACATATCGATGATCTTGATGTGCTTTGGAAGTTTGCCGATCTCGCCATGCGCCGTGCCGTGCGGCAACCCGGAGAAGACGATATCGACCTGGTCCCAGTCGGCCTCATCCGGACTGACAAGCGCCGGCAGATCGAGGCTCGCAAGGTGCGGAAAGACCTTCGCGAGACTCTGCCCGGCATGGCCCTTGGCGATCAGCGCCACGATCTCGATCGCAGGATGGCGCGCGGCAAGCCTGATCATGTCGGCGCCGGTGTAGCCGGACGCGCCGAGGATGGCGGCTCTGATGGTCTTTGGTTTGGCCATGGTCGGGGCCTGTTTAAACGCCGGTGATGAGAAATGGATTAAGCCTACGGGAGATTACGTCATAGCGGCGAGAGCCGCTAACCGGCAATCGTTGCTCGCGGGCTTTGGCTTGATCTGGCAGGCGCCGGAACGACGTTTCGCGGTTAGCGCTTCGAGAATTGGAAGCTTCGTCGCGCTTTCGCCTTGCCGTATTTCTTGCGCTCGACGGTGCGGGCATCGCGGGTCAAGAACCCGCCTTTTTTCAACACGCCGCGCAGTTCAGGCTCGTAGCGCGTCAGCGCAATCGAAATGCCGTGCCTCACCGCACCGGCCTGGCCGGAAAGTCCGCCGCCGCTCACCGTGCAGATGACGTCAAACTGGCCCTCACGGCTTGCCGTTACCAATGGCTGCTTCAGAATCATTTGAAGAACCGGGCGGGCGAAATATTGGGAATGGTCCTTGCCATTGATCGTGATCTTGCCGGGGCCCTGCTTGACCCAGACGCGGGCGACGGCGTCCTTGCGTTTGCCGGTCGCGTAAGCACGGCCTTGCGCATCGACCTTCTTCTCGTAGACGTGGGCCGGCGCCTCCGTTTCGGTCTTTAACGGAGCAAGATCGTCAAGCGTCATGGTCTCGCTCATAGCGTCAAGCGCTCCTTGCGTTCTTGGCGTTGAGGGCGGCGACATCCAGTTTGACCGGACTCTGCGCTTCGTGTGGATGCTCAGATCCCGGATAGATCCGCAAGTTCCGAAGCTGTTGGCGTGCAAGCGGGCCGCGCGGCAGCATCCGCTCGACGGCTTTTTGCAGAATACGTTCGGGGTGTTTGCCCTCGAAGATCTTGGCGGCGTTGCGGTCCTTGATGCCGCCGGGATAGCCCGTGTGCCAATAATAGACTTTGTCGTTGCGCTTATTGCCGGTGAACACGACATTGCCGGCATTGATGACGACGATGTTGTCGCCGCAATCCATGTGCGGCGTGTAGCCGGGCTTATGCTTGCCTCTGAGCCGCGTCGCGATCAACGCGGCCAGTCTGCCGACCACGAGGCCATCGGCGTCGATCAGAATCCAGGACTTGTCGATGTCCTTCGGCGTGGCGGAATAGGTCTTCATCGTCGGTTCCGGGGCGTTTCGGATCGGCGCTTCTAGCTTTTGACTCAAAGCGGGTCAAGGAGAAACGTACTCTTCAATGAATTCAGCGCTTTAGATATGTGGTATTATAATACCGCTAGTTACGGTCGCCTTTGCCAATGGGGCGCCGCCACGCGCGTGCGCGTCAAGCCACTAGGAAATACTGCTATAAGGCTCCACTTAATCTTGCGAGCAGGCGCCCCGAGCATGACCACCATTGCAAGCCGGAAATTGGAAAACGCTGAGGAGGCCTTGTTGCGCGAGGATCAAGGGCCCGTGGCCGTCCTCACGCTCAATCGCCCCGAAGCGCGTAATTCCCTCTCGCTCGAGCTGCTTAGCGCTATGACCGGCGCCATTCACGAGATCGGCGGATCGGAGGCGATTAGGGCCGTGGTTGTGACCGGCGCGGGCCCGGCCTTCTCGTCAGGTCACGATCTGAAAGAGCTCGCCGCGCATCGCAACGATCCCGACAGAGGCAGTGCTTTCTTCGCCGAGACCATGACCGCTTGCACCGAGATGATGCTGAGCATCGTTCGCTCGCCAAAGCCCGTGATCGCGGCCGTCAACGGGATCGCCACCGCTGCCGGCTGCCAACTGGTCGCAAGTTGCGATCTTGCTGTGGCGAGCGTTGACGCGCGCTTTGCCACGCCCGGAGTCAATATCGGTCTTTTCTGTTCGACACCCATGGTTGCGCTCAGCCGCAACGTCTCACGCAAAGCGGCGATGGAGATGTTGCTTCTCGGCGACATGGTGGAGGCCCAGCAGGCGCAAACGCTCGGCCTCGTCAACCGGGTGGTCGAACCGGACCGGGTGACCAACGAGGCAATTGAGTTCGGCCGCAAGATCGCATCGAAGCCTAAGCGCACGCTCAAGATCGGCAAGGAGGCCTTCTACCGTCAGCTCGACATGACGCTTGAAGAGGCCTATCGCTACACCACCACGGTTATGGTGGAGAACATGCTCGACCGGGAAGCCGAAGAAGGCATCGGCGCATTCCTCGAAAAGCGCCCGCCGCGCTGGCCGCGCTAACCGCGCCTGCTTGTTCCGAGCCTTGCGTGACCTGAGCCTCCCATGAACCACGATGCCTATAGCGATGCCTATATCAGGCAGATCCTGACCGAGAACCGGACCATCGCCATGGTGGGAGCGAGCGCCACCCCGTCGCGGCCGAGCTATTTCGCCATGAAGTACCTGAAGGAAAAAGGCTTCCGCGTGATCCCGGTCAATCCGGGACAAGACGGCAAGACCATTCTCGGCGAGAAGGTTTACCCCTCGCTCGCGGCGATCGGGGAGAAAATCGACATCGTCGATATCTTCCGCAGCTCGGAGGCCGCGCTGGACGTCACGCGCGAAGCTATTGCCATCGGCGCCCGTGTCGTGTGGATGCAACTCGGTGTGCGCAACGACGAGGCGGCAAGGCTTGCCGAGGAGGCCGATCTGCAAGTGGTGATGAACCGCTGCCCGAAGATCGAGTATGGCAGGCTATCCGGCGAACTGAATTGGGCCGGCGTGAACTCACGCACGCTCTCGAGCAAGCGGCCTCTGCTTGGGCTCAAGGGCGTGCAGCACCGCGTCATTGCCACGAAACCCTGAACCAGTATAGTCGCCCGTCCATCAGCGTAAGGGAACATGACAATGACCGAGGAGCGCACCCCCGGCTTCAACACGCTTGCCATTCACGCCGGCGCCCAGCCCGATCCTGCAACCGGCGCCCGTGCCACGCCGATTTATCAGACCACCTCGTTCGTGTTCGACAATGTCGATCACGCGGCGGCGCTGTTCAATCTCGAGGTCTTCGGCAACATTTACACGCGCATTATGAACCCGACCCAGGCGGTGCTTGAGGAGCGGATGGCGGCGCTCGAAGGCGGCACCGCGGCGCTTGCGGTCGCCTCGGGTCATGCGGCGCAGGCGCTCGTGTTTCATACTTTGCTCTCTCCGGGCGATGAGTTCATCGCCGCGCGCCAGCTCTATGGCGGGTCGATCAATCAATTCAGCCATTCGTTCAAGAAATGCGGATGGGAGGTCAAGTGGGCCGACACGACCGACGCGGAGTCGTTCCGCGCCGCGCTGACGCCCAAGACCAAGGCGATCTTCGTCGAGTCGATTGCCAATCCCGGCGGTATCATCACCGACCTTGAAGCCGTCTCGGCGGTGGCCAAAGAAGCGGGCGTGCCATTGATCGTCGACAATACCTTGGCCACGCCCTATCTCACCCGGCCCATCGAGTACGGCGCCGACATCATCGTTCATTCGCTGACCAAATTTCTCGGCGGTCACGGCAATTCGATCGGCGGCGCCATTGTCGACTGCGGCACGTTCGACTGGTTGAAGAGCGGCCGCTATCCGACCTTGTCGGAGCCTTGCGCCTCCTATCACGGCATCACGCTGGCCGAGACGTTCGGTAACTTCGCCTTTGCCATCGCCTGCCGCGTGTTGAGCTTGCGCGATCTCGGTCCGGCGATCTCGCCGTTCAACGCGTTTTTGATCCTGACGGGGATCGAGACCTTGCCGCTCCGCATGCAGCGGCACTGCGACAACGCGCTCGCCGTGGCCACTTGGCTCTCCGGTCACGACAAGGTCGCGTGGGTGAACTATGCCGGCCTCCCCGGCAATGCGTTCAACGAGATGGCCAAGCGTTATTCGCCGAAAGGCGCCGGGGCCGTTTTTACCTTCGGGCTGAAAGGCGGGTACGAGGCCGGCATCGCGCTCGTCAGCAACGTCAAGCTGTTCAGTCACCTTGCCAATATCGGCGACACGCGGAGCCTCATCATCCACCCCGCCTCGACCACGCACCGTCAGCTCACCGACGAGCAGCGCATCAGTGCCGGCGCGGGCCCTGAAGTGGTTCGCCTCTCGGTCGGCCTGGAAAACGTCGAGGACATCATCGCCGATCTCGATCAGGCGCTTTCCGCCGCTTGACCCTCCGTGGCCGCGAAGGACGCACCCTGCGCCAGCCATAAATTGTAAAGCGCGACGGCGAAGACGGCGATGGCGCCGGCTTGATGGGCAAGCCCGAGGACAATCGGCACGGCAAGAAGCAGCGTCCAGACGCCGAGTGCCGCTTGCAGGACCGCGAGGAACGCCAGCGTCAACGCGCTTCCGAGCAGTGGCGGCGGACCGCCCTTGACCGCGAGCCACGACAATTGGCCGAGCACGGCCAGAACGACCGCATATCCCAGCATGCGGTGGTCGAACTGCACGGTCAGCGGATTCTCGAACAGATTGAGATACCAGGGCGACGCCTCGGCAAGGCCCGCAGGGACGAACGCGCCGTTGATGAGCGGCCAGCTATTGTACCCCATGCCGGCGTCGAGGCCCGCGACCAGCGCGCCAGCCAGCATCTGTAGAAAGATCAGCCCCAGCACGAGGCTCGCCACCCAAACCGAACCGCGCGGCCGTGCGGCCGCTCCCCTCGCCCCGCTGACACTAAACAAGAGCCATAGCGTGTAACCGAGGATGACAAGGGCAACGCCGAAATGCGCGGCGAGACGATACTGGCTCACATCGGTGCGCTCGCTCAGCCCGCTCATCACCATATACCAGCCGAGCGCTCCCTGAAGGCCGCCAAGGACGAACAGAGCGATCAGCCGGGGCAGAAGCCGAGCCGGGATATACCTCGCGATCCAGAACAAGACGAACGGCACGAAGAACGCGATGCCGATCAGCCGTCCGAGAAACCGATGCGTCCATTCCCACCAATAGATGGTCTTGAATTCCTCAAGGCTCATCCCGCGCTTGAGCTCGGTATATTCCGGAATGGTCTTATAGGCGGAGAAGGCCTCGTCCCACTCCGGCTCCGACAAAGGCGGAATTGCGCCGACAACCGGTTGCCACTCGGTGATAGAAAGGCCTGAATCGGTAAGCCGCGTGGCGCCGCCGACAAGGATCATGGCGACGATGAGGGCTGCGAGGGCGCCGAGCCAAAGCGTCAAAGCGCGGGCATGGCGCGGCGGCATCGCGGCTTCCCTCTCGGAACGGGCGAATGTTGCGGTCGAAGACATGGACGTCAATTGCACAGAGGTTCGCGCAAAATTCAATCGCGAAAACCTGTTATGATCCGCGCTGAATTGACCTTCGTGTACGTGGACGAATAATGCGCCCCCGGTCTCGCAAGCTCATCGGCACGATTGTCCTTCTCCTGGCGCTCGCGGTCTACGCGACAATCGCCGCCGTGATCGGCTCGGGCCGCATCGCGCGCGCGCCGCAATGGGTGCAGTTTGCCTTCTTTTTGACGACGGGATTGGCCTGGGTGATTCCGGCCGGCTTGCTTATTCGTTGGATGCAGCGGCCGGACTGACCGGACGCTGCTCTTCACTGCGCTTCTCGTAGACCAGGACCGGGCAGCCAAGCGGCGAGAACGCGTTCAAATCGCTTTTGGCGCTGTCCGCGCCGGAAGCTGTATCCACCACCGCAATCGCGACCGATAGTTCGAACTTCAGCGCGGGCGTAAACTTCAGCAGCGCTTCGTGGTCGGCGTGGAGCACGACGCCGTCATAAGCCTGTGTCAGCGCCTCTAACACGGAGGTGAAGCGTTCGTTGCCTTCGTCAGGGACCGTCGGCGTGGGACCTCCGGCGGCAATCACCTGAAGGGGCGTTTCCGCATCAACCCTGACCACGTCCTCAAATCCAGCCCGGCCGGCAAAAAGCTCGGCAAGACCGGGTGAGGACTTTAGGCCAAGCGTGCCGGAGATGGAGACGCGCCCGCAGGCAAGGTCGACCAAGACGACCTGATCGCCACCGGTCGCCAACGCACGGGCGATCGAAACCGCTTCGGGCGTTGCATCGAGCGAGGCGGTTGCGCCGCTCACGAGAAGGGCCCGCGGCGCCCCGCCCCGGCCCGCGGCATAGATCTGGTTCAGGACCGTATCGGGCGTTCGCACCCTGCACGAGTCACGACTGTCTGCGGACGCAAATCTTTCCTGTCGAAAGCGAGGATGACGGACAATCCTTCTTGCCGGCGGCATTGGCATCAACGCTTCGGCTCCGGTCTCGCCGAGAGCGAGGCTCCGCCGGAAGCGCATCAGGAACCCGGCCGCGGACTGAGCGCTTGGGCCGGGCCCGCGCGGCGTTTCTGCGTTCCGGCCAAGCTTTGCGTCATCCCCATGTTGCTCTGGCAGAAAGGATGGCCGCTTCAACTGCCTGCCGCCTTGCCTCACGCCCGCGCCATGGACGCGCAAGGGCGATATCTGCGCAGGCACGGCACAACTGACTGGTATCGCATCCGCTCGGGCCCGGCGCCGAACACGCCTGAGCCCGTAGAGAAGTAGACAGGACCCGACAAGAACCAGCAGACCCGTCAGGCCGTACGACCCGATGGCTTCACGTGCGGTGGAGATTTGAGATTGGGAGATCTGCTCCCCAAAGATGAGAAGCAGCCGCGCCGGCGGCAGGGCGATAAAAATGACAAACGCAGCGCCAATCACAAGGCCTGCGATCCCGGCCCTTGCGCGCCATTTCACGCGATCAAGCTCCTGGGGGTCGAAACGTTCCGCGACCGAACGCATGGTGCCCAACTTCTCCAACCGGCCTCAAACAGGCTCATTAGAGCCGCAGGCTTGTAACCAAATGTTTAAGGCGCGGCCCGCTTCGAAACGGCCGGATAGGCTCCGTTAAGCATGGGGACTGTTGTCGTGGGACGCCATCGTCCCGGCTGCGACGCTCCGAGG
>Ga0307425_1000657_pt1 | contig 21502 bp, 16 predicted proteins | sample SalMarWE160330MG_FD_202152 | JGI IMG/M metagenome (GOLD analysis project Ga0307425, IMG submission 202152) | Salt marsh sediment microbial communities from the Plum Island Ecosystem LTER, Massachusetts, United States - WE1603-30 | ecosystem: Environmental > Aquatic > Marine > Intertidal zone >...
TCGATAAATTGGCCTAGTTGATCGACCGCATCAGGCTGTTTCACCAGGTAGCGGTCGGCACCGGCTTCCATCGCTTCGGTTGTCTTTTCCGGTTGGCTGACGTGGGTCAGTACGACGATCGGCGTTCGTTGGGTGCGCTGGTCGCGGCGGAGTTTCTGGATTAGCTCGATCCCATCGATATCGGGAAGATCAAGCTCGGTGACGATTAAATCCACCCGGTCGCGCCAGGCGATGATGAGCCCTTCCTTACCGGCCAGCACATGTTGAACCTGACGTCCCCCCTCCGTGATCGTCAGCGTGAGGAAATCGGCCGTCTGACGATCGGGCTCAATCAACAGGATGTTAGAAGCCTTCAAGGTCGAAAGGCTCCTTAGCTTTCTTCATCAATCGGAGGCATGAGGTAGCCGATTCCCTGGCGGGTAACAATATGGGTCGGGTTCTTTGGATCGGGTTCGATCTTCTGCCGCAGCCGGCTGAGGCATACCCACAGGATCTCCTTGTCGTCCTTGTACTCCGGACCCCAGACCGACGTAAGCAGATCCTCCGGGCTGAGAACGTTGCCGATTGCGTTGGCAAATGTCTGGAGCAAGCGGTACTCGGTCGCTGTAAGAGAAATTGGCTCACCGCTCACGAGCACCTCGGCTTTGGCCAGGTCGATCTCGAGATTGTGGTGTATGAACACTGGCTGGTGGAATCCATCCACCGTCTCGCGCTCTGCACGACGCAGAACCGCGCGCACACGGGCCAGGAGTTCCTGGGCTGAAAAGGGTTTGACGATGTAATCATCCGCGCCAGCATCCAGCCCGCGCACGCGATCACGCTCTTCACCCTTGGCCGTGAGGATGATGATCGGCACCGATGAGAATTCACGGATGCGCTCGCAGGCGGTGAACCCATCCATGACCGGCATCATGACGTCCAGCAGCACGATATCGGGTTTTTCAGCTGCGACCGCGTCAACAGCCTGCTGCCCATCCATGGCTGTAATTACAGAATAGCCGGCGGTTTCCAGGTTGATCTGGACCAGAGCCAGATACCTTGGTTCGTCGTCCACCACCAGGATGTTCGTCGGATCAGACATCGGAAGACTCCTGCTCTTGTGATGAGGTCGATTCTAAAGGCAGTTCGAAGAAGAAGGTTGTACCTTCCCCAGGCACGCTCTCGACACCGATTTCGCCGCTGTGAGCTTCGACGATCTTGCGGCTGATGTAAAGTCCTAGTCCTGTTCCTCGGATATTACTAGATTCAGGCATGCGGAAAAAGCGTTCAAAGAGATGGATGGCATGTTCGGGGGGGATTCCTGGACCGTGGTCAATCACTTCGATCCGCATCCGATCATCTTTTTCCATGACTCGCACTTTCACCGGAGAGCCGGGGGCATATTTGTTGGCGTTGGTTAACATATTATCCAGCACCTGGGCAATTCGGGTGGGGTCCAGGCGGATTTTTGGCAGATTGTCTGCAATTTCAAGCTCAATTTGAACGTCGGGATGAGCGCCCTGTAACCGTTGAACGCTATCGCGAATAACGGGTCCGAGCGGTGCAGGTTCGAGCGTCATGCTGAGCGATCCGCTCTCAAGTCGGGACGAATCGAGCAGGTTGTCGATCAGTTCCCGCAGGCGGTCTGCCTCGTCATCAATGATGCGCAAGAACTCCTCGCGCTCTGCCTCTTCCCAGGTGGTGTCCTCCCGCAGGAGCGTCGTGACGTAACCCTTGATAAAGCCGAGCGGGGTTCGCAGTTCGTGGGAGATGGTCGAGATGAATTCATCCTGCATGCGAGCGAGTTCACGCTGGGCCTCTAGGCTGGCAATCCGGCGCGCCATGCGGCGATTCTCGAGCAGCTGGCCGACGTGCCAGGCGACAAACTCGGCCAGGCGGATATGCTCAGCTGGGTAGGCTGGTCCACCGAATCGCCCAAAAACCAGGCTGCCGACGCAGCGGCCGATCACCATAAGCGGAAGTCCGAGGTAATCACGCTGGCGATCGCGTTCCTTTACGCTCGCCCCGGCGTCCTCCTGGCGCAAAGTTGTCTGGCCGCTGCGGAACGCTTCCTGAGCTGCTTCTTCACCCCAGACCAGTTCAGCACCGCGCGATCGCCCCCGGCCAAGCGCGCGGGCGTAATGCGGCTCAAGCTGCTCGCTCTCCTCATCATAGAGGTAAAGGGCGACGGTATCAAAGATGAAGATCGTGCGGGCCAGGCGGAAAACAGCGTCAAGCCCCGATTCGGTGTCGAAGGTCTCGGCGACAATGCGTGCGATTGCGTAGACGGCGTTGAGTTCGGTGCCGTGCGTGAGTGTATCGCTCGGGATAAGCGGACTGGTCATCAGTATCTCATGCCGTTGGGACGGTGAATTTGAAGACCGTCCCCTGCCCCTCTACGCTATCCACGCTCAGTTGGCTGCCATGAGCTTCGACGATCAATTTGGCGAGCGCCAGGCCAAGTCCGGTGCCACCGTAGCGGCGGGTGGCAGAGTCGTCCAACTGGTGAAAGGGTTCGAAGATTTCATCCAGGCGGTCCTGCGGGATTCCAATTCCCGTATCGCGTACGCTGAAGTCAACCCCGAGATCACCAGGCACGGCACTCACAGTGACGCGACCATTTCCCGGAGTGAACTTAATGCCGTTATCTACGAGTTGAAAAAGGGCCCATGAGAGCCGTTCCTGGTCGATCTTCACGGCGGGCAAATCAGGGATTAGATCGACCTCAAGCACGACACCGGCTTTCTCGGCTTTGGGTTGAGAACGCTTGATGATAGCCTCGATCATCGGCGGAATGTTTGTAGGTGACACCCGCAGTGTGAGACCCTCGCGCGCCGCGGTCGAGAATTCGATCAGATCTTCGATCAGGCTCCCAAGCCGCTCAGATGCTCGTTTTATGACCTGTGCTGCTTCCATCTGCTCCGGTTCAAGGCTGCCCAGCTCTCCGGCTGAAAGCAGTTCGGCGTAGCCCTTGATGTGCGAGAGCGGGGTGCGAAGCTCGTGCGAGATGTTCGAGATCAGGTTGGCTTTAATCTGGTTGATCTCTGTCAGGCGATCCAGGGCATGCCGCAGTTCTTTTGTGCGCTCATCAACTCGCTTTTGCAGGGTGCGGTTGGATTCCTGAAGCGCAGCATGAAGCTCAACGATCTGCTGGGTGACGGCTTGATCCAGGGTCTCACGATCCAGGAAGTTCAGTTGGAGCAGCGTTTGCCCCAACAGCCCATGCTCGCCTTTGTCGGCGGCTGTCCGCTGGACTTCTAGAGCCTGTTCAAGCTGGCTTTCGTTTATCACTCCCTGACGGATAAGGAATTCACCAATACGGGGCACAAGCCACTGCGGTGTTGTGTCCAACGGGGCAAATTTGGGCAACCCATCCAGGTATGCCTTCTCGCCAAGAAGCGAGAGCAGCGCCAGGTCGATCCCACAGTTCGGGCAGGCGCGTGCGTCACCCGGCAGCGGGTGATCACACTGTGGGCAATACACAACGACCTGACGGCTGGCTGGCAACTGTGCGTCGGACATTAATCCCTGCTGTATCTTAGAACGCCGAGCTCATCATAGCGTTTCCTGATATCTCGTGCAAGGCATTCCGAGGTCATGCTTGATGAAAGGACCCTGTAAGGTTCAAAGCGACCGAAATCAGTGATAATGAGGTCGCAGAAAGGGTGGTAACTATGGCAGTCGAAGTCCTTCTCATCGATGACGATCCAGATCTGGCGATCATGCTGCGGACACTGCTGCGTGGCCAGGATTTCCAAATTCGCGCCGTGTTCAACGGAAAAGATGGTATCGAAGCCTGTCGCCAACAGGAACCGGATGTCATTATCCTTGATCTGCTGATGCCCGGCATGGATGGTTGGGAAGTCTGCGAGCGCATTCGTGAATTTTCCGAGGTGCCGATCCTGATTCTCTCTGCGCTTGGATCGCCAGGTAGCGTCGCCCGCGCGCTCGACGCCGGTGCCGATGACTACTTGATCAAGCCGGTTCATGCAAGCTTGCTTGCTTCTCGTTTAAGAACCCTCGTCCGACGCCGTCTGAAGATTGAAGAAGTAGTAGCGGCGTAGGCATAACAACTGTGTAGGATCGCTGGCTGGCAACCGCGTTTCTCTCTACCGGATCACGCAGCATATGCTGCGTGATTTGGTTTAACGGCTCGTAGGCCTTAGAGCGGAGCCTGAGTTCCTCCTCCGTCGAACATCAGCGCATGGCCATGGATGAACGAAGCCGCTGGTGACGCCAACCAGGCAACCGTACGACCATATTCCTCCATGGTCCCCATACGCCCGAGAGGGAGTTCGGCGGTGATACGTTCCACCTCCTGCTCCACAGTCCGACCGGATTTCTCTGCCCTAGCTTGCATGATTTGTTCCACCCGCTCGGTGTCGATCCAGGCCGGGTTGATGGAATTCACACGAATGCCTTTTGGACCGACTTCATTGGCCAGCGATTTCACCAAGCCGATGACGGCCAGGCGGATGGCATTTGAAAGAGTCAGATTGGCAATCGGTTGTTTAACCGAGTAGGACTGGTTGGCGACAATCGAACCCGAACCCTGTTCGATCATCGTCGGCAGGACAGCATAACAAAGATGGACGGTGCTCATCAGTGTCAGATCGATCGCTCCTCGCCAGTCAGCTGGCGAAAGATCGAGAAAGGCACCTGCTGGCGGTCCACCAGCATTGATGATCAAGATATCAATGCCGCCCAAATCTTTTATTGCCGCATCAATGAAGGAATGAATCTGCTCCTGACTGGTGAGATCCGCCTGCTGGGCGAAGACGGACTTGCCGGTTTCCTGCCGGATGTGGTTGGCTGATTCCTCAATCTGCCTGCTGTGGGAGCAGATGGCCAGCCGGGCGCCTTCCTGGGCCAAGGCCAGTGCCGCCGCCCTGCCCAGTCCGCGTGATGCGGCCGTGACCACAGCACGTTTTCCTTCCAGACCAAGATTCATCCTGACTCCCATTCCGCTCTGATGTTCAGAGCATTGTGATTTGATGATCGATGATTTGCAGATCGGGCCGATTGCGTTCGATCCAGGCGAGAATAGATTCCAGTACGCGTTGTACGTGCCGGCTGTCGTTGCTCACCACGACGCAGGCGATGCCCGCCGAACGATGCTGGTCGTTCGCACCGATTTCTGCGGCTGAGATGTTGAACTCGCGGTGCAGTCGGGCTAGCAATGGCTTCAGACGGCTGCGTTTTTCCTTCAAGGAGCTGCAGCCGGGTAGATGAAGATCGATTACGAGCGCTCCGATATGCACACTTCGAGTCTAATTTAGGTGCTCGCGTGGCACAAGCAGCGATGAAAGGTTATAATTCACTCATGCTTCGAAAGACGGTTCTCCTGATTGCCGCGGGCCTGGTGCTCGTGATAGCTCTCGCTGCTTACTTGCTGTTTGCGAGCGTGCAGCGTGCAACCAAGCCGATTGTCGACTTGCGTTCAGAACTTTCCACCCAGGTTTCACAGCTTCTCCATCCCACCCCTACGATCTTGCCCGACCCGGTGACCATCGTCCACGAAGTCCGAGCACTGGCGCGCCTTGAAACCATGCAGTACACCGTTGAGAAGGTCATCACCGCGGAGACAGGGCAGGGTCCTTTTGGCTTTCTATTCGGGGACAGGTTGCTGCTCGTTGCGCATGGCGTGGTGATTGCCGGCATCGATCTCGACCAGGTCGGGGCGGATGATGTCAAGGTGGATAGCGATGGGCAGGTCTCGATCAATCTTCCGCCGGCCGAGATATTCATCAGCACGCTCGACAATGAGAAGACCTATGTCTACAATCGCGAGGTCGGCTTGCTGCGCAAGGGCGACGTCACACTTGAATCCGCCGCCCGGCTGGCCGCCGAGCAGCAGATGGAGCAGGCAGCGATCGAGGATGGGATTCTTGACCAGGCACGCCTCAATGCCGAGAGCTACCTTTACCGGCTGCTGCGGTCGCTTGGTTTCTCGGACGTCCAATTCAACCACAGTGAATCTTAATCGCTCTGCACCGCCCCGGGTTTTAGAGATATTCCAATAGGCTAGATCCGCTCCGTCCAAACCTGGCTGCGGTAGCGCTCAGCGGCAAGTACATCGGCGCGGTCCAGCTCGCGTTGAAGCAGAACTCCGCGTTCAAAATGCCACCCAAGTTCACCTTCAAAGCCGGCCTGTATAGCTCGCGCGGCATGATTCCACGGCACCGGTTCCCCAAGTAAGCTCTCCAGGGTCGCAGCTCTTTCGAGCAGGCGCTCCCGGGCTTTCTCACGCGAGGTCAGGTTCTCATGACGAAGGACAAGACACACCCGGCTCAAATCGCCTGCCAGTGGAAGCGTGCCGTGCTGGAGGATGGCATCTCGGCGACGGACTTGAGCACTGCCAAGCAGCTTGAATCCGCGTACGGTGATCTCGTAGGCGCTGGGTACCTCGAAGCAGACCGGGTTCGCCCGGCTTTCAGCCGAAAGCGGTTCGCCATGTGCCGGGTCAACGACCAGCCCAAGCCCGGCCAGGGCGGCTGCCAATCCCCTGCGCAAGCGACGATAACTTTCAAGCACACCGCCCTGCAGCTCCGGATGATCGGCTGGGGCGACGATGGCATACGTCAGTTCGTCGGTGTGGAGAATCGCACGGCCGCCAGTAGGCCTGCGGACCAGATCCCAGCCATGCTCCACCAGGGCGGCATGATCGACATCGGCGACTGGTTGAGCGTACCCCAGCGAGAGACAAGAAGGGTGCCAGGCATAGAGCCGCAGGGTCGGGCGCACCAGGCCTGCCCCGACGCTCTCCATGATCGCTTCATCCAGGGCCATGTTTTCCGGGCCGGAGAGCGGTTCGGAGATGAGCAGACGCCAGCTGCAGGTGTCAGAAGACATGGCTAAAATTATAGCCGCTCTTGTCACAAGGCTGCTTATAGCCCGGGTGATCGTGGCAGGCTGCTATGGTAAACTCGGCGGATGAACGGAGCCGCACCTCTTCTTCGCCAGACCAACAAAGGCAGCGCATGGCGGTCATGAGAAACAGTCAAGGACGATTCGCGGTGGGGTTTCACCGGGTTGTGCTGGTGCTCTTGAGAGCGCTGCTGTTCACATCCCTGCTCGCGGGCTGTGGAGGCAAAACAGCCTCGCCAACACCCCGGACAGCCCTGACCCCTACGCTAACCCGAATCCCGGCTCTCCTGCCGACCCGGCCGGCAACCTCGACGCCAGAGACCCAGGCTAAGGTCTCAATCTGGACATCGTGGGCGCCGGACGAGCTCGATGCCCTGCGCTCTGTCATCGCTCTGTTCCGGGAGCAGCATCCGGAATTCGAGTTCTCGCTCTCTTACTACCCGCAGGACCGGCTGCTCGACGCATATCTGGCCTGCCTGACGAGCGGGGGTTGTCCGACGATCCTGGTCGGTCCATCAACATGGGGACCGCTGCTGGTTGAACGTGATGCGGTCATCGATGTTTCGGCTTTCATTGACCCACAGCTGCAAAACGATCTCTATCCGGTAGCGTGGGCGCAGGTTATCTCGGGTGAGGTGATGACCGGGCTTCCGCTCGAGCTGCAGGGCAATGTGCTCTATCGGAATTCGACCCTGGTGCCGGATCGTAGTACGCAGCTGGGTGGATTGATAGGGGATGCGATTGCCCTGCGGGAGGAGACGATGCAAGCCAGCGTCTTTGACCTGGGTTTTTACAATTCAGCGCCTTTCCTGGCCGCCTGTGAAGGTTCGTTATTCTCACCGGATGGTGAGCTAGCGGTCGCCGGGCCAACCGGGCTGTGCTGGTTGGAAATGCTCGGCACCTGGGAGAAAGCAGGCAGAGTCATCATCGGTGGTGACGAAGATCGGAGCGCATTTGTCGAGGGTAAAAGCGGCTGGTTGATCGATTCTTCCTTGCTCCTCGGTACGCTTACCCGCACACTCGGCGCAGATTCTTTGACGGTTGATCCCTGGCCGCTGCTGACCTCGACCGGCGAACCGCTGAAGGGCTATGTGTGGACCGAAAACGTTTACATCTCGTCCCGAATCGAGATGGGCGACCTGGAAGCCAGCTGGGCGTTTGCCCGCTTTTTGTTCGAGCCCGAGTCCCAGGCAATTCTGAGCGATCCAGAGGGAGCGGCTCATATCCCGGCCCAGGAGAGCGTCACGATTGAGAATTCGCGAATGCAGACCATCTCGGCCATGCTTAGGTCGGGGATTCCGCTTCCGATCCGACCTGACCTGGCTGACTTTATCGGGCCGATCGAAACCCTGATTAACAGTGTCGTCCTGAAAGGCGCCGACCCGCAGCAAGGGCTGAATGTGTTATCAGCCCGGGTGGCGACGCCGACGCCGACCTCCACGCCCACACCATAAAGCCCGATTACATCAAGGGTCAGAGGGGATCCATGAAACCGGAGCCGATCGATCGATGAGCATTCCAAATTGGTTGAAGGATGCGGTTTTCTACCAGATTTTCCCGGATCGTTTTGCGAACGGTAATCCGGCAAACGACCCACCGAACGCCCAGCTCTGGGGTTCAGCTCCCACGCTGTGGGGATTCCAGGGCGGCGACCTGGAAGGGATCAGGCAGCATTTGGACTATCTGATTGACCTGGGAATCAACGCCTTGTACCTGACGCCGATCTTCATGGCCAGTTCCAATCACCGCTATAACACCTATGATTATTTCCGCATTGACCCGAAACTGGGGGATCTGGATGTGTTCCGCCAGCTGCTCGATTCGCTTCATCAACAAGGCATGCATCTGATTTTGGACGGCGTCTTCAATCACTGCGGGCGGGGCTTTTTCGCCTTCAATGACCTGATCGAAAATCAGGAGCATTCTCCGTACCGAGACTGGTTCCATGTTAAACAATTCCCGCTTCGGCCGTATGACGGAGGTGATGCACATAACTACGTCGGGTGGTGGCGAATGAAGAGCCTGCCCAAGTTCAACACCAAAAACCCGCAAGTGAGGGAATATCTTCTCAACGTTGCCAAGTATTGGACCGAGCTCGGGATTGATGGCTGGCGGCTGGATGTACCGAACGAAATCAATGATGATTCGTTCTGGGCCGCTTTCAGGGAGACGGTACGCAGTATCAACCCACAGGCGTACCTGCTGGGGGAGATTTGGGAGGTGGCTCCGCGCTGGATCGGGCCTGACCACTTCGACGGCTTGATGAACTACCCACTGCGCGAAGCACTGATTGCATTCATCGGGGAGGGAATCCTATCGGCAACGGCCTTCTCCCAGCGGCTCGATCAGCTTCTAAATGCCTACCCGCGTGAGAATATTTATGCCCAGTACCTACTGCTCGGCTCCCATGACATCCCGCGCATTCGAACACTTCTCAAGGGCGACGATCGAAAATTGAGATTGCTCCAACTGCTTCAGTTCACGTTCCCCGGAATCCCGGCGATCTATTACGGAGATGAGATTGGGTTGGAAGGTGGCAAGGACCCGGACTGCCGGCGGGCGTTCCCCTGGGCGGAGGGTTCCTGGGACAAAGAGAATCGCCGTTGCCTTTCACGGTTGATCAAACTTCGGAAGACGATCCCCGAACTTCGGGATGGGTGGCTGGATTTAATCCATGCCGATGATGAAACGGGCACGCTCGGAATGCTGCGAGGAAAAGGTGAGCAGGCTGTACTGATGGTGCTTAACGCCTCAGATACGAAATGTGACCTCCGCTTCCCGGTTGAGAAAACGGGTTGGAGTTCAACCTGCCTGGCGAAGAACTTGCTGGATGATCAAATCTTCAGGATCGAGGAGGGGCATCTGACGTTGCCTCTCGCTCCCTGGAGTGGGGTCTTGCTCCAGCCGCTGCCGGCCTAACTGCATTCTTGCTCAGCTTCCTCATTGAGCAATTTTTCGAAGACGATCTGGGTTTTAATCACCTGGTAAGAACGCAGGTGGTAAAAGCGATGCGCTCTTTTGCGGGTGACATTCGATCGCACCCGCAACCGCGCATACCCGGTTTGCAGCGCCCAGGTTTCCGCCGCTTCCAATAACAACTCGCCAATGCCCATCGAACGGAATTCATGATCAACGACCAACCCCCCGATTTCTGCTGCACGCTCGGCAATCAGGAGCGGGCGGACAAAAACATGGATCCAGCCTACGACTCCCGTGTCAGGGGATTCTGCGACCAGGATCGCATGATCGCGACGATCTCGTAGCTGGTTCAGGCGGTCTGCCATGCTTTCAATCTTGCATGGGTAGCCCAGCTGATCTGCCAGACTGGCGAGGCGGGGGACGTCATTGAAATCGGCGGAGCGGATAGTCACGGTTGAAGCGTTCAACGCGTACCTCCCCGAGAGATGAAACTGGGGTGGATTGTATCGTGATGTCCGAGGATAGTACATTCTCAAAGTGGAGAAGTGACTTTACATAACTGACTAATTTCAAGCAGGGTCTTGCAATGCAAGTGCAACCCACGCCTGGCGTTGTATAATCCGACCGTCTGGAAAGCAGGACGTCGCAACGGAGCATGAACCAGACTTAGGGGAGCAGGAAACGGATGCACATCGTATGCACCCATGAGCAGGCGGATTTTGATGCCATCGCAAGCCAGCTCGGGGTATATCTACTCGATCGGGAGGTCACTCCGGTCCTTCCCCGGCGATTGAATCGCAACGTTCGGGCGTATGTCAGCTTATATGCTGAGGTGCTTCCATTTATCGAATTTCCCGATCTCCCCGCAGGGAAAATAGAGAAGGTGACACTCGTCGACACGCAGTCAGCGCCGTCGGTGAAGGGCATGACCCCTGAAACCGGGATGCATATCATCGATCATCATCCTATCGACCAAACCAGGGAAGGCGTCATTCTGCATATCGAACCGGTGGGGGCGACCGCCACAATGCTGGTCGAGCAGATCCAGGCATTGGGCTCTGACCTTCACCCGGCCCATTCGACGCTGCTGCTCCTGGGGATCTATGAAGACACGGGATCACTGACCTATGCCAGCACCACTGCGCGCGATGTGCGCGCGGCCGCATGGCTGCTTGAATCCGGCGCCAACCTCGGCATGGCGGCCGATTTTCTCAACCATCCCTTATCCAATGGCCAACGCGAGCTGTACAACCAGCTGCTCACCTCGGTCGAAACCATCGATATTCACGGGCTGTCAATCCTGATCGCCCACGGCCAGGCCGGGGATCTGGTCGAGGAAATCTCGACCCTGGCACATAAGCTGCGTGATGTCTTTGACCCGGACGGCCTGTTCGTAATCGTTGCTCTTGGCGGCAGTATCCAGCTGGTGGCGCGTTCAACCAATGATGCGATCAACGCCGGTGCGGTTGCCGAGGCGCTTGGCGGTGGAGGTCACGCTCGCGCGGCAGCAGCGCTCATTCGCGAGATGAGCATCGATCAGGTGCGGGCGCGAGTGATCGAGCTTTTGCATGAGCTGGTCGTCCCCCCGGTAACGGTTGGCGAGATCATGTCACGCGACCCGCAGCTCCTCGAACCCGGAATGCCGGTTCGTCAAGCCGCGCAGCAGATGTTGCGCTTTGGCCATGAAGGTTATCCGGTGATCAAGGCCGGTCGTGTAGTGGGACTTCTAACGCGCAGGGCGGTTGATCGTGCAATGTCGCATGGCATGGCAGAAGATGCCATCGAACGCATTATGGACGCTGGCCATGTTTTCGTACGAGCAGGCGATTCGGTTCATCAGCTCCAACGCGAAATGATCACGCATGGCTGGGGGCAGGTTCCCGTGGTGGACGATGAGACTGGCGATATCATCGGCATCGTTACCCGCACCGACCTGATCAACACGCTGGGAATGGCGGAACAGGAGCTGGTTGGCGCCAGCCTGGCGGAGCACCTTGAACAAGCGCTTCCCCAGCCCCGGCTGCGGTTGCTCCAGCTTGTTATCCAGCAGGCTGAGGAACGCGGCGATGCGCTCTATGTTGTCGGAGGTTTTGTACGCGATTTAATCCTCGAGCAGCCTAGCGTCGATTTTGATCTTGTCGTGGAGGGGGATGCGATAGGCCTGGCCCATGCCCTGGCAGGGAACTATGGTGGGAGGACGATCACTCACCGCAAATTCAGCACGGCGAAGTGGGAGCTGGATGCCCGTGAGCCGCGCTTACGTAATGCGCTGGACCTGACGCAGGGTGATGACCTTATCCTGCCCCATACCCTGGACTTTGTAACAGCACGAACCGAGTTTTACACCCATCCGACGGCGTTGCCCTCTGTCCAGAGAGGCAGTATCAAGCTCGATCTCCACCGGCGCGATTTTACGATCAACACTCTCGCACTGCGGCTGGATGGAAAGCACTATGGAGAACTGCTCGATCCGTGGGGTGGTGGGCGGGACCTGCGCGACGGCCAGATACGCGTGCTGCATTCCCTCAGTTTTGTGGATGACCCTACTCGCATGCTGCGGGCAGTTCGCCTGGAGCAGCGCCTGGGATTCCAAATCGAAGAGCGCACGTTGGAGCTTCTGCACGAAGCCCTACCGCTCCTGGAACAGGTCAGTGGAGAGCGAATTCGCGCTGAACTCGACCCGATTTTCCATGAGCCGGAGCGGGTTCGGATTATGGACCGGCTCAACAAGCTTGAACTGCTCAAGGCGATCCACCCGGCGCTGACCTGGGACGACTGGCTGGCGGAGAGGTTTGAAGCGGCCGTGTTTGGAGATGGGTTCCCGGCCGGAATTCATCGCCCGGAAGGCGATTTTATCTTCTTTGCTGAGTGGTTTTTCCGGCTGCGGCAGGAGCAAATCTCATCCCTTGCCGATCGCTTGCGTTTCGGGGCAGGCGATCGTGAGGATTTGTTGGAGACGATGCGAATCGGTTCCGACCTGCTGGGATTGGAAGGCGAACCATCACCCAGCTGGCTTGTTGCCAGGTTGGATGAGTCCAACGACCGGTCGCTGATTGGAGCATGGCTGGGGCTCGTGGATTGCCCGCGCTGTCGTAAATGGATTGAGTCCTACCTGATCCGCTGGCGTGATATCTGGCCGGAAACGACCGGTGAGACGTTGCGTGAACTGGGACTTCCGCCTGGTCCCCATTACAAGCAGATCCTTTGGTCACTACGTGCCGGTTGGCTGGACGGTAAAATCACCAACAAATCCGAAGAGCGGCGCATGCTGCAGTCGATGATCGAGGAGCACCTGGCACATGGTTGAAGCCATCCGCTACCGCATTCGCGAAGCGCAGGCATCAGATTTGAAGGCGCTCGAATGGGAAGGCGAATACAAACACTTCCGGCGCGTCTACCAGCAGGCGATGCGTGAAGCCGAGCGTGGAAACCGGCTGCTCCTTGTGGCCGAAGTCAATGAAGAGTTGATCGGGCAGATTTTTATCGCATTCGAGAACGTCTGGAAAAACCGTTTTCGGGGGGGGGCAGCTGCTTATCTGCATTCATTTCGAGTAAAGCAAACCTTCCGCAATCAGGGCATCGGACGGAGCTTGTTGAAACGAGCCGAGGTAGAGCTGATCGCTCACGGCTACAACCGGGCTGTGATCTCGGTTGCGAAAGAAAACGATGGCGCCCTGCGTCTCTATGAAAGCGAGGGCTTCCGCATCTTCGGCGAAGACCAGGGCAACTGGAGCTACTTCGACCATGAAGGTGTGCTGCAGCACATCCACGAGCCGGCGTACGTGCTGGAGAAGCAGCTGTAGTTGCCTCAAGCTGGCATGGATCTTGCCCCCTGGCCGTTAAGATGAATATTGGGATCAACGCCAGAAGGGAAGATTCACTGAAATTCCTGTGACCCATATGGAAAAAAGGCTACCCCCATCAAGCCTGCAACCCATGTTGCAGCACAGCATGCGTTGTTCTGCAGTGATTGCAGCCGCGGCCATCTTTCTTACAGGGTGCCAGGCGGCACAGAGTTCAGCGACGCCGGATGCGCTGGTCAAGCCTTGGATTGGGTACATCCAGCCTGATGATCAAACGACTTTACCCACCAGCACGCCGATCGCGCTGCACGAGCAGCCAATAGCGACCATGCCGCTTCAGCCTGTAGCCGGTACACCAACGCCCGATGCTCTGCGCCCGCCACCGCCCTTGCGGACCGAAGAGGAGACCTATTACGTGCAGCCCGGCGATTCTCTAAACTCCATCGCAGGGAACTTCGGTGTATCCGCAATATACATCGCCCGTGCGAATTCAATCCTGAATCCCGACCTGCTGGGAATCGGGCAGCGGCTGATCATCCCTGCACCCAAGCCGCAGGCCCCCGGCCCGAGCTTAAAGCTGATCCCGGATTCTGAATTGGTCTACGGACCAGCGAGCGTATACTTTGACCTTTTTACCGAGATCAACGGCCGTGGCGGCTACCTGTCGCAGTACGTGGGCGAGGTTGATGGGGAACAACGCAGCGGAGCGGCGATCGTGCAGCTGGTCGCTGAGCGTTATTCGGTCAATCCACAACTGCTGCTCGCGCTGCTTGAATACCGGTCGGGATGGCTGACCCAGGTATCGCCATCAGCCAGCACCTTGGTTTATCCGATGGGGTATGCGGTCTACAACTGGGAGGGCCTCTTCAGCCAGCTTTCATGGGCGGCCGATCAATTGAACCTGGGTTTCTACCGCTGGCGGGCGGGCTGGTCCGGTCCGTATCTGTTGGCCGATGGGTCGGTCGTGCCGCCCGGCCCGGGAATAAACGCAGGAACGGCTGCCATTCAAACGCTTTTCGCCCAGACCTCGGATATCGCCACCTGGCGGACGCAGTTGGGCGAGACCGGATTCGCGGCCGTCCTGGGGGCGCTCTATGGCGACCCCTTTACCCGCCGGGTCGAGCCACTTCTACCAGCGGATCTCGAACAACCCAACCTGCTGTTACCATTTGAACCCGGAAGCACCTGGTCCTTTACGGGAGGTCCGCACAGCGCTTGGGGAGATTGGGCTGGCTGGGCCGCGCTGGATTTCGCTCCGCCCGGCTTTGCCTACGGCTGCGTGCAGTCTGACGAATGGGCGGTCGCTGCCGCCGACGGCCTCATCGTCCGTGCCGAAAATGGGGAAGTACTGCTTGACCTCGATGGCGATGGATACGAACAAACTGGATGGGTGCTGCTCTATATGCACGTCGAAAGCAGGGATCGGGTTGCGCCCGGAATTATCGTCAAGGCTGGTGAGCATATAGGCCATCCGTCATGCGAGGGAGGCGTGACAACCGGAACACACCTGCACCTGGCGCGAAAGTATAATGGCGAATGGATTCCGGCTGACGGGGAGATACCGTTCGTGCTTGATGGATGGGTATCGATTGGAACCGGTTTGCCTTACGATGGCTACTTGCAACGCGGCGGTGTTACTCTGGAAGCGTGTGCTTGCCGAGATGATTCAAACCAGATCACGCGCTAGACGGCTCACTTCCGCAGGGTCCGGCCGGGTCAGGGCAGCTGTGCTGCTGCCGATGTTCGCGCTCTTCCTGGCGGGGTTAGCCTGCACGCGGGCTGATGTTCCACCGCCGGGCGCGATCGGTTCCGGCTCACTGCCAGACCCGACGGATAAAGCCACGGAGCGGCCGGAGCTCACGCAGGAGGTAGATCCACCGCTCTCCACGCTGCCTCCGACACAGATCCCGCCCAGCCCAACGCCCACCCCGGATCGCCCGGAGCCGGTCGCGTCACCGACATTTCCGGCCACTCCCACCACTTCAGCCTCAGAGGTTTCGGAGATCATCGTTTACGAATCCCAACCGGGCGACAACCGCCGGGCGCTTGCCGTTCGCTTCGGCGTGCTCCCGCAGGAAATCACCTCTCCCGATGTGATGCCCGATGAAAAAGCTATGATCGATCCCGGGCAGGTCCTTCTCATCCCAAGCCGTTTATCTGAGACGGGACCGGATGTGAAGCTGATTCCGGACAGCGAGCTGGTTTTTTCGCCGAATGCAGCCGAATTCGATGTCATCGCATTTGCGGCTTCGAAAGGCGGTTATCTCAACCGCTATCGGGAGATCGTGAACGGGTATTGGCGTACAGGACCTGAGATCGTAGCGCGTGTCGCACTGAACAACTCGATCAACCCGCGCATCCTGCTGGCGGTGCTCGAATTTCAGAGCGGCTGGCTGACACGGTCGACTGTTCCTGAGGGTGACGCCTTTATGTACCCGCTTGATTTCATCGACAATCAGCACATGGGCCTTTCCCGCCAGCTCACCTGGTTGGCAAACGAACTCGGCAATGGTTACTACGGATGGCGTGATGGCTCCCTGACCGATGTCCACTTCCAGAACTTTACGACACAGCGGCTCGCCCCTGATCTGAACGCCGGGACGGTCGCCCTGCAGTATTATTTCGCGATCAACCGAAATCAGCTTACATGGGAACGGGTGCTCAATGTCGAAGGTTTTATCGCCACCTACCAGGCGCTGTTTGGTGATCCCTGGGCTTACGATTACCCGCTCTTCGAACCAGGTGTCGAGCAGCCTCCGCTGATTCTGCCGTTTATCGCCGGCCATGTTTGGTCGTTCACCGGCGGGCCGCATGGTGCGTGGGAGCGCGACAGCGCTTGGGCGGCGCTTGATTTCGCCCCGGCCTCGAGCGTCACCGGTTGCATGGTTTCTGAGGACTGGGTGGTTGCATCAGCGCCGGGATTGGTCGTACGCAGTGAAAACGGTACGGTCGTGATCGATCTTGATGGTGACGGCCGCGAGCAAACTGGCTGGTCGCTGCTCTACCTGCATGTCTACAAGGACGACCGGGTTGAGGTGGGCACTTTTGTCGTCGCTGGAGATCGGCTTGGCCACCCTTCCTGTGAGGGGGGCATCGCAACCGGGACGCACATTCATCTTGCCAGGAAGTACAATGGGGAATGGATCCTGGCGGATGGATCGCTGCCGTTCAACCTGAGCGGCTGGGTCGCGCGCGCCGGTTCGAAACCCTACCAGGGAGCCCTGGTGAAAGACGGAGAAGAAGTGCTGGCCTGTACGTGTGCCTCGGCAGAGACACTGATTCAAAGATGACCCGAACATTTCGCGGCCTTGCTTTCACGCTGATCTTGCTCAGCATGGTGCCGAGCGCCTGCAGCACACCGCAAGAAACAGTCCCTGATAGCACGGAACAAGCAGTCCAAACTCTCATCGGCGGTCCGACCCCGTTGCCCACGCGCGGGCTCTTCCCTCCGGGCGAGATTTTCGTCTATCCGGCTCAGAGTGGGGATACGCTTGAGGGTGTAGCTGCTCATTTCAATACCAGCGTTGGCGAAATTCGAGCCGCTAATCCGGATCTGCCCTCGGCCGTCACAACTCTGCCGCCGGGTTATCCGCTCCAGGTGCCGGCCTACTACTCCCCGCTGAGTGGATCTCCCTTTCACATTTTGCCTGACAGCGAAGTCGTCTATGGTCCCGGTGCGATCGATTTCGATCTGCAGCAGTTCGTCAAGGAGACTCCGGGTTACTTGTCTGGAATGGAATCTTTCGCCTACAAGAAGCAGCGCAAGGCATGGGAGGTGGTGCAGGTAATCGCTGAAAATTACAGCCTGAACCCGCGATTGCTGCTGACACTGCTCGAATACCGCACGGGAGCGCTCACGAATCCCGATCCGGATCCGCTAGATCTGACCTATCCCATGGGCGTTCAGGACATCCGCTACCGTGGGTTATTCTGGCAGTTGGTCTGGGCAGCCGAGCGCTTGAATGAAGGCTACTATGAATGGCGCAGCGGGGATTTGGATGAGATCCAGCTGATGGGAGGTTTGGTTGAGAGACCTGATTCGTGGCTGAACGCGGGAACCGCTGCACTGCACCGGCTCTTCGCAGAGATGTTCACAGGCGAGGCCTATGATCTAGCCGTGAGCCCCCAGGGTTTTTACCAGACCTACCTCGAATTATGGGGCGATCCCTTCCAGCGAGAAGTAACCTTGATCCCCAGCAGTTTGCAGCAGCCTGAGCTGGGGTTGCCATTCCTGCCGAACCGTATCTGGGATTTCTCGGGCGGGCCGCATTTCTCCTGGGGTTCGAGTCCGGCGATTGGGGCACTGGATTTCGCGCCGCCATCATCAGAGAGCGGCTGCGTCGAATCAAACGAATGGTTCGCCGCACCGGCCGACGGCGTCATCGCCCGCAGCGGGGAGGCAATCGTCGTTCTGGACCTAGATGGGGATGGCGATGAGCGCACCGGCTGGGTGGTGTTCTTCTTCCATGTTGCCAGCGAGGGACGAATCGCGGCCGGGACGCGGGTCGTACGCGGCGATCCACTTGGTCACCCTTCCTGCGAAGGCGGACGTGCGACGGGTACGCATATTCATATCGCCCGCAAATACAATGGGGAATGGCTGCCCGCGACCGGACCGTTGGGCTTTGTGCTTGACGGCTGGGTGGCAGCGTACAACGGCGAACTTTACCAGGGCACGCTTACCAAGGGATCAAAGGTCGTCCCGGCTTGCACCTGCTCACGGCCCGAAAACCAAATTATCTATACGCTGCCCTGACCCGCGTTCATATCAAGATTTCTTCTTTCGCGTTCCAGCTTTACCACGCAACCCTTTGCCGGATGATGGTGTTTTTCTACTGCTGGAGGGTTTCTTCACCCCCTGGTCGGATTTCCTTGCAGTTCCTTTTTTCTTTGCAGGACCCTGCTTTCTGACGGTCCTCCTTTTTACAGCAGTTCCCTTCTTCTTTGTCGTGCGGTCTGATTTCTTCTTCGCAGGTTGTGAACTTCTAGCTTTGGAGCTTGTCTTCTTCGCCGGTTTTGCCGTTTCCTCCTTCTCGCGAGTCTTCTCCTTCCCAGCAATGCCTGCCACAGAGGAGTCAACATCCGAGCGTGGCAGGGCCGGGTCGACCCCGGTGATACGGTTGCCTGTCCCAAGTTCGAAAAGCAGCTTGCCGGCTGAAGCCCGGACCCGCTTCGGGGCATCCCCGAAGCGCAGCGAGCGCGGCGCGCTGCGAGCAAAGCGGATTACCGCCCGGTCTTTAGCCTCACCGATGGCAGCTCCAGCGATCTTCACGTCCTTCGTGCTTTTCCAGGTGATGACACCTTTTCCGTAGCGCCCCTGGCGGGGGTAATCCTTCAATGGACTGAGCTTGCCCTGGCCATCCTCAGTGAGCACGAGAAGTTCCTGCTTGTCGACGGCGACCCCCATCCCGACGAGCCGGTCGTCCACTTCCTCCAGCTTCATCCCCATCACCCCGGCCGCGGCTAGCCCCATCGGCCGGACCTCCTCTTCACTGAAGCGGATCGCCATCCCGACCCGGCTGATCAGGATCACCTCATCCTGACCGTGGGTAAGCTGCACCCAACCCAACCCATCGTCCTCTGCGACTTTAATCGCCTCAAACGGGTGTGCCGAGGGACCGGGTAGTGCAGCCAGATCGGTCCTCTTCACCATGCCGTTCGTCGTCGCGAAGAAGAGCGTAGCTATTCCTTCGTCGCCGCCAACCAGCGCGGGTGAAACGGCCACGCCGGCAACCAGTTCGCTGTTCGTCCCCAAAGGCGTGACTCCATAAAACTGCTTTCCGCCTCGGGCATCGTCGCTCTCGGGAACGGTATGCACCGGTACGACCGCGGCGGAGCCATCCTTTTCAAATAAGTAAAGCAGATCACGCGTGTTCGCTCCAACTATCAGACGCGGCGCGCTCCGCCCGGACATGGCCGGCAGGCGTGCTGAAGGCGTGCGGAAGATCATGCCCTCGGCGCTCACCACAACCCAGGTTTCCTTATCCGGCGCCAGGTCGGAGGCGGTGAGAACCGGCCCCTTTTTCGAACCAGAGGTCTGGGCGATTAACGTCCGCCGTCGATCACCATACCGCTCCTTCAAATCCTCCAATTCCGTAGAGATCAATCCCCGCAGTTTCTTGCCCGACCGCAGCAGGCTCTGAAGCTCTTTGATCCGGACCTGAAGTTGTTTGTACTCGTTGTCGATCTTCTTGCGCTCGAGGCTTGCCAGGCGTCGCAGCGGCATATCAAGAATCGCTTGCGCTTGAATCTCGCTCAGGTTGAAGCGTGTTATCAACCGTTGATGTGCCTGTTCCGCATCCCGGGCCTTGCGGATCAGGTTAACCACTTCATCAAGGTTATCGAGCGCGGTCCGCAAGCCGGCCAGGATGTGCTCGCGTTCCTGGGCGCGCTTTAGATCGAATTCCGTTCGCCTGTGGACCACCTGCACGCGGTGCTCGAGGAAGACCCGCAAAGCCTGCTTCAAGCTGAGCAGACGCGGCTCGCCATCAACAAGTGCCAGCATGATCACGCTGAAGGTGGTTTGCATCGGCGTACGCCGGTAGAGTTCTGCCAGGATCTTTTGCGGGTCGGCGGACTTGGAAAGTTCAAGCACGATGCGCATCCCATCGCGATCCGACTCATCGCGCAGATCGGAAAGGCCGTCGAATTTACCGCCCCGAGCAAGATCGGCGATGCGTTCGATCAGACTTGCCTTATTCGTCTGGTAGGGAAGTTCGGTGACGATAATTCGTGAGCGTCCCCGGCCCATCTCCTCGATATGGGCACGTGCTTGAAGTGTGAGCTTGCCACGGCCACTGCCGTATGCCGAGGCCAGGTTATCTCCCTCACCGGGTTTTCGCAGGATAATGCCACCCGTCGGGAAATCCGGCCCGTGGATAAAATTCATCAGGTCATCGATGGTGATATCGTCCAGCCGATCCCACTTTTCAAGCATATGGATCAGCGCATCGCATACCTCGACCATGTTATGCGGAGGAATGGAAGTCGACATGCCAACCGCAATGCCGGTCGCCCCGTTGACGAGCATATTGGGCACGGCCGCAGGAAGCACGCCCGGTTCACGCAGCGAGCCATCGAAGTTGTCGACAAAGGGTACCGTTTCCTTCTCCAGGTCGGCCATGATTTCGAGCGAAAGCGGGGAGAGCCGCGCTTCCGTATAACGCATCGCGGCGGGTGGATCCCCGTCGATCGACCCGAAATTCCCCTGTCCTTCAACGATTGGGTAGCGCATTGAGAAAGGCTGAGCCATACGCACCATGGCATCGTAAACGGCCATGTCTCCGTGGGGATGGTATTTGCCGAGGACTTCACCAACGATGCGGGCGGACTTGCGGTAGGGCGAATCAGCTCGTAATCCCATCGCGTGCATTGCATACAGGATTCGCCGGTGAACCGGTTTGAGTCCATCCCGCGCATCGGGTAGAGCCCGGGCGATGATCACGCTCATCGCGTAGTCCAGATAGGACTGCTGCATCTCAGCATCGATGTCGATGCGTTTGACCAGACCGACTTCCATAAATCACCTCGAAGGTTGTGCTGGGACCGTCGCAATCATAAGTGGTTGGCGTGAGCGCGTCAAATGTTTCCTTGAGTTAGACGCGATCTGTGGCTACGGTCAGGGGAGCTGTGGGCGTTATCATCCACGCATTGACGCACTTCCCCATTCGCGATAAAATTAACATAAGTTACTGGATCGGATCCAAGACCGCTCCCATAGTATCGGAGCGGTTTTCTTTAAATCGGTGCAGTGCGCCGTGCTATAACAACTGGAAGGAATACATGAAATTCGAAGACCTACAATTAAGTGAGCCACTGCTGCAGGCTGTGCGGGCGATGGAATTTGAAGAGCCCACGCCAGTCCAGGAAGTCGCCATCCCGGCCGCGCTGGGTGGGGCAGATGTCCTCGGAACGGCGCAGACCGGCACTGGTAA
>Ga0307425_1000660_pt1 | contig 21421 bp, 17 predicted proteins | sample SalMarWE160330MG_FD_202152 | JGI IMG/M metagenome (GOLD analysis project Ga0307425, IMG submission 202152) | Salt marsh sediment microbial communities from the Plum Island Ecosystem LTER, Massachusetts, United States - WE1603-30 | ecosystem: Environmental > Aquatic > Marine > Intertidal zone >...
CCGTCGTAGGGATCCAGTACCAGCCGATCCCCACACGCCAATGCCAGCGGCCGAAGTGGGCTGTGACCCATCCCCAAGGTTCATAGGGGAGCCAAGTCCATCCGCACGTCGAGATCCAGATCCACCGGCCGTGGTTGTATGGCCGCCATTGATGCTCCAACCCGCCAGGAATCCAAACATAGCCATAAGGTTCGACATAGGCCCATTCCCCATAAGCCTGCAGTTCTCCCTCATAGTCTTCCAGTTCATCGGGAAGATAGCTCTGGGCCGAATGTTCTTTCGAAGCCATATCTCTGGTTTCGTTCCATCTGTCAAAACTATCTTCCGCCACAGCATGGAATCGAATAGGGCTTGATGTGAAATGACCCTTGATGGCTTCTAATCTCTGTGATTCTTTCACGAGAACCGAACCCGACTCTCCCGCAGCCTCGATCAAACCGCTGAAGACAAAGATCTCTGTTTCCTGATTTTCTCTCACATCGATCCTGTACAGTCCTTCATCCAGCACATAAATGGAAACATCTGCAGTGTGAATTTCGAAGCTTTTTTCGCGTGCGAGCGAATTCACGCTGAGATAAACATGACCCGACCAGATTCGAATTTGAGTGAGATCGTTTCCTTTTTTGGGTAGATAGATGAAATCGAGCTTCGTGTCGTTATCGAGGCGGATATATTTGCTTTTTGCAAAATAGACCTCCACACGGCCTTCAGTCGTTCCCACTCTGTCACCTTCAGCAATAGGCATGTTCACCATGCCTTCCTCATAAGCAAGCTCCGAGGACCTCTGTACAAAAGCATTCCCTTTCACATAGCTCAGACGAGCGAAGGAATTGTTGGTGTATTCTTGGTCTTCTGCGTGTGAAATGGCAGCAAAGAGGAGAAGAAGGATTGCCAAACCTTTGAGATATTTCATTTTTGATCTCCTTCTCGCTCTTTCACACTCTGGAATAATGCAATTGTTATGCCAACTTGAGCTGCCCTGTGAGTGTGTTCTATTCTTGGATTTTTGTCCTTTATAGATGACGGCCTGTCTTTATTATAGACATATAGTGTAAACACTGGAATCGAGACATAAAAAGGTGACAAAAAGGACTGTCCCCTTTTTTATATAGGGCCGGCTCCCCGAGCGAATCATCAATATTTTACTGAATCAAGGAGTGACAGGATAAAATTTTTTCAGTTGTTCAAAAATGGGCTTGAGTTCACGCTGTGTATCCGGAGAAGCTTGGGGTTGAATCGCCGGGGATTCTTTTTGTCCGCTCAATTGGAAGAGGACCTCTCGGCTGCCCGTGCTAAGCCCTTGGAGGTTATAGCCCCCTTCGAGCACAAAAAGGATCCTCTCTTTGCCGTGTTTTTCGGCAAGTCCCATGAGCGAATGAGCGAGGGCACCAAACCCCTCCGCCGTTATTCTCATCCCTCCCAGTGGATCTCCCTGGTAGATGTCGAAACCCGCAGAGACCAGGATAAAATCAGGGCGGAACTTCTCTGCAATGGGAGAGAGGAGCTTTTTATAAATGTATAAATAATCGCTGTCTGTTTTTCCTGGAGACAGCGGGACGTTGATCGTGTAGCCCTCTCCTTTTCCTTCACCCAGCTCGCTCCAATGACCCGTCCCCGGATAGTGAGGGTATTGATGAGTCGAAAAGTACAGCACATCGTTCCTGTCGTAAAAGGAATTTTGCGTACCGTTCCCATGGTGCAGGTCCCAGTCGATGATCAGAATCCGTTGGAGGCCGTGTTTTTTCAGCAGGAATTCGGCACCGACCGCTACATTATTGAAAAGGCAAAATCCCATCGCTCTGGAGGCCTCTGCGTGGTGTCCCGGAGGCCTGACAAAAGCAAAACCGTTTTTGACCTTCCCCTGAATGATCATTTCGGCCGCCTTCAACACTCCTCCTGCAGCAAGGAGGGCCACCTCATACGAGCGGGCGGATGTGGATGTATCCGGGTCCAGGACCACTCTTTCTTTTCCGGAGGTCGCTTTGATCTTTTGGAAATAGGAGGCCGTGTGAACCCATTGGATCTCTTCCTCGGACGCCATTCGTGGCTCTATATCGAGCAAGGGGGAAAAGGCCTCCTCTTCGATCATCCTGTATATAGCTTCAAGCCTTTTTGGGCTCTCCGGGTGAAAATCACCCATATTGTGTTCCAGGTAACGCCGGCCTTTCACGATTCCTGTTTTCATCTCTACTCCTTTAAAATTATTGTTTTTGCTTTTCCCGTGATCCATAAACCTGATTTATCTTTCTTGCGTACAATGTCTGATTCTCTTACTTTATCATTTATCTCCGGATTATTCATAATCGACATTTTTTATGAATAGTTCAGGCTAGGAGAAGAAAGGTCTCCACTTCTCTTCTCCAGGTTTCGGTGTGAGAAGGCTAACACCAAAAAGAAGAGCCAATGAACAGATCAAAGCAGGATAAACGGCTGGAATACCTAAGGGAAGATGTCCCTGGATCTTGTTTATGACCTGCCAGATCACGGTCACACTCAGTCCTCCCAGAATGGAGAGGACACCCCCCGAAACCGTCGCCCTCTTCCAGAAAAAGACAGCGATGAGGGCTGGAGTGATCCCTGCCCCGTAAATGGTGTAGGCGGCGTAGGCTGCGTCTAGTATACGCGGGAAAAATGAGATCAAAGAGAACGATATGATCCCCAGAACGACAACCACAATCCTTGAGAAAAGAATCATCTGTTTGTCGGGTAAATCAGGGTTGATGAACCTTTGGTAGATATCCCGCACAACATTTGTTGCGGGAACGAGAAGAAAACTGTTGGCCGTCGAGATGATTATGGCCACAACAGCGGCGATCAGAGCACATCCCACGGCCACAGGGACTCCTTTGTGAGCGACGAGAAGGATGATCTTTCCCGCTTCCTTAGCTTCCAGGCCCTTAAAATAACTGCTTCCTATCACTGCCAGGCTCTGGAGCGCTATTCCCAAAAGAATCACTCCTATGACCCAGCCGATCACAGATTTTTTAGCTTCCTTTTCATCTTTGGCCGAAAAAAACCGTTGATACATGTTTCCGTTACCCAATGCGAGAAGAAGGGTCGGGACAAAATAGCCCATGGCTTGGAGCAGAGTCATGTTTCCCAAAATGGGATTACTTCGAGGTGTGACATTGGCCACGATATAGTCCATCCCCCCCACATGGTGGATCAGGAAAGGCACTGAGATGAAGATGGCTGTGATCATCAAGATCCCATTGAAGATATCCAGATACGCCACAGATAGCATCCCAGCGAGAAGAGTATAAATGATGACGAAGAAGGCCACTAAAGCCATGGCGTGTTTCTCCTGGATCCTTCCCTCGGTGATGATGTTGAGGACCCAACCGCCTCCGCGAAACTGATAACTGACGATAGTTACGTATGCAATGATTGTCGTGAAGGTGGCAAGGATTCGAGCCCATTTGTTGTACCTGGCTTCCAATATGTCGGGGACAGTGAATTGTCCGAAGCGTCTGACCCTGCCGGCAATAAAAAAGACGATAATGATTCCCAACCAGCCGCCACTGCTTCCGATGAGAGAGGAAAATCCATGGTTGTAACTGAGATCAGAAACGCTAAAGATGTCCCCTGATCCCATCCATGTGGCCAGCAGGGTCCCCACAAGGACCGGAGCGGTGAGAGACCTTCCTGCAATAAGGAAATCTTCTTTATTCTTTAATCGCTTGACGATCCGAAGCCCGAAGACAAACAAAACGAGGAGATACACCAAGATCGTGATCAGATAAGGCAAAAGGCAACTCCTTGATCTGGATTTATTTCATCAATGAATTGCACAGCGTAAGAAATTTTCAAAGTCTGATTATCGCGAATTGCCGGCAGCGGCCTCTTTTTTCGGAAAAAATTTTGCCATCTCTTCAGGAGATGGTTTTTTGGTCAGAAGACTGACGATGATCAGCGTGCCGATGGAAACAACCAATCCCGGAAATATAATGGGGATTCCCCAGGGATCGCCTTCCGGAACCATCTCGGGTGGCAGGATCTCTACCATGACCCTCAGGAAGATTGTCACAAAAGTTCCGGAGATGATGGAGACCAATCCCCCCAGCTTTGTCGCTCTTTTCCATGCTAAGGCGGCGATGAGCGCAGGTGTTATGGATACACCATATATCGTGTAAGCAAAGATCGCCATGCTGAGCACGGATTTCATTCGAATTGCTAGAAAAAAAGCAATGACTCCCAGAATAACGACACAAATTTTCTGAAGGGCGACCATCGTGCTCTGTCTAGCGTCTTTGTTGAGAAAGCGCTGATAGATGTCGCGCATGATGTTTGTCGAGGGCGAGAGGAGGTAATTCATTCCTGTCGATATCACAACCGCACACGCTGCCCCCAAAAGAAGTATGCCGACCGGAGCTGGGACAAGATTTCTGGCCGCCAGTAAGACGATCTTTCCGCCTTCTCTGGGAATTGTCAGGTCGATCTGATCTTTCAGTTTGCTGTAGGCAAATACAGCGATAACGACGACGACTGTTTCGACTAATACCGTACCGACAGTCCACCAGATCGCCGCTCTCCTGGCGTCTTTGGGTGTTTTGGCGCTGTAAAACTTCTGATACATGCTCTGTACTCCCATGAGAAGGAACATGGTGGCAAGGAAGTAACCTGCGACTTTGAGTGTAGGGTGTGCGCCAAACTGTTCGTTCACAGCGGCAAAATAACCTGGGTCTAGGACCTTTGTGGCCTGTTCAAATCCTCCTGCAGCAAGATAGACAAAGGGCACAGCAAGAATACATGCCAGGACGATGATGATCCCGTTGGGCAGGTCCGTGTAGGCAATGGCCATCATTCCACCGAGGGTTGTAAAAAGGATAACAAAGAGTGCAGCGATGATAATCCCCGTTGATTCCGGGATCGCACCGTCTGTGGCGACATTCAGAATAAATCCACCGGCGACAAACTGGTAGGAGACAATAGCCGTAAAGGATATGATAATGGCAATGGCGCCGAATATCCGTGCCGCTGGTCCGTAGCGTTCTTCGAGGATATCACCGATCGTGTACTGGCCGAATGTCCTGATTTTTGCGGCAAGGAAAAAGATGACGAGAATGCCCACCCAGGCTCCTGCTGCGAGCCAGATGGCTGAAAAACCCGCCTGTGCAGCAAATTCAGCGCCGGCGATAAACGTGCCGGAACCGATCCAGGTGCAGATGAGGGTAAAGACCATTACTGAGGTTTTGAGGCTTCGACCGGCCACCATAAAATCGTCCTGGGTTTTGATGCGGCGGGCCCTGTAGAAATTAAACGCGGTCAAAACGAGCAAATAGGCCAGAATGATGTAAAGGTATGACGACATGATCCCTCCTCACTTCAAAGTCCAAAACCGGGATTCCGAAATCCGAAACTCATTTTTTTCCCGTACAAATTGTGGGATATATTTTTTCAGTTTGAACGGGAAGTTTCAACCACTTTTTTGAAAATTTTTTTGAGCGTCAGTTTGAGATACACGAAGGCCATGATGCTGTAACGCTTGATATCCCCCAGTGAATGTATGTTGATAAATATCCGGGGGATCTTCCGGAGGATCGAAACTTGCCCCCCGCTCAACGACCAGCGGAAGACGAGTTCACTGATCTGTGCCCAGGTGAGCTTATCGATAAACAGCGGCACATCCCCTTGTGCGGCCGGCAAGGTGATGATTCCTGAACGGTACTTTTTCGTCCAGGTGAAATTGTCAGGTAACACTCCCATCTCTTTGGCTGTTTTTTCGAGCGGAGTCCCCGGGTAGATGTGAAGGATAGCGATGCTTGCCTCGATCTTTCCTTTGTACTGTTCGATGATCTGGATGGTCTCTTGGGCCTCTTCCCAGGTCTCTGTGGGGTGGCTGAAGATGAAGAAGGCATTGGGGATGATATCCAGTTCGTTGCACCACTCCACCAAATGGTGGAAATCGTCCGCATCGATCTTCTTGTTGACGATTTCATTCCTGACGCGTTCAGAACCCGCCTCTATTCCGAAAGAGAGATGGAACAGTCCTGCTTTTTTCATCTTTATGAGCAATGGCTTATCGATCAGGTCGATCCTGACATCACATTTGAAAAAAATATTCAGGTTTCGCTCAAGGATCAGGTCACAGATTGTATGCACACGCTTTGGATTTGTGTTGAATGTGTCATCAAAGAAAAAAATGACCTTCACTCCGTATTCTTTGATCAGAAATTCGATCTCTTCGATGATGTTCTCCGCACTCCTCATCCTCACAACACGGCCCCAGTTTATAGGGGTGGCGCAGAAGTTGCAGTCGAACGGACACCCCCGGCTGGACATCATGTTGACCGCAGGGAGTTGTCCCTGATCCGGGACTTCAAAGCGAAAATTGTATTTTTCGAATGGGATGAGATGATAGGCGGGGCGGGGGAGCGAGTCCAGGTCTTTTATGGGAGGGCGAGGAGAATTCGACCGGACCTCTCCGTTTATCCTGAATGAGATCCCTTTTATCGGAAGCAGAGCCTCCTTGGCTTCTTTGCCTTCCAGGGCACGGCAGAGTTCACGCGTAGTCTCTTCGCCTTCACCTATGACGACGATATCCAGCTCGGGGATGTGCGCCAGGCAATCCTCAGCGGCCATCGAGGCGTGGGGTCCCCCCATGACGGTCAGCGCTTCAGGGCGTTTATTCTTTGCCAGCTTGATGAGATCGAAACTCTGGAATCGATTCTCTGTTGTAGACGTAACGCCGATAAGGTCTGCCTCGAACTCCTGGATCTCTTTGGCGATTTGATCCCAGCTGAGCGCCAAGACATCCGCTGGGACGATACGGACCTCATGTCCCTCCTTTTCCAGGACAGCGGCGATGTAAAGAAGGCCCAGGGGCGGCATAGAGGAGCCTTTGGTCCATCTTTCGGCAAAATAGCCTCCGGGTGGAACAAAGAGCTGTATTTTCATCAGGGATTTTTCTGTGTCTTTTTTTCCATCTTCATGGCATAGATCGTGGTGATATTCGGTTCACCCATGGAAGTTCCGTAGATATAGTCAGCAACTTCCATGGTTTTAAAATTATGTGTGATGATAATAAACTGGGTCTGGTCCTTGATCCGTCTCATCAGGTTGAGGAACCTGATGAGATTTGTTTCATCCAATGCCGCATCCACTTCGTCGAGGATGCAGAATGGGGTGGGTTTGTACCGGAAGAGGGCAAAAAAGAAGGCCAAACTGGTCAAAGTTTTCTCCCCTCCAGAAAGGAGGCTTAAGGTCTGAACCTTCTTTCCCGGGGGTTGGGCGACGATCTCTACGCCACTTTCCAGGGGTAAATTCGGGTCGGCAAGTTTGAGCTCTGCATGGCCTCCTTCGAACAGAATGGAGAACACATCTTTGAAGTTCTTGTTCACTTCGTGCAGTGCGTCCAAGAACTGTGTTTTGCTCTCCTGATCGATTTTTCGTATGGCTTCTTTGGTCGAGTCGATGGAATCGCGAAGGTCATCACGTTGTTGGGTGAGAAAATCGTGGCGCTCTTTCTGAATGAGATATTCTTCCTCAGCCATTAAATTTACGGCCTTGAATGTTTGGAGTTTTTCCTTGGCTTTTATCAGGTATTCCTCGACGTTAAATTCGGGAAGAGATTCCAGAGGAACTTCCTTTTTGACTTCCTCCAGGGTTTTTTTGAGCTCTTGCCAGCAGGAGTCCTCACAATTGACGATATCCCGGTCTCTCTCCGCTTTCTTGATCTCCCACTGCACTCTTTCTTCTTTTTTGGTCTCATAAACTTCACGCCGTTCTTCCAGCCTTTTTTCCATATCCCGCTGCTCCTCCTGTGCTGTTTTGAATCGGGTCTCATGGTGAATCTCTTGGGCTTTCTGTTCTGCGATCTTTTTTTCCAGTTTAGACACTTGTGATGAGAGATCTTGGATCCGCGCCCTAGATTTTTTCTCCTCGACCTCGGAAAGCCTGACCTCTTCTTCGAGGCTTTTCGTTTTGGATTCGATAGCTTGCATCCTGTGTGAGAGAGCTCGGATCTGGGATTGCGTGTTGTTTATCTTTTCTCGGGTGATGTCCGCAGCCGATTGGAGTTCGAAAAAGTGTTTTCTCTTCTGGCCGATTTTTCCTCGAAGACGCGCTAGATTTTCTTCCTCTGTTTGAACATCCTTCTTTAATATCTCCTCGCTCTCTTCCAATTCCTTTATCGTCTTTATGAGTGTCTTCAGCTTTGCGTTTTTGTCCTTTTTCTCCTTGAGCAGGATATCGAGCTCTGTTTTGAGAAGAGCAATAGTGGATTCGATCTTCTGAGACTCGGATTGACTGTATGTGTTTTCTTTCTCCTTCTCGTCGATTATGCGCTCGATTGTCATCAGATGCGCGGATGTCTCTTGTATCTTTTCTTTGAGATCTTCCTGGATCTGGAGTTTCTCTTCGAGTCTCTGTGTCAGGGGTGCGATTTGTGCCTCGATCCCCTCGACGGTCTCTTCCAGTGCTCGTATTTCCTGGCTTAAAGAGAATACACCCTCTTTTTTCGGCCCCAGCTTCATGAGTCCCGATGCGCAAAGAAGCTCACCCTGCAGAGTGACGGCGTTGATCGTGGGGAATTTTAACCATATTTCGACTGCGCTTTTGACGTTATTGACGATGACGGCGTCCTCAAATTGGGGGAACGAATCTGTGATCTTTGGGTCTGGTCGGATAGCGGCTTTGAGGAATCCAATGACTCTCGGGTCTTTATCGACTCCCTCGGGGACAGAGCTCCTCCTATGGGAGGAGAGCAGAAAATAGTTGCCAGCCGGCTTGTGTTGCTCGAGATTCTTCAGAAAATCGTTGGCCGAGACAAGACTTGCCTTTGCTTCTTCTTTCCAGAAGACATCGATGAGGACTGCGTGTTCGGGATCTGTTTCGATTAGGTCCGCGAGGATCCCCAGTGCACCGGGGATTCGAGCCGTTGAACCTTCGCTGCGTTCCTTCTCCTCCAGTTTTTTCAAACTCTCCAGATGATGGACATTTCTGTCCTTTTCTTTGTTCAGCTCGTCGAGTCGCTCCTGAAATTTCTCGATCTCGGAAGCGAGTGCTTCGTAAGCTGCCTGCGTATTTGTGGTCTCTTCTGATCTCTTTTTAATGTCTTCCTGAAGCTGCTCAATATCCACAGTGTTTTGCTTGATTGCCGTATCTTTTTCTTTGGAAAGGGATTTTTCACCATCGACCTGGGATTTAAGTTTTTCTTCCTGACGCAAGATCAGTTCGATCTCTTTTTCAAACCTGCTTGCATCATTTTTGATCTCTGTCTGGGTGGCGAGTTTTTGAAGAAGCTCATTGCGTAAGGACTCGATTTTTTTTTGTTTGTTCTCCAGATCGTCATCCGTGACTTGAGTGTCCTGAGAGATCGCTCCCAGCTCTTTCTGTTTTTCTTCAAGTACACGATTCAAGCTGTCAAGCATATTTTCTGAAGCTGTTTTTTCCTCCTCCAGTGCACTTTTTTCTTTATGGAGCTCCGCGATATCCTTTTTGGCCTTCGCCCTGTTTTCTGCAAAATAATCGATGCGTTTTTCTTCCCTGTCCTGGTCGGATTCCAGGTGTGAGAGTTGTGTTTTGAGGGCAAAAAATCGTTCTTTTTCTTGTTTGTTGGATTTCTCGATCTCCCAGACCTCGTTTCGTTTTGTTGCCAGGAGCCTTTCCTCAGATTTTAAACTCGCAAGAAGGTCCTGCTCCTGCTCCCTGCTTTTTCTGTAGCTGAGGACTGTTTCTTCCTGACTTTTTTCAAGGCCGTGAATTTTCTTGCGGAAAAGATAGAGCGTGTGCTCCCGGATGGTTTCCCTCAATTTTCGGTATCGAATAGCGGAGCTGGCCTGTCTTTTTAATGCGTTTGTTCCTCTCTCGACCTCTGCGATGATATCTTCCAGCCGTTCCATATTCTGTTCGCTGTTTTCCAGCTTTTTCTCTGCCTGCCTTTTTTTATCCTTGTAGAAGGCTGTGCCGGCCGCCTCCTCGAGGAGCTGTCTTTTTTCAAGTGGCTTCGATGAGAGGAAGAGGCCGATGGCGCCTTGTTCGATGACAAAATATTCTGTTTCAGAAATGGCCTTTTTCCAGAGCTGGTCCTGGATGTCTTTAAGCCTGACGACCTTACCGTCCATTCGATACTCGCCCTCACCCGAACGGAAAAAACGGTGGTTGATGATGAGATCTTCGTCGCCCTCTCCCAGGACGAGACTGACGTCTGCCATGCTCATCGGCGGAGCCTTTGTGTTCCCGTTGAAGATGATGTCACTGCCTCTTTCCCCCCTGAGGGCTTTCAGGCGCTTGCCACTCAAAACCCAGAGGAGGGCATCGACGATGTTGCTTTTACCCGTTCCGTTGGGGCCAACGATAGCCGTGATCCCTGGATGGAAGAGGATCTTGGTTCTTTCGGAGAAGGATTTGAATCCCTGGAGTTCCAGTCTTTTGATGATCATTTTTCACTTTCTAAGAGCCATAGTTTAATTCTTCACTGAGTCGGAGTCAAATAATTCGCACGTTCGCACGTTATGTCACACGTCGCTGCGACAATGATTCGTATCTGGTTTTGTATCTTTGGGATCTGGGGGAATATCTCCGGATTTTGACATCTCTTCGGGATCGAAATGGAGTATGGGTCTTATCGAAAAGATGGTCCCAAACGCAGGTTCACTTAGGAAGAATGATTGTACCTTGACACTTTCCGTGGTTTTGATTATTTTCTATCTATCTTTAAACGACGCTCACTGAGCCAGCGTAGCTCAGCCGGTAGAGCAACTGATTCGTAATCAGTAGGTCGAGGGTTCGATTCCCCCCGCTGGCTCTCGTTTTCATTAAGAACCAGATCTGATTTTTCCGCTGAAATTACCCTTTCGCCCTTAGGCCTTCACTTCGCAAAACTCATCGGAAAAATACATGGCTGCTTTGCTAAGTCCATGCTTGTCAGAAAGCAGCTCTTTTTAGTTGGATGAACGAGTTGACGGAATTAGAGTATTAAACTGAATTTTAGAGACTGACTCACGATGGCGAAGGCGGTACTAAAGGCTCAAGTGCAGCGATCAGCTCCGGAATACGCACAGTCGCAACTTTCCAAATAAGTTCTTGCTTGATTTCCCCGTATTCATGGGCCAAAACATTACGCTGGGCGATTATGTTCTGCCATGGAATATCAGAGTGTGCGTCTTGAAAAACCTTAGATACACGTCGAGCAGCTTCCCCGATAATTTCAATTGCCCGCTCAACCGCCAATTGGAGTTTTCTATCCTGTAAGTATTGACTAAAGCTGACGCCGGATACAAAATTGTTGATCGTTTGTGCTGAATCCAGCATATCCCACAAGTAGCCTGCGTCTTTATCATCAAGATGCATAGATGACCTCTCTATTGGTCAAGATTGCATGGCGACGGAAAGGATTCCTTAAAGTGCTCTTCTCCACCAAGTCGACTTCTCGCCCAAAGATTTTCTCTAATTCCTCTATCATTGTGGTCCAGTCAAATAAATCCAGATCCGCGTCTTCAGAAAGGCTCACTAAAATGTCTACGTCGCTATCAAGATCGAAATCATCGCGCAAAACGGAGCCGAATAGTGAAAATTCAACAACCTTCCAGCGCAGACAAAATTCTTCAATCTTTTCTTTCGGCAATTTAAGCGTGGCATTCATAGTGAAATCCAATTCTATGCATTTAATATATCAAAACTTTCTAGCATTGAACAGCTTCAATCATCTGCTAAATTCGAATCATCATGATATTTCCTAGCGATAGTATGCGCAAAATATACTCACTTTCTCAAACATTATGAGAAATTCCTCCTCATATGGAAAGATGCAAATCTGGAGATAACCAAGAGAAAATATTCGAAACAAAAAAGTAGCTAGTGTCCAAATAGTGTCCATAAGAGAACTAAAGAGGACCTAAAAGAACTAACAGAAACTAAACAGAAACAAAACATTGTTTCTGCAGAAACAATACTTTACGTTTGTTTTCAACAACTTAATTGTTTCTGTGGAAACTGATTCGTAATCAGTAGGTCGAGGGTTCGATTCCCCCCGCTGGCTTTCTTTTTCCCTGGTGATGCTTCGAATTTCTTAAAATTTCTTAGTCAAATGTATCGATTGCAATAAAGGTTGGATATTGATACGATATTGCTTACTTTTGTGAATATTCATGCATTTTGAGATAATCGATGAGATTTATGATATTGAAACTATTGCCATTGGTGGAAAAATCCGTGATATCATGCGGCTTCAGAAACAATTTGGCATTGGACGGTGGCGAAAAATGAAGGGGATTGTAAAAATACGTCTTAAGAGCGGAAGAATTCGCAATGCTGAGGTACACTGGTATGAAGCCCACGGTATAGGCAAAAAGAAGATGAAAATAAAACGATTTTTGGATTAGTAATATGGTGAATAAAGCAAAAAAAAAGCGTTTTGCCCTTTGTGTAGAGAATAAGGACTGCGAGGACCTGGAAAAGCGAAAGATTTATCAAGTTATATTCGATAATGATGCAGCCGATGAAGGATATCTGAGAGTAATTGACGAATCTGGTGAAGATTATCTCTATCCGGAATCCTATTTTGTTCTTATCGAACTACCTATTAAGGCACAAGAAGCGCTAAGGTAGTAAACCAAGGGCGCAAAGGGATCCTGGTGTCCATATAGTGTCCATAAGAGAACTAAAAAGAACATAAAAGAACCAACAGAAACTAAACAGAAACAATGCACTGTTTCTGAAGAAACGATACTTTACGTTTATTTTCAACAACTTATGGTTTCTGCTGGAAACTGATTCGTAATCAGTGGGTCGAGGGTTCGAATCCCCCCGCTGGTTCTCCTGAAATCCTTATTTTACAATACCTTTCCTCATCAATACAGCTAGCAAGAATGACAAGTTTTTCGCCATTTTTGGTCCAAAATAGCGAATGATCGGCAAATAATTAATCTTGACTTGACAACTTCTCTCTTGGGTTGAATAATTCTTATTAAACCTATAAGTAGAGGGGTATACATGAAAAAACTACTTTTGGTCATTCCTTTGGTCTTTCTGCTTTGTTTTACTTTCAGCTGCCAAAAGGGCGAAGAAGGGATTACGGAAGAAGAAGCGACAGCTATCGGTGATGTTTATGTGAAATCCAGAAATGAGGGCAATCTAGCCCTGCTTGATGAAATTTATTCCTCAGATGTTGTGGTGCATGATTGCAGTTCTCCTGAGGATATCATCGGTCTTGAGGCATTGAAAGGGTATTATTCATATACACATAAAGCTTTCCCTAATTTACATGCCGTACTAGATGAAACGATTGTTAAAGGGGATAGGATTATTTTGGTGTGGACATTTTCCGGAGTCAATACAGGTTCATTTCACACACCTCTTGGCGATATCCATGCGACAGGGAAGAAGGTTCAGTTTTCAGGAGTCGCCATCGATAGAGTAGATGAGGGAAAAATAGTGGAGGAATGGGTTTATTTCAATGTGCTTCAAGTGTTGCAGCAACTCGGCTTTACAATTACTCCTCCTCAGCCTCAAGAACCACAAGAAGAGAAAAAGTAGCTAATCAGAAACCAAATTTTCAGATAGGAAAAAAAGATGAAAAAATTTTACATGATTCTACCTTTGGCTCTGATTCTATGCTTTATGCTCGGTTGCCAGCGGGGTGAAGAGGTGGTGGAGGAGCCCGTGGTAGATGTCGAAGCTGATGTGCAGGCAATAAAGAGTCTAATTTATGAATGGTATAAAGCATATTATGTGGGTGATGTTGATAAGCTTGTATCACTCTACACAGAAGATGCGATAAGGATGGGACATGATGAGCCTACACTAGTTGGGAAAGAAGCGATACAAGCTACTTTTAAACGAGAAATGGAGCAGTACGATATGCAGGTTGATGATGACGTTGAAATTGATGACAGAGCTGAAGAAGTGCGTGTTTCTGGAGACTTGGGAATGGCCCGCGGTGTAGATATCACAATTACTCCTAGCGAGGGAGCCGAACCGATCAAATCTATAGTGAGATGGGTGGCAATCTATGAGCGTCAAGCTGATGGAACTTGGGAAATTGTATGTGAAATTTGGAATAATTACATTCAACTTACTACATCACAAGAAAAGGAGCAACAGGATTGACTGATATATTCATATTAACTCGGCATGGAGCTAAAGCCGAAGGACGGGTGTCGTGATTATCAAACCATCGAATTTGGCCTCAAGCCGCAGAGAATTCCTGCAGGGACTGTCCGAAAAACTATTTAAACCTCCTAAGTGATATAATTCACAAGGAGGTGTCATGGTCCTTGACCGTTATACTAATGAAAATGGCGCGGAATGGTCTCTTCCCAGGTTTTCTCCTTGATGAGTTTTCCATTTTCCAGCACCCGCCGCGTGTATGTGTAATAAAAGTTCTCGCGATCACTGGAGAACGAAAGATCCCCCTCCACTGTCAGTGTTCGATCGGCCTGTTCAATTTTATAACGAGTTTTACCCCTTACACTGGCGCTGGCAGGATCGTTGTCCTGCGCTTCATGGACCATATCCTCCCAATACTTGATTGTCGCCCAAGGATAGCCTGAACCGCTCGCTCCCGAAGCTCCAATTCGAGTTTTTGATGTAACCGGAAAGCGTTCGATAATCCTGGTTTCGGCATAGCCTGAGACCGATTCATCATCGAGTGTGAGATAAGAGTAACCCGGCAGTTCCGGATCCGTGGCTGGAGGTAGAAATTCAGGTCCAAACCGGCCCGACTCAGGCACAACCGGCAGCACGATATGTGATGCATTTGTACCTTCCACGTCCAGGCTCGTGGTCATCGCATAGGGAGTGGGCCAGATCATTGGCCAGAGCGCGTTGTTGACAGCCAGACGAATCCGGTGCCCATTGGGAAACACCCACGAAGTGAAGTGCAAGTCATACTCTAGCTTATAAAGCTGGCCGGGCACCAACGACTCCGGTTCTTCCGAAGATTTCCGCTGCGCTCCGCTAATTCCGACGCCCGCCACCTGGGTGACGGTTCCATCGGGCGCGATGTCGGAAACGCGCACAATCCAATTAGCCAGGGGCGCATCCGCCGATACATGCAATATCGCCCTCGGAAAGCCGAGGATCTCCAGGTCTTGTTTTAGCGGATCAGAATCATAGACCAGGCTGTAGGCGTCGGTACCGCGCTGATCCCATGGAAAATCCCCCCACCAATTGACGTTACCCGATGCCTCGACGCCAACCGTAGGAACATACCGGAGTCTGTGGGTTTGTCCTTCGCCACCCATAGGTTTAGCTTCCGACAAGGTATGATCAGCTTGCGCGTAAAGGGCCAGTTTTTTGGTGCGTTCGATCGGCCAGCCATCTTCCCATCGCCAGTAGCCTGGCGCTTTATGGACAACGCCAGGCGGATGCCACTTGCGAACATAAACTGCGAACCGGGGTTCATCCATGATGCCTGTGTCCTCGCCCTTCAACCAAAAATCGAACCAGCGTACGGCCTCGTGACGCCATTCCATACCGGGCTCCGGATAGGGCAAATTTGGCCAGGTGTGTGCCCAGGGACCTATCATGCCCTTGACTGGTGCATCGAGTTTTTCGAGCATTCGAGGCACGCTGTCCCGATAGCCGTCATACCACCCACCGATGACAAATGTCGGGATTCGGATGCTGGAGTAATCGGAGTTGAGCGAAGCCCGGTTCCAGAACGGGCCGTCATGTTGCTGACGCTTGTATATGAGTAACCAGGGTTCCGTGTCGAAGCGATCGCGAAAATAGGCCTCATCGATGACGTAGTCCGGTGGTGCGGGCAAAATATTGGCAATATCCTGACCGAGCTCGTAGGAATCGACATGCATCATGCCATCGATAAAATGAACATCGTCACGAAACAGGTCGTCGGTACCCTGGATAGCGACTATAGCTTTCAGTGATGGAGGATTGCGCATCGCCATCTGGATGGAGTTGAAAGCCCCCCATGAGAGGCCAAACATGCCAACCTTACCTGTGGACCAGGTCTGTTTCGACAGCCAGTTTATGACCACTTCGCCATCTTCCTGTTCTTGATCGGTGTATTCGTACTCGATCAGTTTACCTTCGCTGGTGCCGGAACCGCGGATATCCACACGCGCAACGACGTAGCCTCGCTCGATAAAGTATGAGAACAGCGCGAACCGGTCTTTGCGGCTTTCGTCTTTTCGGTAGGGTAGATATTCGAATAGAACGGGGAATTTTGTACTGGCCTCTCGATCCGCCGGCATGAACAGACTGGCTGCCAGCCGCATGCCATCGGGCATCGGAATCCAGATCTCCTTGACTTCGATCCCCGCATGTGTGACGTTGGGGAGCCTTGACTGGCTGCTGGCAACCGTCGTGATAATGAGCGATACCAGTATCAGCGCGATCAATAATCTGCTTCTCATATTGCGCACCATAAGAATTTATTTTTTGGTTTTGACAATTTTTCCTCCCTCGTATTCAATGTTTGCACTCTTAGCCGCAGCGTTGGCAATAATACAGTAAAGAAACTTACTCAGTCAAAAAGAAATTTCCAGGGAAGGGGATCTCATTCTGGACTAACCGGAACGAAAATCCATAGGCTCGTCGGCGCGCACGAACAGCCACAACCCAACACCGATCATCGCAAACACCGATCCGGTCGTCAGAGCTGGCACCCAGCCAAAAGCTGCGGCTGTGACCGGAACCAGAAGAGCCCCGATTCCGCCCACCACATTTCCACCCGTATTCATAACTCCAGTGGCTGCAGATGCGTGTTTGCCGGATACGAAGATCGCTGCCGCCCAGTATGCTCCCTCAGTGAGTTGAGTACATCCGAAGCTTAACGAAAGGAACACTACGGCCAGATAAGGATTCTTGGCTGTGGCACCGAGAAAAAGAAGACCGGCAACTAGGCTGAGACCGACGATGCCGGGTATTCGGCATCCCCAGCGTGAACCGATGCGTTTGCAGAGGCGATCACACCATAGCCCCCCAACACTGGCAGCGACCGCACCGACCATCCAAGGAGTTGAAGCGAAGTAGCCGCCTTCAAGGATTTTGAATTCTCGAACATCGACGAGGTAGATGAAGAACCAGTTGAAGAAAATGTAGAAGACGTAGTTCATGCAAAAATAGCTTGCGGTAAGCAGAAGGATGTCTCGATTTTTGAGTACACGTTTCCAGGCCGTTTTGTCTTCGATAGCCTGTGCCGGTGATGGCCGCTCTGCATTGATCAAATCCAGCTCTTTCTTGCTGACTCGGGGATGATCGGCCGGATTGTCTCTTGCATACCACCACCAGACTCCTGCAATTAGAAAGGCTAAAGGTGCTGTTAAAACAAATGATTCACGCCACCCCAACGTTTCCATCAGCCAAGCGATGAGCGGTGCCGTAGCGGCGGCACCCAGCGTCAACCCGGTACTCGTCAATCCGTTCGGAAATGCCCATCCTGAGACCGGGAACCAGTTTCCAATCGTTCCTCCACAGGCCACCGGAAACAACGGAGCTTGTACGATTCCCATAAGGAAACGCAGTCCGATGAGCGTGGTCAGGATGATGGTTGTCGATACTAGAGTTGTCCCTGGTACCAGGCCCGTGATCAATGTCAAGATCCCCCACAAGACCGCTATCGTTGTCAATGCCCGGCGGGATCCTACTTTATCTCCAAAAATGCCGCCAGGAAACTGGAAGATAGCATATCCCCAAGCAAAAGCCGAAAGCACCATACCCAACTGAATCTTGGTCAACCCGAGATCAGCCATCATGCTTTCGCCGGCTATGGACATGTTCGTTCGCAGCATATAAGCCACGAAACTTGCCATGAATAAAAGTGAAAGGATCACCCATCGCACTTGGGTACGTTGTTGATCAGAGTGAGCTGCGGTTGCTGTATTCATTGAGTCAAAATTTTAATTCCCTGAAATCCCGGAGTGAACTTATCACACTCGAAACAACCCGGTCAAAGGCCACAAATCATACTGAGCTTATTTTGAGTGGCCTGAATTTAGCTGAAACGAAACAATCCCCAATCTACTCATGGTGCTGCTCAGAGGAATGCTTTCCTTAATAAGTTAAAAAGACTATCCTTCCATAACATACCTGTGATTGCAGCAGTCATGTCCCTGCATTAAAGTTTTTGTACGCAACAATTTGATTTTTGGATTGTATGCACTCGCCATAGCGAAATCTGGATAACAGATAGCAACATAGCCAATATCCGAAGCCTCTGCCTCTCGAAAAGTCTTTGCCCAGAGACACTCGGAAACTCTTATTTCTAAGGCACTCTCTAATTCTTCAACAATTTCAAGTGTCAAAGCTTTCTGGAAGAGAGGATTTATCTTCAAATAAACAGCCATTGCGGTCAGGTCTCTCTTGGGAAGATTTTGCGTCATTCTTTTCATGTTTTGTGCCCCAATTTCCGAAGAGGCTTCTTTCAACATCTCAATAAATTTTTCTTCTCCCATAAAATTTGAAATATTTTTCATGAGAGGGATAAAGTAGCCCTGAAAGGTAAACCGATAGACTTCTTGAATACTCATTCCTGAATCTGAGAGGAATTTGTGTCTTTTTTCTGAGACTTGGGGTTTTTCCTCTAATTGAAGTGAGGCTGATAAATTGGTGCATCCAAAGCAGAGCATTGTCCCTGCAGGCAATATATTTTGTAGGAATTGTCTGCGGCTTGAGACAAAATTTGATGTTTTGATCATCACATTCCCCTCCTTATATCTCGATAAAAAACCTTCGTAAATTATAATAATTAAATCTCACCCGGCAATCCATATCAACAAAAAAGGCCCGGTAAATAGTATCAATGAGTAGGAAGAGTTAAGATAATCATACCAGGGCGAAGTGTATTTGAAGGGCAAGAATGCTATAATTCTAGACGTGAATCTTTCTTCAGGAGGAGACTTTGAAATACAGGCGGTTCGGAAGATTAGGCTGGATGGTGAGCGAAATAGGCTACGGCATGTGGGGTATGGCGGATTGGACCGGCTCTAATGATGAAGAATCTATGCACTCCCTCCAGCGTGCTGTAGATTTGGGATGTAATTTTTTTGATACAGCATGGGCATACGGTGATGGACACAGTGAAAAACTTTTAGGTAAGTTGGTGAAAGCCAATTCAAGGAAGAAGATTTACACAGCCACTAAGATTCCGCCCAAGAATCTTCAGTGGCCCAGTCGACGTGAATACACTCTAGATGACTGTTTTCCTCCAGAGCACATCGAAGAATACATCCATAGAAGTCTGAATAATACTGGATTGGAATGTTTCGATGTCGTTCAATTCCATACTTGGGAAGACGAATGGTTAAAGGATGAGCGGTGGATAAATAAAATTACCGAGCTTAAGAGTCAAGGATTGCTCAATTCCGTAGGAATCAGTTTAAACCGCTGGGAGCCATGGAATGGAATAAAGACCGTGAAAAGCGGCCTGATCGATGCGGTTCAAGTGATCTATAACATATTCGATCAGAACCCCGAGGATGAGCTCTTCCCTGCTTGCATTGAGATGCAGGTTGCGGTAATTGCCCGTGTGCCTTTTGATGAAGGGACATTAACCGGTTCGCTGACTAGAAACAGCAGATGGCCTGAGGGAGACTGGCGCAACACTTATTTCATTCCGAAAAACCTTATCCCTAGTGTAGAACGTGCCAGTGAATTAAAAAAACTTCTGCCAGAAGGAATGGCATTGCCTGAGATGGCACTGCGTTTCATCCTTAATAACCCAGAAGTGAGCACAATAATCCCCGGTATGAGGAAGCCGAGCCATGTGAAGTCGAACATGGCAGTCAGTGATGCGGGCCCCTTAGCGGAAAACCTTCACAAGAAGTTGCGTGCGTATCGGTGGGATCGCGAGCCAACAGACTGGTCGCAATAAACATCATCCCTTAGAATTTAGCAACAAGAAGAGTTCTTAACAATTTTTTTGCTTTCCAGAGGTTTCCTTCTTTAAAGAATTGAGGACTGAGAATGTACCTGTAGGTGATGTTTTGTGAAGCTGGAATGACCTTGGAAACAATCCAGGGGCGAACCTAAGATCTTATAAGTTTTGCCTTGATCCATGTTTTCGATGTGTCGTTTCGATCCTGAATCCTTCGCTCGAGTCGGTCGCAAAGAGTTCAAAATCCGCTGCAAGAGCCGGAATCTTCATGCCGATATAGGATTCGATAGCCTCGAGGTGACCGGCTGTACCTTCACTGGCCAGTGATATGGCTTTTCCGGAATTTCCCGCTCGAGCTGTCCGCCCGATCCGATGCACATAATTTTCACAATCCTGAGGAAGATCATAGTTGATGACCATTTCCAGGTCGTCGATCTGGAGACCTCGGGCGGCAACATCGGTTGCCACAAGAATCGCGAACTTTCCTGCCTTGAAATTATCCATGATCTTTAGTCTTTGGTTTTGGGGCAGGCTTCCTGTCAGATATTGGCAGCGAAAGCCGTTGATTTGCAGTTTCTTGGACAGGCGGAGTGCCGCATGCCGCATATTCGTAAAAATCAAGGCGTTCTGAGGAGCTTGAGCTTTAAGAATCCCCAACATGAGATTCATTTTGATATGGCTTTTCACATGATAGATTTCTTGACTGATATTATCGACGGTCAACCTGTCAGGGCTGACTTCAACCGGTACGGGATTGTTCAAATATTCGACGACGATTCTTCGGGATGCTCGGTTCATCGTGGCACTGAAAAGCATGGTTTGCCTTTTATTGCGGGGGGGCATCTTTTGAAGCAACTTTTGGATGTCCGGGAGGAATCCCATATCGAACAAGCGATCAGCTTCGTCGATGACCAGGATTCTGATGTCTCTCAAGTTCAAATAGCCCCGCTTACTTAAATCCATAAGCCTTCCCGGCGTACCGATGACTATGTCCAGCCCTTCTTTCAATAATGCCAATTGCTTCGCATAGCCCACTCCTCCGAAAAAGCTGCCAATCGTGAATCCCATATGGCGGTTCAGAAGCAGGGCTTCTTTTTCTATCTGAACAGCCAGTTCGCGGGTAGGGACAATGATGAGGGCTTTTTTTCTTTGAGGCGTGTCCCTCTGACTCAACCGCTCAAAGAGAGTGATCAGAAATGCTGCGGTTTTACCGGTTCCTGTTTGGGATTGGACAGTCACGTCCTTTCCTCCCAAAGTTATTGCTAAGGTTTGTTCTTGGACGGCCGTCATTTCTTTATAGCCTCTATCTGCAATCCCCTGAAGGAGACGGGAATCGAGTTTCAATTCATTAAAATTCATTTGATAACCTTTATATTTGATTTAAAACATGAGGGGATGAATGTCAGAGGATATTATCGTTCGGGTGGGAAAAACAATTCACTTTGACTCTTTCTTTCCTGATGTTCGAAAAAAATTATACCTCAAATACAATTATTATGCAAGCAGAACTCTCTTCCCCAATAATCGCTTAAGGAACTAATTTTTAGTTTTGGCTGAATAAAAAAGCCCCCATTTCGCCAGTTGCCTGGTAAAATAGGGGCGACCCCAAAAAAAGTGGAGATTTCACCCTGCAGGTGAATC
>Ga0307425_1000665_pt1 | contig 21351 bp, 17 predicted proteins | sample SalMarWE160330MG_FD_202152 | JGI IMG/M metagenome (GOLD analysis project Ga0307425, IMG submission 202152) | Salt marsh sediment microbial communities from the Plum Island Ecosystem LTER, Massachusetts, United States - WE1603-30 | ecosystem: Environmental > Aquatic > Marine > Intertidal zone >...
AGACTGGCAGCCAAACGCAGCATATCCGTCTCATCGCTGCCGGCAACTGTGCTGACAGCAACGATCTTGGGCTTGCCTTCGGTCAGTGTGCCGGTTTTGTCCACTACCAGGGTGTCGATTTTCCGCATGACTTCGATGGCCTCGGCATTTCTGAACAGGACCCCCATGGAGGCTCCCTTGCCGGTAGCCACCATGATCGACATGGGGGTGGCCAGACCAAGGGCGCAGGGGCAGGCAATAATGAGCACGGCTACCGCATTGATCAAAGCATGTGCCATTTTCGGGTCGGGACCGAACATACTCCACACAATAAATGTAATGACGGCTGAGCCGACTACTGCCGGCACAAAATAGCCGGCCACTACATCGGCCACTTTCTGGATGGGGGCGCGGCTGCGCTGGGCCTCGGAAACCAGGTGGACGATCTGCGCCAGCAGGGTCTCGGCCCCGACCCGTTTGGCTTCCATGATCATCGTTCCCGTACTGTTGACCGTTGCCCCGATCAATTTGTCGCCCTGATTTTTCTCTACAGGTATGGATTCACCGGTGACCATTGACTCGTCGATCGAGCTTTTCCCTTCCACAACGACGCCATCAACCGGCACTTTCTCGCCCGGCCGCACCCGCAGCTTATTGCCGGGCTGCACTTGTTCGAGTGGAATATCTTCTTCGGCACCATCATCTCGAATTATTCTGGCGGTTTTAGGAGCCAGCCCCAACAGCGCCTTGATGGCCGAGCTGGTCTGGCTGCGGGCCTTCAATTCCAGCACCTGCCCCAGCAGAATCAGGGTGGTAATGACGGCCGCCGCTTCAAAATAAACAGCCACCGTGCCCTCTTTTCCCCTGAAGGAGGCCGGGAATATTTCAGGGAAGATTGCCGCGATCAGACTGTAGAGATAGGCAACCGACACACCCAGTCCTATCAGGGTGAACATATTGAGATTCCAGGAAACGACTGACTGCCAGCCCCGAACCAAAAATGGCCAGCCGCCACAGAACACGACCGGTGTCGCCAATAAAAGTTCGATCCAGACAAGGACATTTTTCGAGACTATCCGTGCCAATGGGTTACCGGGGATCAGGTCGCCCATGGCCATAATAAAAACCGGAAGCGTAAGGACCAGACTGACCCAGAATCGGCGGCGCATGTCTGCCAGTTCGGGGTTTTCTCCCTCCTGTTCCACCTCACCCTCTGGTTCCAGGGCCATACCGCACTTTGGACAACTGCCGGGCCGGTCCTGTAAAACCTCTGGGTGAATGGGACAGGTCCATTGTGTGCCGACAGGGGCCGCCGGGGTTTCAGCCTCCAGGGCCATACCGCATTTCGGGCAGCTTCCCGGCCCGGCCTGCTTCACTTCCGGGTGCATGGGACAGGTGTAAAGATCAATCTCTTTTTGGGGAGCATGGACTTCCGGTTCATCACTCTCTGCAGGTTGTTCATTTTTTGCACGGTAAACTGAGGGATTTTCCTGAAATTTTGTCAGACAGTCTTCGCTGCAGAAATAGATTTTCCCTCCCTCGTGTTCGATATGATGGGGGCTATCCTTGCCGACGGTCATGCCGCAGACCGGGTCTTTCAGGACGTTTCCCTCTGCCGCTTTATCCGGATGAGGTGTTTGATCATGGTGATGATGCCCATGCTCCTGACTCATGTTCTTTTTTCCTTTCATGGGGGATTTCATTAATCACTCCTCTGTTTCCGCAAGATCATTGAGCGCATTCAATAGATTTTGTTTCCTTTCCTCCAGCTTTTCACGAAAGCACCTCCTGGCGTGGACCGTCCCAGCCCCCGAATCTCACCGTTTACGAGATAGCCGGTCTGAATGCAGAAAATACCGTGTAAAAGGGTTTTCGGCATATCGGTGGCCGCGGAATTACGTTTTGGATTTTTTCAATTAACGCCGTGTCCGATTTCCTCCGAACAGACACGAACTAATCTTTCAGGATTTTTTGAATAGTCTTGGAATAGAATTTTTTGATGTATTCCTTGAACATTGTGCGAGCGGAACACCGGGCAGCATTACTTTTCATTACCGCCTTCATCACTTTGACCCAATCGTGCTTAACACTTCTTCAGAATATCCAGGTGACTTTCATTCTGTGGCGGCGTCTGGCCCTTCGTTTTCTGGGCCTGAACAAAGAAATAGATCAGCAATCCAATGACGATCAGAAATATTATCCACATAAACATCCCGCCATATCCAAATCCGTAATGCATCATGTGCCCCCATCCACCGGGACCTTGCGGGCCGTAGTAACCTTCACCGGTGCAGGACACAAGCAAATCGGTTATCATCATAAGAGATAATTCAAGATATATTTTCATCTTCGAGATCTTCTCATTTTATGGCATCGAAGGACTTCTTCGACTGTGCCTAATAAACCGATCTTATATAGCCTGTTGCCTTGTCAATGCTCACCCTATCAACGAGGTCGTTCTTCTTCGTCAATATCTCTGCCTCAAAAGCCCCTCCCGCGTCTTTTATCTTGCCCAGCTTCAGGTTGGGGTTTCTCGTAGACTTCAAATAATCTTTCATCATGGCCTCGGCTTCCTTTGCATTAATGGATTTGCCAGTTGACTGGGATTGCCGTCCATAGCCGCGGCCCATGCCATAGTCGGAACCGTATCCGCCCATCATGCCAGGGCCCATGCCGTAACCGTATCCGCCCATCATGCCCGATCCCCTGCTGTATCCATAGCCATGACCCATTCTGGAGGCATGCTCAAACATCACCAGATGCCAGCGGCTTTGAATGAGGATGGCATTCAACACCTGAGCCGTATAGCGATCCTCGGCCTTTTTTACGAGCCACTCATAACGGGGTAATAAATCGCTTTCCATTTTTGCACTGAGTTCGTAGGCCTCCGTCAATGTCTTATTCCCCACCACAGGGTTTATCTCCCCATCGGCAGGCCGACCATAGGCTTCAAACAGTTGCATGATCCACTCAATGTGATTCTCCTCCTGAGGGATGACCATCACGTAAGGCATATGGGCGTTGAATTTTTCTTGATCGGTCTGATATTGGGCCAAAGATTGTTTTTCAAGCGTCAAAATCTCCCTCAGTTTTTGTGCCCATTCCGCGTTATTGGGTGCGGGCAATTTAGCCGGAACATCGACCCATCCTACCATCATTCCCGGCCCCATGTCATAGCCACCATAGCCTCCCATCATGCCCGGGCCCATGCCATAGCCGCCTCTGCCTTGCTGACTCTGCACCGTAGCGGTGCCAAGGACAAATGCCACAGCCACTGCCAATGAAATAACCAAAATGATTTTTTTCATACGTACCTCCTTTGCTGGTCTAAATTGGTTTAAAAATGTTAAGAAAGGCTTAATGTGAAACCTCTTCCATTTCAGCCGGATAAATAACGGTGTAGAACACCCTTTCATAGGGCTCTTTGAGAAGGTTCATCACCCAGTATCCTTGGCGATTGTAATGTCGATGCAGTCTGGTCTCATAATCCCGAGTTAGCAAAGACTGCTACGTTTATTCCGTTGGCTGACAGCGTGTTTGAAAAATCGATTTCACCGCGATCTGCACGGGTGTCAGCACTCCTTTTGCTCCGGGGTGGCCGTCGCCGCCTTAACGCGGTCGTAAAGCGGCTCACCGAACTCGCGCGTGAGTTCTCGGTAGATCTCGCCGGGATCGAGGCCCATCCGCGCCGTGATCTCCGCTGCCAGCAAAGCCAGGACAATTCCATCTTTTTGACGCTGATTCCTTCGCTGATAAGTTGCAGGATTGCGGCAATGAGGCGCCCAACGGGAATATGTGCCGTTATTCACTGCTTTATATGTTCAATTTTTGTGCCAGGTTTCCAAAACTCATCGTCACATCACCCATCATTTTGATTTATAAGAAAAATTAGTTTAAAAAGCACATTCAGGCAGTCATTAACAGCCATATAAAAAGCGTCATATTTACCCAAATGGTCATATATGATCTTTTTTTTATCTGATCTTCTTGGTGTTATGAGTGGCAAATAATAAGGGCAGGTTGAAATTGGGAAGAGAATTTATGGTTTTCGGATGTCAAATTTGCGCATACCAGCGCGCGAGTTGCTGCGGTTGAGCCCAAAGATTTCAGCCGCACTATTCTTTCCACTGACTTTCCAGCGGGTTTTCTAAAGTATCCGTACAATACGGATACAATATATTATATCCGCCTTTCAGTCTTCAAACTATTAATATAATGAGAGCACTTTATAAAAATAAAATTCTTATAAACAAATGTGATACCTTGCAACTATCTATTTTCACAGGAGATTGAGATATGTCATAGAGGTATATCGAAAATAATGCGAATTAAATTTTTATGACGGCTGCCATAAAATCCTTTTTTACGCATTCCAAATTGTTGTGATATGTTCAATTCCAGGTGACAGGTGATGATGTGATATCCATATTTTTATCACCGGGGTTAATATGTTATCTCAAAACTGCTGAACTCGCCTTTGTAATCCTCCCATGTCACATCCACATTGGTTACCTTTGCAATGGGCGGTCCCTTTTTACACCATTTGAGAATTGACATCACACTCTTTTCAGAACCTTCAAATACGGCTTCGACCGTCCTGTCTCGTTTATTGCGCACCCACCCGAAAACCCCGACTTCATCCGCGGCATGTTTTGTCTCCAATCTAAAAAAAACACCCTGAACTCTCCCGGATATAACCGCATGGGCTCTTACTTTATCTTCCATTTCTTCACCACCCTGGGGATTTATGATTGTTGATTGATGATTGTTTATTGTTAATAGTTTAGCTATTTAAAACACATCGATTTCATTGGACTACGCTTTCAGCTTCCGACTTCGCTCTTCGAGCTACGACGGGACAAGACGGCCCAACAAGAATGGAGCTTCAGGTATGATTAAATTTTTGGCTGGAAGCTGTCTGAGTAGATTAGGGATCGTTCTGAAAGAACCATATGAGATTTAGATTTTATGGATGAAATCCCCTATCAAAGCAAAGACCTTTATAAATAGCCTAAGCGGGTTCTTTCATTACGAGCCCTTATCTATGAGTTCTTTCAGTGAAAATTTAATTATTCCTGAAGCGGCAATGTTTTCAAAAAGCTAACGTCTTACCGAAACTTGTATACAGGGTCACAGGGATCAGGGCTCGGGTGTCAGTTTTTATTTTACCCCTGCCCCTGGTACCTGTATACCGTGTATAAAATCATCGATCATCTATCATCCATCATCAATTTCATCAGGGTTTGTTCATCAATGATATCTACACCGAGTTCTTCTGCCCGCTTGAGCTTTGAACCGGGTGTTGTCCCGATGACAAGATAATCTGTGTTCCGGCTCACAGAACCGGCGACCTTTCCTCCGGCTTCTTCAATGGCTCTTTTTGCTTCATTTCTTGTCAACGTTGCGAGGGTGCCCGTGAGAACAAAGGTCTTGCCTGCAAGCGTGGCCTGTTTATCGGCATTGTCACGAAAAATCCGAACCCCGTTGGCAATCATATCATCGACGATCTTTCGATTTTCATTTTTTTTGAAAAATTCTACGATGCTTTGGGCAACCACAGGTCCCACTCCGTCAATCGCTTCAAGTTCATCCGGTGTAGCGCGAATCAGTTTCTCAAAATTCTCAAACGTCCCTGCAAGAATCCCGGCCACATGCTCTCCCACATGCCGGATACCAAGGGCGTAAATAAAACGATTTAGGTTTATCCGCTTGCTGTCTTCAATGGCACGAACAATGTTGCCGGCAGATTTTGAGCCCATCCGTTCCAGATCTTTCAGCATATCTTCTTTAAGCCGAAAGATGTCCGCATAAGAATGCAAAAGTTTTTTATCCACCAACTGTTCGATCAGTTTTTTCCCCAATCCATCGATGTCAAAGGCTCCCTTTGAAGCAAAATGCTTTATCCGTTCTTTTACCTGGGCTGAACATGACGTGCTGATACATCTTAACGCGGCCTCATCTAGGGATCGGACAACCGAAGAATGGCAAACAGGGCAGTTAAGCGGCATGTTAAAGGTTTTTTCTTCTCCTGTCCGCTTTGAAATGATCACCTTGACAACTTCGGGAATCACGTCTCCGGCTCGCTGAACAAGGACCGTGTCGCCGATTTTGATATCTTTTCTTTTTATTTCATCTTCATTGTGAAGTGTTGCCCGGCTGACGGTCACACCGCCGATTTTCACCGGCACAAGATGTGCCACAGGCGTCAGCGTACCGGTTCTCCCGACCTGGACATCAATGTCGGCAACCTGTGTTGTCTCCTGAATCGCTTTAAATTTGTAGGCGATGGCCCATCGCGGACTCCGGGATGTGGCTCCTAAACGGCGCTGTATTTCAAGACTGTCAACCTTTATCACCATACCGTCAATATCATAGGGTAAAAGATCCCGCTGTTCACTGAGTTCTCTATAGCCATCGATCACCTCTTTGATGGTAATCTTTGGCCGGATATGTGGATTGATCCTGAATCCGAGTTTCTGCAATGCACGCAGGGTATCCCAGTGCGACTCCGGTGCAATGTCAGTGACCCGACCCACGCCATAGACAAATATTTCTAACGGACGCTTGGCGGTAATTTTTGAATCGAGTTGTCTTAAAGATCCTGCGGCTGCATTTCTTGGATTGGCAAACAACGGCAAGTTTTCATCAAGGCGTTCGTTGTTTAAGCGTTTAAACGCTTGTTTACCGATAAACACTTCTCCTCTGACCTCAAGAAGTGAGGGAATTGTTTTTTCTTTTTCAGTGTGAAGCCGTAACGGGACAGAGCGTATGGTTCTGACATTCGATGTGATCAATTCACCTCTGAAACCATCACCGCGAGTCGATGCGGCGATCAGCCGGCCGTTTTCGTAAACCAGCTCCACGGCAACACCGTCCAATTTCGGTTCCGCAGTATAAATAATTTCGCCGTCTATATTGAGATTTCTTTTGATACGTCCATCAAACTCCATGATGTCCTGATCATTGAACCCATTCTCCAGGCTGAGCATCGGAATTGAGTGTTCAATGGTTTCGAACTTATCCAAAGGAGGCGCTCCAACCCGAAGAGTCGGAGAATCCGGGCTCATCAGATCAGGAAAGTTCGCCTCCAGCTTCAACAGTTCCTGCATCATTCGATCATACTCGGCATCGGATATTTCCGGATCATCCAGAACATAATATCGATAGTTATGCCGGTGAAGCGCTTGTCTGAGTTCTTTGACGCGTTCTATTGTTGAATGATCTATCATGGTGATAAACGAAAATTTTTGTCCATTGATCGCACAGCATCAAAATTCAAAGTGATGACGACATTAAAATATCACTCAGGCTAAGCGGGTCAAGGTTCCCCGGTGAAATGGGCATTGCCCTTCACTGTCGTGAATTTCACTGGACAGGCAATGTTCACGGTTTAGCAGAGCCAGTATCCCAATGAAAAAGGAGTTTCAATAAATTCAGAAACACTTATTCAATCATACCGGTCTTGCCAGTTTTGAAAGTTCTTCCTTTACGTCATCAATAATATCATAAAACCACATCACATCTTCAATGGTCATACGACCGGCCTTGCGCTGAGATTCTGTACCGTCCTTTTTCATAAATAGCCGGGGACCAATCTGAACTTTCGGCTCACCGTCACCATATTGATTGATGGAAACTACCAGCCCGGTCTCATCGCACTGCCATTTTTTTAAAATTTTGTCCATTTCCGGATCAAATGCCATATTGTCCTCCATACACCGTTATTACAGCAACTGTTAGATTAATATTCCTAATGTAATGAAGTTCCAGTTTCGAATTCACTACTAAAACGGACGTCCAACACATATATAATTAATGCATTCTTAAATATGATTTCATATTCTGTCAAATCCATTTTGAAAATTACGCCGACGGCTTTGTTGTTTACGCCATAACCATTATTGGTATTTATGACACTACACGAATAAATTCAGCTTCCATCTCCGTCCGACAGTCCTTGACATCCTTGATCAACCGGCTGAATTTATCCTGGGTATGGCGGGATTTTCGACGTAAATTCGCCGTCTGGCTGGGACACATATACCAGGTGCAAACCCAGGGTCTGGTCATTCTCGGCAGTACACAACCTTTAAGGCTCCAGAAGCGACAAACCTTTTCAAAATTCGGCAAAAGCTGTTCCGGAGGAATTGGATGTCCGCCCAAATGAAGAAACAAAAGATCCTTAAAATCGATCCAGACTTTGGCCGTAAGACAGCAGGGATCCGGGCACCAGGGACACGTGACCTTGCACAGATCATCTATAATTGAAAAAAGCGATGCCAGACGAGTCTGAAGTTTCTGTGCCAAAGCCATGGCCCGATCCAGCTCGGACAGGTTTTTTTTCATGAGAAAATTGAGGCTTTGGTTTGCCTCCTGCCATGAAGCTATAGAATGCCATGGGGGTATAATCTGATGAAAATTTTTTTGCATTTGATATGCATAATTAAGATAATTAAAAATTACAACTCAAGTTTTGCGCTTAAATATTATAAAACGAATTTGAAATAATTTTGCCTTAAAAATGTTCTCCGGTCTGCTAAGTTTTATTGATGTTGCTAAAACAAACGTTACGAAATCTGAACAACTCATTTGAATACCCATCGGTATACATAATTTTTCCAATTTTATAGAAAAAGGTCTTGAAAGCTCTTTTTTGTTGTGGTAGGCGTGTCAATTGGTTTTTACGCCCACCTTTAATAAGATATCGAAAGGATTGTATTGAAATGACACCAAAAAGAGAACTTCAGATCGCTTACAGCCTTATTATTGTTTTGTTCTTTGTGGGTGTTATAAGCTATGCGGCCTTTCCGGCCAAGACACCGGATCAGCCCATAAGAATCATGTACAAAAGTGTCGCCGGAAAAGCAATGTTCGATCACAAAACTCATTTAGCAGAATCAGGGTATGCCATTGCCTGTGCCGACTGTCATCATCATCCTGAAGAACCGGAGGAGGGACAAACTGCGAATATATCTTGCAGCGTCTGTCATCAAACCCTGGCAAAAGGCCAAAAATACCCTGAATCCTGTCTGGACTGTCACGAGGCTGAAGATCTCGAAGACTCGGAAATGATCAAAAAATCTGACGCATTTCATTCTCAGTGTATAGGATGCCATAAGGAAATCGAATCAGGCCCGGAAGAATGTAACTCATGTCATGTATTGTAAACCATGTATTCTCGTCGGATTTTTACACCATGACTCGAATGCGGCAAATATAAAGGTGAATTATGATAAAAAGATCTTTTGTTGCTTTGACAAAGCCTCGGCTATCATACCGGGCCATTGAACAAACACCGCCGGAACCTAAAATAATGCCGGTACCAAAGCATGCCACGCTGCTTTTAAACGGGCTTTATGATCCGTTTGGCCAAAAGAAGTCTGTATTATTAAAAAAAGGTGACCCGGTAAAGACCGGGCAAAAACTCTCTCTTTATGAAGATAGTGATGCCTATGTGGTTTCAAGTGTGACCGGAACCATATCTGCCGTATCCTCCTTTTCCGGAGACTTCGGCAAATCTTATGCGGCCATTTCAATCGATGTTGCTGAAAATGAAGAGATTGACGAACAATTTTCCGCCTTGGTAACAGAGCCCACCCTGGAAACGGTCAAAAATTGCCTGGCTTTTATCCCCGGAAACCTTCCAAGTGTCATCTTTTCCCCAGATCAATCATCGACACCCATTGATACCATCGTTATCTGCGGTGTTGACCGGGATCTCTTAATCACCGCCAATCAACACACGGTGGTAAAAGAAAGCAAAGCCATCAAACGAGGCGTTCAAATTTTAAGACAAGTCACCGGGATCGATAATATTATCATGGCTTCGCCCGAACATCTGATGCAGGATGCCGGACTCAGCGGCGCCGAAGTCAGGATCGTTAATCCCGGATATCCTTCATCGCTTCCGCACCTGATCATGCGGGATGCCCTGGGTCAGGTGGTCCCTGCCGGAAAAAGCTGCGAAGACCTCGGCGTTGTCTTTATGAGCGCAGAAGCGGTTGCATCCCTCGGTAAATCATTCAACGAGGGTAGGATACCGTTTCAGAAGCGTTTTAATGTAATTAAAAAAGATGGAAGTTCCACGCTCGTATCCGCCCGAATCGGCACACCGGTGAGTGACATCTTTGCGGCTTTTGATATTGACGTCAATGAAAAAGACCGCATCATTTTCGGGGGGCCCATGACCGGCACATCGATTTATTCTGAAAATCACCCGATTCAACCCGACACTGATGCAGTAATGATACAAGATTATAAAGATCTGGCACTGGTCTCAGACTATCCATGCATCAATTGCGGTGAGTGTATCCCTGTTTGTCCGACAAGAATTCAGGTGAATATGCTTGTTCGACTTCTGGAAGTTGGGAATTATCAGGAGGCTGCAGACGAGTATGACTTGTATTCTTGCATTGAATGCGGTCTTTGCAGTTTTGTATGCGTGTCAAGAATGCCGATCTTGCAATACATAAAACTGGCCAAATATGAACTTGACCGGATCAGCACAGTGGAGGAGGCGAATGTTTAATCAGAAAAAGTTCACGGTTTCACATGCTCCTTTTTGGCATAATGGAAGTTCAGTATCTGTTCGATATTATAACATTATTTTAGCCGCCCTGCCGGCGGTTTTGTTCGGTTTTTTCACATATGGCATGCCCGCGGTTGGTGTGGTTTGTTTGTCCGTTTCATCTGCCGTTGCATGGGAGCTTGCCTTCAATAAAATTTCAAAGCGTCCGTTTAGCATTGGAGACGGCAATGCAGCGATGATCGGCCTTTTGTTTGCCATGCTCTTGCCGGCGACCTCCCCCTGGTGGCTGGTCATCACCGGGACTTTTGTGGCCGTGATTATCGGCAAACAGATTTACGGCGGCATCGGCGGTAATCCTTTCAACCCTGTTCTTGTCGGACTGGCCATTTTGACGTTATCGTGGAAAGATTATTTTGACTTCAATGAAGTCTTGGTAAATTACGATCTTGGCTATTCCATGGCCTATCCGCTGGCGTCACTCAAACATTTCGGCGTATTCGCCATATCTGATTTCAAACCGGCCGCTCTTTTGATGGGACAGCAATCCGGCGGCATCGGCGCCATTTTTGGATTGGGTCTCATCCTTGGCGGTATTTATTTGATTATCAGAGGCTGTATCCGATGGGAAATATCCATCTCCTTTTTGGCTGGTGTATCCATCACTGCGGTGTTGTTTAATATGGCCGACCCTGCCCATTACGCCGGCCCCGCTTTCCACATTTTAACCGGCTATACACTCATCGGCGCCTTTTTTCTGGCCACCGAGGACTCATCTTCACCGGTTAATTTTATCCCCATGCTCATTTACGGCGCCAGCGCCGGCATGTTGACCGTACTGATTAGAAATATCGGAGCTTATGCCGATGGCGTTGTCTTTGCAATTTTGATTGCAAATCTTGTTAACCCGCTTGTGGACAAAATCAGGCCAAAAGCGCTGGGAAAGGTTGTTTAAGATGCGTGAATTGATAAAAATGGTGGTGGTTCTGACAGTATTAAGCGCTTTTTCCGGTGGGCTTCTTGCCAGCCTCCGGGATTCAACAAAGGACAGGATTGAATACCAGCAGCTCAAATTCGTTAAAGGTCCTGCTATACTTAAGATTCTCGAAGGAGCAACCAACAACCCCATTGTGGACCGTTTCAAAATCCAGGATGGGGATGTTGAAAGAAGTTTCTTTGTCGGTAAATTTGACGGTAAAACAGATGAGGTCGCTTTTGAAAGTTCTGGTAAGGGGTTCGGAGGCGACATCGGACTTATGGTGGGCGTCGATCCGAATACTGACAAAATTGTCGGCGTCGCGGTCACGACCCACAGCGAAACACCCGGTGTGGGATCACGGGCAAAATCAGATCCCGACTTTGTGGCTCAGTTCTCGGGGAAACCCATGATTGAAACCTTTAAAGTCAAGGCTGACGGCGGCCAGGTGGACGCCTTGTCCGGGGCTACGGTAACCTCACGAGGCGTCTCAGGAGGCCTGACCGATGCCGGCTTAATTTATAAACGCCTGAAACCGAAACTGGTGGAAAAACTAAAAGACTTCTCCAAAAAAGCCGTAAAGACCAAACAGGGAGAAAAGAATGGCTAAATCGATCACTCAAGAATTTGTAAAAGGTTTATGGGAAGAGATACCGCCGTTTCGGCTCGTTCTTGGTCTCTGCCCCACACTCGCTGTAACGAAAACTATACAAGACGGTATCGGAATGGGAGTGGCCACGACCTTTGTCCTGGTATGCTCGAATGTTCTGGTTTCGGCATTGCGTAATATCATACCGTCCAAGGTCAGGATTGCCGCCTTTATTATTATCATTGCGACCTTTGTTACGGTGGTTGAGCTGTTGATGCAGGCGTTTACCTATCCGTTGTTTCTCAGCCTCGGCATATTCATTCCATTGATTGTCGTAAACTGTATTGTTTTGGGGCGTGCCGAAGCATTTGCATCAAAAAACGCCATTGGGCATTCGCTGGCGGACGGGTTTGGCATCGGTGTTGGATTTACACTCGCCCTCGGTGCATTGGGTGCTGTCAGGGAAGTATTCGGCAGTGGAACGTTTTGGGGAGCGCCGATATTCGGCCCTTCTTTTGAGCCTTTTTCCTTTATGATCGAGGCGCCCGGCGCATTTGTCTGCCTCGGCCTGATGCTCTGTATAATGAACCTTATGGGTAAGAAATAGGAGCCGATAAATGGGTGATTACATCGTTCTTGCTATTAGTTGCATCCTCGTAAATAATATTCTTTTGGCCCAATATCTGGGCAACTGCCCCTTTCTGGGAACGTCCAAAAAAATGGAAACCGCAGTGGGGATGGCCATGGCGGTTGTTTTTGTTCTAGTGCTTGCCGGCGTCATTACGTGGCTTCTCGAAGCCTTTATTTTAACGCCGTTTAAGATGGAATATCTCAGAACGGTTGCATTTATTCTGGTCATTGCCGCTCTGGTGCAGTTTGTGGAGATGTTTCTGAAAAAGAGCATCCCGGCCCTGTATGCCGGACTCGGCATATTTCTGCCGCTAATTACCACCAACTGCGCGGTTATGGGTGTCTGTCTTATCAATATCAAAGAAGAATATACCTTTATGCAGGCCCTTGTTGCATCGTTTGCTTATGCAGTGGGCTTTGGTCTGGCCCTGATTCTCTTTGCCGGTGTGCGTGAACGCATCCTTCTGGCCAGAGTACCCAAGCCGCTTCAGGATACATCCATCGGCCTGGTCACGGCGGGAATGCTATCGCTCGCCTTTTTTGCTTTTAAAGGAATGGTATAAAGGATTGATGATTGTCGATTGATGATTTAAGGATGGTTCCAAAAACAAAAATCCTTCAATTTTCAATCAGCTATCAACAATCGCCAATCAATAACAGGAGGAAATTGTGATATCAGCGCTTTTGTTTATGTTGGGGCTGGGAGCGGTATGCGGCATTATACTGAGTGTTGCCTCAAAGGTTTTTTATGTTTATGAGGATCCTCGAATTGCAGAGGTGGAGTATTTCACCGCCGGCGCAAACTGCGGCGGGTGCGGGTATGCCGGATGTTCGGCTGCCGCCGTTGCCGTGGTGGCCGGTGAAGCGCCCCCTAGCGTTTGTATCGTTGCCGGGCCCGAATCTGCATCAAACATTGCCGCCGTCATGGGTGTCGACCCAGGTACAGCTGAGCCTTTGATTTCATACAACACCTGCCGGGGAGGCGATCGTGCGGAAGAAAAATATCATTATTTGGGCGTAAAGAGTTGCAGGGCCACTGCTGCAATGTATGGCGGTGAACACCAATGCCCCGTTGGATGTATCGGTTTCGGCGACTGTGTATCCTCCTGTGCGTTCAACGCGCTTAAAATGGGTCCCCATGGATATCCTGTTGTCGATGAGATGAAATGTGTGGGATGCGGCGCATGTGAAAAGGCATGTCCCAAAGATATCATGCAAATCAAAACCATGTCTCAAAAGCTGCTGCATCTCAATCAGTACGACGACCGCATCGCACCCTGCCAGCAAACCTGTCCGGCAGAAATCAATATTCCTAAATATATTCGTCAAATCCAAACCGGTGATTATGAAGGCGCGGTGAATACCATTAGAGAACGAAACCCGTTGCTGCTGGCATGTGGACGGGTCTGCCCCCATCCATGCGAAGATTATTGCCGGCGGGGACTTGAAGATGAAGCGGTCTCCATCAACCAGTTGAAACGTTTTGCTGCTGATTATGAAATGAAGTCCGGAAGACGACTCCCCGTCTCCTGTGCGCCGGATACCGGAAAAAAGATTGCCGTCATTGGCGGCGGCCCGGCGGGTTTGAGCAATGCTTTTTTTCTGCGCCGTTTGGGCCATGCGGTTACTATTTTCGACGCCATGCCGAAACTCGGCGGAATGATCCGTTATGGAATCCCTGAATACCGGCTCCCCAAAGAGGTTTTGGCATGGGAAATTCAGGGTATTCTCGATTTGGGCGTAGAGCATAAACCCAACATGATGCTTGGCAGAGACTTTGACATCGGATCGCTGATGGCGGCCGGATTTGACGCTGTTTTCTTAGGAATCGGTGCCTGGAAAGATTACACCCTGCGCGCTGAAGGTGAGGATTTGGAAGGCTGCTACACGGGAATTAATTTTCTCACCAATTTTGCGTTATGGCAGCAGGAAAAGCCCCATGAAAAACGGCCGTTTGTGGGTAAAAAGTGCGTGGTCATCGGCGGCGGGAACACCGCCATCGACTGCGTACGGACCCTGATTCGTTTAGGTGCTGACGAGGTATCCATCGTCTATCGCCGGACTCGGAAAGAAATGCCGGCCAACATGGTTGAAATCGAAGCGGCAGAACATGAAGGCGTCAAATTTACGTTTCTGGCGGCACCCACCCGTGCTCTCGGAGATGAGGAAGGCAAAGTCGTTGGATTGGAATACCTGAAGATGGAGCTCGGCGAACCGGACGCCAGCGGCAGACGCAGCCCGATACCCATTGAAGGTTCTGAAACTGTCATGGATATCGATATGCTCATTACCGCTATCGGTCAAGGGCCGGATGTTTTCTTTAAAGATGAAAGCAAGCGCCTTGACGAGGATCTGAATATCACCCGCTGGAATACCATTGACTCTGCCGATCCCATCGCGCTTCAGTCAAGCATACCCTATATTTTCACCGGTGGAGATGCCGCCACCGGGGCTGATCTTGTTGTTTCCGCCATCGGTGCCGGACGTCGAGCAGCTCGATCCATTCACATGTATTTGACCGGTCAGGATGTCACACCTCCGGCGAAAACATTGTTTACAAATCACATCCCTGACTCCATTTTTGAATCGGTGCCTGGATTGACAAAACTGGCCAGAACAAAAATGCCGGAATTGCCGGTAGATGAGCGTATCAAGTCCTTTGTTGAAGCAGACCTTGTCATTAGTGAAGAAGAGGCCCTGTATGAATCGAGCCGTTGTTTACAGTGCTGTCTCACCTGCTATAATAAGGATGTGGCTTAAACCTTAAATAACTGTTGACAAATCTCGCTCAGTTAGACCTTAGGGTTGGAAGTATCGGTGTTTTCTTGTACTCGTTTTGCGTCCGCTTGATTTAGGTCATCGTTAACCGCCTGCCAATATCTGAACATGCCATGACAAAAGTCGTTAACATTCAAGCCTATCGGGCTCAAATATTACAACAGCGGACATTTGGGCCTTGGGAAAAGCGCTTCAAAGAATCCTACAGCCTCAAAACCCGTTTGTCAGATCTTTCAGATAAAACGCTTTTTTTCCTTGCCCAGCCCGGGGAAGACAGCGCCATTGCCTATTATGAACTCATCATGGGAATCCTTGATTTCGGACCGGCCATAAAATTCAATTACCTTCCAAACAAAGAGCAAATGCAGGTTGTGGACATTCATCTCTTTTTAGCCGATCAGGTGCGGTTTGAAGTTATGCGCCGATTGGAATGGCTCGTTCATATCCCCTGTGAAAAACACCATCTTGTAGAAATGGTTCAGGATTTCAATAAAATCAAGCCCGCATGTAAAGCAAGCTCCCCCGAACTGGCTGCATCACATCCCGACAACATCTCCTACCGACAGCTCGCCAACGGCGACAAGGAGGTTTTTATTCGTCGTATGCTCCGAGATGCCATCGAAGCGTTTAAGGACCGTTTAACACCCTCTTAACATTTTATTTTGCTCTGAAAAACCTGGTTCTTCCCCGTATGGTGAGATCTAAGATAGGCCAAGCCTGCCCGCATAGCGGGGAATTCTTTACTCAAAATTCCGTAAAGTTACTAGAACCTATCTCAAAAATAAGATTAGGGTTCAGGGCAAGGCGCAAAACGGTGAAAAAGCGGAGCATACACGTAGTATGTGAGCATTTTGAACCGTTTCGCAACACTGCCATGGGCACTTAGATTGTTTTAGAGATAGGTTCTAATTTTTTCCAAAGGCTCTTAGTGCGGGTTTGGCAATACGCGGATCATCGTAATCGAAAAATTGACCGCTGAATTCTGTGGGGGCATGAAGTGCCAACCAGGCAATAGAACGGCCGGGAATTTCTGGAGGTTCGAGCTTTCCGAGTGCCTTAAGCTGTCTGTAATACACCACCTGTTCGTCCGACATGGCATTTATCCCTTCATTCCGAATGGTGGCCTGCATGTGGGTGTCAACAACGCCCGGCCGCACCGTCACAGCCGTCAACTCAGGCTCCTCTTCAGCCAGCACCCGTGTAAAATGATTCAAGGCTGCTTTGGCAGCGCAATACGCGCTGACATTTTCCATCACTCGATTCGCCGCGCCGCTGCTCACATTGATAATCCGTCCGTTCTGACTTCGCAAAAAAGATATCGCGGCCTGTACCATATAAAATGGTCCCATAAGATTCACTTCGATATTATACCGCCAGATGTCCGGTTCTGTAAGGGCAATGGATGAAATGGGCTGGATAATGCCGGCATTGTTCACCAGGGCATCAATTCGACCAAACCTGTCGACTGTCAGCTCAACGGCGCTGCGGCAGGCATCCGGGTTGGAAACATCTGCCGTGAATACCAGAGGATCCCCCCCCAATGAACGAATCTCTCCTGCAACATCTTTGAGTCTGTCTTCGGATCTGGAAATGAGGGTAACCGCCGCTGGGACTTTTGCCAACCAACGTGCCACAGCCGCACCCAATCCTCTTGAAGCACCGGTAACAATCACCACAGGCTTATTGGTGTGTGTCATTTTTTCATCTCTTAAGTACATGTATTCGCAGATATGATCACGTATTTCTAACTCAATTTATTCATTCTATGTATACAAAAGTTTGAAGTGCCTATTTGTCCCATAAACGCGCCCAATACATGTACATTAACCTCCATCTCAGAGAGCGGAATGGATGATCTTTTTTTAAAACGGGTGCTGTTTGAGTGGCTTAGGGATCGTTAGAAAGAACAGGAGAATAGCTGAAATCGCATCTTCAAAAGAAATTGCAGGTCGTATGGCAAACCTGTTGATTTCCCAAAGATAAGTTCCTGTTCTTTTTTACGAGCCCTTGCCACGAGTTTTATCCGCCTCGGGCGTGATCACGCGTTTTAAAAAAAGATTATCCATTGAGCGACTATTTAGAAAAACTCCCCGACCCCTCATTTATTTATAATTATTACTTTTTATAGCCCTGTCATTATTTGAAACGCTCCGTTCAGGTTGACGTAAGGCGGCCATCACAGCCTGCATATCAGACGGTATGGGAGCTTCAAAAGAAACCTTCGCTTCTGTCACCGGATGAGTCAATACAATACGCCACGCATGGAGCATCTGTCTTGGAACCGATCTGAATAAATCTTTACCGTGGGTAACATTTTTCCCTGTCTTGCGAGGGCCATACACTTTATCGCCCAAAACCGGATGCTTGATAGCCGCACAGTGAACCCGAATTTGATGGGTCCGACCGGTTTTCAGATTAACCTCGACAAGGCTTGCCGACTCAAAACGCTCTCTGATTTGCCATGTTGTCTCGGCAACGCGACTTTTTCTGCTTTTTGTCGACATTTTTTTCCGGTCTACAGGATGCCGGCCGATGGAAAGTGAAACCGATCCAAAGTCTGATTCCATTTTGCCATACAAAAGGGCCAGATACGCCTTTTTGACCTGTCTTGCTTTAAACTGTTTTGACAGATGATGGTGTGCCCTGTCATTTTTAGCCACCACCAGAACTCCGGATGTATCCTTGTCGAGTCTGTGAACAATCCCCGGTCGAAGCACCCCGCCGATACCTTCAAGCTTTGGACAGTGATAAAGGAGCGCATTCACCAGGGTACCGCTGTGATGTCCCGGCGCGGGGTGGACCACCAGCCCGGGGTGTTTATTGATAACGATAATATCGTCGTCTTCATGCAGGATATCGATGGGAATCGGCTCCGGTTCGAACAAGACAGGTGTAGGAGGTGGTATACGGCCACAGATCTCATCACCTGCCTTTACCCGATAACCGGGCTTTCTAACCAATCCCTGAACCCGAATTTTCCCACTACGGATCAGGTGGGTTGCAACAGAACGGGAACAGTCAGAAATGCAAGAGGCGATGTATTGATCAAGACGCTTGCCGGAATCGGGCGGGTCAACAAGAATTGTAAAAACACTCTGGTCGTGCATGTTTTAAAAAGGCGAGTTATTCGTCGGAAGTATCGTCATTGTCCGGGCCCTCGGGACTTTTAGGAGGAAAAAGTATCTCCATTTCAGACATAATCGTCTTTTCATCCGTATTACTGGCAGTGGAAAGTTCCATTACAAGTAAGGTTTGGGCGGTATCATAAAGTTTGCGTTCACCAAAGGATAGATCTTTTGTCAATTTCAGCAAGGAAAGATCCCTGTAAACCTCAGCCACATCATAAAGGGAACCGGTTTTAAGCTTGTCCATGTATTCTCTGTATCGGCGATTCCAGGTCTGGGTCTCAGAAGTTGACTCCGCTCTTTTTTTCATAACATCATATATTTTAGAGATGTCTTTTTCATCAATCACATCCCGCAGCCCGACCTGTTCAACATTCCAGGTTGGAATCATGATCGTCATTTCATTTTCAATGATTTTCATCATATAAAAATCGTGCTCTTCGCCGTTGACCACCCTGGTTTCAATGGAATTAATTCGTCCGACTCCATGTGCAGGATAAACCGCAAGGTCCCCCACTTTAAATACCCGCACCTCTTGTTTGGGTGTTTCTGTTGCTTCTTTATCTGTTTTCTTCGTCATTTTAACACCGGTCAATTTTAATAAAATCGTGTAACGATTTTATGAAACTCCCGCATGTCAACCCGCGGGATCTTATAAGCGAAAAGCTAATAAACCTATACCCGCAAGCGGGATTTTAGCCACACGGCATAGGCGGACAACTCAACTGTGTTCCAACAAGCAGCGGAAAATTCAAATTTAAAAATATGAACACAATCTTCCACGACAACTCGGAACATAGGTTATTCGCTCTGACAATCTTTAAAAAACTATACCATACAATCAACAAACAATCAACCAGCGAATACAATAAAAAAGGATCGGCGCTGTATTACGCCGATCCTTTTAAAATTGTATCTGTTTCTATAAACGTTGTATTACAACAAGAACGGTACCATCAAAAGTGCCACAACATTCAAGATCTTGATCATTGGGTTGATGGCCGGACCTGCGGTATCCTTGTAAGGATCGCCAACCGTGTCTCCGGTAACCGCCGCATGATGGGCATCGCTTCCTTTTCCGCCCAGATGGCCGTCTTCAATGTATTTCTTGGCATTGTCCCAGGCAGCCCCACCGGTGGTCATGGAAATGGCAAGAAAAACACCGGTAACGATACTTCCGATCAAAAGTCCGCCAAGCGCCACCTTGCCCAGCAAGAGTCCGACGACAAGGGGCGTCACAACCGGCAGAAGTGCGGGGACGATCATTTCTTTCAAAGCAAACTTGGTGACAATATCCACACATGCACCGTAGTCCGGTTTTGCGGTTCCTTCCATGATGCCCGGAATTTCGCGGAACTGGCGACGCACCTCTTCAACCACTGCCCCACCGGCCTCTCCCACCGCTTTCATGGCCATAGAAGCAAACAGGTACGGCAAAAGCCCGCCGATGAAAAGACCGATGATCACGTTGACATCGGACAGGTCGAATCTCAAGGCAACAGCACCCTCTTTGGCCTGCAGGGCAAATTCTTGTACATAGCATGCAAACAGAACTAGAGCCGCCAGACCGGCAGAACCGATGGCATACCCTTTGGTCACCGCTTTGGTGGTATTTCCCACGGCATCCAGCGGATCGGTCACGGCCCGGACACTCTCATCCATTTCCGCCATCTCGGCAATTCCACCGGCATTGTCGGTAATCGGCCCGTAAGCATCAATGGCAATCACCATTCCGGTCATGGAAAGCATGGACATGGCAGCCATGGCAATTCCGTATAGGCCGGCAAAGTGAAACGACAGATAAATCGCCAGGCAGATGGCAAGAACCGGAGCCGCCGTGGCCTGCATGCTCACCCCAAGACCGGCAATGATATTTGTGCCGTGACCGGTGGTCGATGCCTGTGCAATCTGTTTAACCGGAGAATAAATACCTGTATAATATTCGGTGATGATAACGATGACAACGGTTAGAATAAGTCCGATAAGTGTGCAATAGTAAATATTCATGGCGGAAATGTCACCCAACCCGCCCATGAACTTTTTGGAGGCATAGAAGAATGCACCAGCCGCCAGGATGGCAGCGCCGAACATCCCCTTATACAATGCACCCATGATATATCCGCTCTTTCCGAGTCTCACAAAGAAAATAGCGATCATGGAAGCGACGATTGAGATCGCACCGAGCACCAGAGGGAACTCTGTTGCCATGGGGTTTTTGGGGAAAAGAAGATGACCGATGAGCATGGCGGCAACCGCCGTAACGGCATAGGTCTCAAAAAGGTCGGCGGCCATACCGGCGCAGTCACCCACATTGTCACCCACATTGTCGGCAATTGTCGCCGGGTTTCTGGGGTCGTCTTCAGGGATACCGGCCTCAACCTTACCGACCAGGTCTGCGCCGACATCGGCGCCTTTTGTGAAGATCCCGCCGCCCAGCCGTGCGAAAATCGAAATCAGGCTGCCGCCAAAACCAAGAGCTACCAGGGCGATAACGTCATGGGTTGCGGTATAATAACCTGCTACGGCGGTTAGTGCCAGACCGGCCACGATCATACCGGTTACGGAACCGCCTTTAAAGGCCATGGAAAGTCCGGCCCCAAGCCCTTTTTTTGCAGCCTCTGCTGTTCTGACATTGGCGATGACCGACACCCGCATACCGATATACCCTGCACAAAATGATGCCGTTGCACCGATCAGAAATCCAATGGCGGTCTTTGCCCCTAAAGTGACAAAGATGATAACAAAAATA
>Ga0307425_1000667_pt1 | contig 21328 bp, 20 predicted proteins | sample SalMarWE160330MG_FD_202152 | JGI IMG/M metagenome (GOLD analysis project Ga0307425, IMG submission 202152) | Salt marsh sediment microbial communities from the Plum Island Ecosystem LTER, Massachusetts, United States - WE1603-30 | ecosystem: Environmental > Aquatic > Marine > Intertidal zone >...
CTCTGCCGCTGCACCGGCTACCGCAAAATCATAGATGCCGTCAGACTGGCCGGGCGCTTTTTGCGCGGCGAGACTTCGCCGGCGGAGGTGCGCGGCAAGCTCAGCAATAAGATGATTGGCGTGTCGCACCCGCGGCCCTCGGCCATGATTAAGGCCTGCGGCCTGGCCAAGTTCGGCGCCGATATCAAGCTGGACAACCCCCTGGAGATAGCCGTGGTGCATTCCACGGAAATCCACGCCAAAATCAAGTCCATTGATAGCGCCGCGGCCGCCAAGATGCCCGGCGTGGCCGGCGTCATGACCGCCGCCGATGTCCAGGGCACCAACCGCATCCGCATGATTGCCCCCGACCAGCCCGTCCTCTGCGAGGACACGGTACGGGTGCTGGGTGACCCCATCGCCATCGTCGCCGCCGAGACGCGCGAGCAGGCCAGAGCGGCCGCCGCCGCGGTGAAGGTAACCTACGAGCCCCTGCCGGTGATGGACACGCCGGCCAAGGCGCTGGCCGAGGGCGCCCCCCAGATTCACAATCACTCGCCCAACCTCTGCTTCCAGCAGCCCCTGCTCAGGGGCGACGCCGATAAGGCGCTGGCCGGCTCGGCGGCCGTCATCGAGGCCGATTTCTCCACCCAGATGAACCACCAGGCCGCCCTGGAGCCGGAGGTCTCGCTGGCCTACTTCGAGGACGGCGAGTTGGTGGTGGTGGGGCGGAGCATCATGATTCACACCCACGCCGAGCAGATTAAAGAGGCCGTGGGCGTGGAGAAAATCCGCTACATCGAGCCGTACTCCGGCGGGCAGTTCGGCATCAAGGCCTCCATCGCCACCGAGGGCCTGGCCGCCGCCGCGGCGGTGCACTTCAAGCGGCCCATCCGCTACGTCCCCTCGCTGACCGAGTCGATGCTCGTTACCACCAAGCGCCACCCCTTCGAAATGAAACTCAAGCTGGGCGCCGACGCCAAGGGCAAGCTCACCGCCTACACCAACGATATGACCATCAGCAAGGGCGCCTACTTCATCCTGGGGCCGGTCATCCCGCTGCGCGCCATTCATATGTTCAACGGCTCCTACCAAATCCCCAACGTCAACGGCCTGGCCCGGCTGGTCTATACCAACAACGGCAGCGGCGGGGCCGCCCGCGGGGCCGGGCCGCCCCAGGCCATTTTCGCGCTGGAGTCGGCCATGGATATGCTGGCCGAGAAGCTGGGCATCGATAATCTGGAGTTCCGCAAGATGAACTCCATGAAGCCGGGCGAGGCCCGCGCCACCGGCGCCACCATAGACGTCTTCCCCTTCCCCGAGCTCTGCGACCTGGTGCGCCCCCACTACGAGCGGGCCAAGAAGGACGCCGCCGCCGCCAACGCCAAGGGCGGCAAGATAAAGCGCGGCGTCGGCATCGCCTGCCACTCCTTCGGCATCGCCGAGGCGGGCGACCAGAGCATCCTGACCGTCGAGCTCGACCCGGACGACGGCGTCACCATCTACGCCGCCATCGCCGACCCCGGCGAGGGCAACGACTCGATGCTCTCGCAGATTGCCGCCCACCTGCTCCACCTGCCACTCTCCAAGGTGCGCCTCTACACGCGCGATACCAAGAAGACGGTGGGCATGGGCCCGGCGGCGGGCAGCCGCATGACCTACATGGGCGGCGGCGCCCTGGTGGCGGCCTGCGATAACCTCAAAGCGGCCATGAAGGCCGCCAGCGCCAAGACCTACGCCGAGATGAAGGCCGCCGGCAAGCCCACCCGCTACGAGGGCTCCAAGCACATCCCCGGGGAGGACATGCTCGACCCCAAGACGGGGCAGGGCTCCTCCTTCAATTCGCAGGTGCACAACATCCAGATGGCCGAAGTGGAGGTCGACACCGAGACCGGCGAGGTCAAGGTCACCAAGATGACCACCGCCGTGGACGCCGGCCCCATCATCCACCCCCAGAACCTGCAGGGCCAGCTGGAAGGCGGCATGGACCAGGGCATCGGCTACGCCCTCCGCGAGGAGTACGTCCAGGGCAAGACCAAGGACTGGCTCACCTTCAAGTTCCCCACCATCGAGAATTCCTTCGAGGTTGAGCTCATCACCCGCGAGACGCCACGTCCCAACGGCACGCTGGGCTCCACCGGCATCGGCGAGATGACGATGGTATCCACCGCCCCGGCGGTCACCAACGCCATCTATAACGCCTGCGGGGCGCGGGTCTATCACCTCCCCGCCACGCCGGACAAGGTCAAGGCCGCACTGGCCGCCAAAAAATAGAGAAGTCAAACGGAGCCGGCGGGTTCTCGCTTCCGCGGCCCGCCGGCTCTGTCTTTAGGCATAAGAAACCGGCCATGAACGAGAACGAATATCTAGCCCAGGTCATCGGCGAGCAGCTGGCGCGGGGCGCGCCGCTGACGCTGGTCTCCCTGGCGAGCCTCACCGGGTCTACCCCCCGCCACAGCGGCACCAAGATGGTGGTGGGGGCCGACGGCCGCAACTACGGCACCATCGGCGGCAGCCTGCTGGAGGCTACCGCCATCCGGGAGGCCCGCCGCGCCATCACCGGGGCGCAGTCCCGCCTGCTCAGCTTCGAGCTCAGCGGGGAGGACGCCAACGCCCCCGGCATGATTTGCGGCGGCCGGGCCGAGCTGCTGCTGGACTATATCGCCGCGACACCGGCCAACCGCGAGTTCTTCGCCGGATTCGGGGAAGAGCTGAAGCGCGGCGCCGATTTCTACTTCCTGACGCCCTACCGCGAGGCCGGCGACGGCGTGGAAGTCCTCGGCCACGCCATTCTCCATCCCGACGGCAGCTTTAGCGGCGACGCCCGCCTCACCGGGGCGGACATCAGTGAGCTAAGGCCGGAGCTGCATAATATCTCGGGGAGCGCTTTGCTCACCATCGGCGACAGGCAGGTACTGGTCGACCGCATCCGCAAGCTCAAGACCCTCTACTGCTTCGGCGCCGGGCACGTGGCCGTACCCACGGCGCACCTGGCCGCCCTGGTGGGCTTCCGCATCGTCGTTATCGACGACCGCCCCGACTTCGCCAACGCCGAGCGCTTCCCGGAGGCTACCCCCGTCGTCATCGACGACTTCGAGCGCGCCCTGGAGGGGCTGGAAATAGACGAGGACTCTTTCATCGTTATCGTTACCCGCGGCCACGAGTACGACCAGACCATCCTCCGGCAGGCGCTGGCGACCCCGGCCGGCTACATCGGTATGATAAGCTCGCGCCACAAGCGCGACATCACTTACCAGGCCCTCATGGCCGAGGGCATCAAAAAAGAGCGGCTGGACGAGGTGCACTCCCCTATCGGCCTCGATATCGGCGGCGAGACCCCGGAAGAAATCGCCGTGAGCATCGTCGCCGAGCTTATCCAGGTACGGAGCCGGTTGCAGCCATGAGCGCGGGGCGCTACGCCGCCATCGTCCTGGCCGGTGGATTTTCGGCCCGCATGCGGCGGCTCAAGCCCCTCCTCCCCCTCGGCGGCGCCACCGCGGCCGACCACATTATCGCCGCCTTTCGGAGCGTCGGCGCCGACGTGCTGCTGGTAACGGGCCACCGCAGCGACGAGGTGGCCGCCGGCATCAGCTCGCGGGGCGTCACCCTTGTCCGTAACCACGATTATAAAAATGGCATGTTCAGCTCGGTGCGGGCCGGCATCCGCCGCCTCAAGCCCGAGCACCGGGGCTTTTTCGTCCTGCCGGTAGATATCCCCCTGGTGCGCCCGGCCACGCTACGGCGGCTCATGGCGGCGGCGGCGGAAAACCCCCAAAATATCGTCTATCCGGTTTTTTCAGGTAAGCGCGGCCACCCGCCGCTGGTTCCCGCCGCTCTCGCCCCCGCCATCCTGAACTGGCCGGGCGGCGGCGGCCTCAAGGCCGTCCTCCGGGCGCACGAAGGGCTGGCCCGCGAGGTGCCGTTGGCTGATGGCTTTATCCTCCGGGACATTGATACCCCGGCCGACTACCGCGACCTGCTGGCGCGCTTTGAAAGGTACGAAATCCCCACGGATGAAGAGTGCGAGGTGATTTTGAACGACATCTGCCGCGTTAGCCCGGAGAGAATCGCCCACTCCCGCCGGGTGGCCGGGGTCGCCGTGAGCATCGGGCGGGCGCTGGCGGCGGCGGGCAACACGGTGGACATCGAGGCCGTCCGCGCCGCCGCCCTCCTGCATGACATCGCCAAGGGGCAGCCCAAGCACGACATCGCCGGGGGCAAACTGCTTGCGGAGCTTGGTTTCGGGCAGGTCGGCGCTATCGTCGGCGTGCACTCGGATTTAGCCGGGGGCAATACCGACGTGGACATGGAGACCCTGGTCGTCTACCTGGCCGATAAGTTCGTCGGCGGCGAAAAACTGGTCTCTATCGACGAGCGCTATCACCACCCCGATTTTACCCCGGAAGTCCAGGCCAGAGTCCGGGAGCGTAAGCAGGTCGCCCTGCAAGTTAAAAAGGGGCTGGAAGACCTCCTGGGCTACCCCCTGGAGCGGGTCGTCTTTCCCGGCGGCTAGTAGCCCGCCTTTTTCCCGGTCATACTTTCAATCTCAATCCTGACAACGCTGACGCCGGCCAGTTCTTCTTCGGAAAAGTCGTACGGGTCCGCCCCGTAATGCCCGGTGATGATGTTCAGCGCCGCCGCCTTCTCGCGCGGCTCTTCGATAATGGAGGCCGTGCCGAAGCCAATCACGCTGCGGTATCTGGCGCTCCACTTACAGGGGCTATCCGGCGACCTGACGATGGCGTGGTCGGTGTCCATCTCAAAACAGACCCGGGGATTAAGCCGGAGAATGTCCATCTTCCGGCCCTCCGGGGCGCTGTGGAAATAGAGGCAGCTATCCTGATAGCCGAAGCTCACCGGCACGATATAAGGACTATCTCCTGCGGCAAAGGCCACCCGGCAGACTTGAGCCTGCCGGATTACGGCCTCAATCTCCCCGGTATCTTTGATTTCGCGCTCGCTTCTTCGCATCTGTTTCTCTTTTTGGCGGTATATGAACGTTGGGGACGATGATTGGCCTTACTAAAGAAGAATAGAATGGCGGACGCCGCCCGCCTTCCGGGCTAGCTGCCGAAGGGCTTGGTGGTGCTCAGCAGGATGCTGTCGTCGGTGAGCTGCTCGCCGCTGGCCCTCTCGAAGGCCTTGAGCAGGTCGGCCACGGTGACGTCGCGCCGCTGGGTGCGGTTCATGTCCACTATCGTCCGGCCCTTGTGCATCATCAGCAGCCGGTTGCCGTAGCGCAGGGCGTGCTCCATGTTATGCGTCACCATTACCGCCGTTATCTTCTCGCTAGCGACGATGTCCTCGGTGATGCCCAGCACAATGGCGGCGGTATTGGGGTCCAGCTTGGCGGTGTGCTCGTCGAGGAGCAGCAGGGCGGGTCGGCTGATGGTGGCCATCACCAGCGCCAGCGCCTGCCGCTGACCGCCGGAGAGGGTGCCCACCAGGGTATTCATTCTTTTTTCCAGCCCCAGCTTGAGGGGCGCCAGGATTTCGTAGAAATATTCCAGCCGCCGTTTGGTGGTGGCCAGGGAAAGCCCGCGGCGGCTCCCCCGCGCTATAGCCAGCGAGAGGTTATCGCCGATGGTCATCTTGGCGGCGGTGCCCACGTGGGGGTCCTGGTAAACCCGGCCGAAATACCGGGCGCGCTTGTGCTCGGGGAGGTTGGTGATATCCCGGTCGTTGATGACGATGCTGCCGCCCTTATCGGGCGGATACACCCCGGCGATGATGTTGAGCAGCGTCGTCTTGCCGGCGCCGTTGGAGCCGATGACGGTGATGAAATCGCCGGCGTAGATATCCAGGTTGATGCTGTCCAGCGCCTTGACCTCGTCGATGGTGCCGGTGGCGAATACCTTATTGACCTTTTTGAGCCGCATCAGGCACTGGGTCTCGCTCATGAAACTCCCTTACATCCTTACCGCCGGCGGTATCCACTCCCCCCGCAGTTTCTTGCGAAAGAAGGGCACCGACAGGGAAACGATAACCAGTAGCGCCGTAATCAGCTTGAGATTGGTCGGCGGCAGGCCCAGGCGGAGGGCGATGCCGATGAACAGCCGGTAGACGAAGGCCCCGCCGAACACCGCCAGCAGGACGGCCGTGACCCCCTTGGGGCGGAACAGCCCCTCCCCGATGATTACCGAGGCCAGCCCCATGACAATCATGCCGATGCCCATGCCCACGTCCGCGAACCCCTGGTTCTGGGCAATCAGGGCGCCGGAAAGGGCCACCATTCCGTTGGAAAGAGATATCCCCATCATGGTGGCCATGTCGGTGTTGCCGCCCAAGCCCCGCACCATCTGCTCGTTTTCGCCGGTGGCCCGCAGCACCAGGCCGATTTCCGTGCGCAGGAACCAGTTGAAAACGGCCAGGATGATGGCCGTGAGCACCACCATGAAGACGATGGAGAGGATGACGCCGGAGCCCGTCCCGAATAAGTTGGACACCTCCTCGAACACGGTTATCTGGCGCAGCAGGGGGATATTCGCGCGCCCCATGATGAGCAGATTGATGGAATAAAGGGCCACCATCATGAGGATGCCGGAAAGCAGGGCGTTTATCCTCAGCTTGGTATTCAGCAGCCCGGTACCCAGCCCGGCCAGGCAGCCGGCCAGCAGCGCCACCAGCGTGGCCAGCCACGGATTGACGCCGTTGATGATTAAGATGGCGGCCACCGCCCCGCCCAGCGGGAAGCTGCCGTCCACGGAAAGGTCGGGGAAGGAAAGCACCCGGAAGGAAATGTAGACACCGAGGGCAACCAGACCGTAGGCCAGGCCCTCGTAGAAAGAGATGCTTAACAGGTTAACCACGATATCCAAGAGGTGCCTTCCTTATCCCCGAAAACCTTTTTATTTTTTAGTGTCCTTTACGGCAAGACTGGCTAGTCCGTGTAAACCGTAGCCGCCTGGTCGATTATCGACTGCGGGATAGTGATGCCCATGCGCGCCGCGGCGACCGTATTGACGGAAAGGCTGATGACCTTGCCCTTTTCCACCGGAATATCGGCGGCGCTGGTGCCGTCGAGTATCTTGGCCACCATCTCGCCGGTCTGGTAGCCGATGTCGTAGTAGTCGAAGCTGTAGGCGGCGATGCCGCCCCTGATTATCGAGTCCTCGTCGGCCGGGAAGAGCGGAATGTCGTTGTCCTCACAGACGCCTATCAGCGCTTCGAGGGCCGTTACCACGGTGTTGTCGGTGCCAATCCAGATGGCGTCCACCTGGCCTACCAGCGACTGTGAGGCCGAGAGCACGTCGGCGCTGGTGGAGACTGTCTTCTCCACGACCTGGATGCCCAGGGCGTCGCAGGCCTTGTGCAGCTCATCCACCAGGAAGACCGAGTTCGATTCCCCGGCGTTGTAGAGCGTACCCAGCTTGGTAATGCCGGGGACGATGGCCGTTATCAGGTCGACGTCATCGGAGACGACAATCATGTCGCTGACGCCGGTGACGTTCTCGTTGGGGTGGGACTCCCAGCTGGTCACCATTTCCGAGCCGACCGGGTCGGTTACCGCCGTGAAGACCACCGGTATATCCGTCCCCATGGCGGCGCTGATGGCCGCCTGGGAATTGGGCGTGGCGATAGAAATGATGACGGCCACTTTATCGGCCACGAACTGCTGGGCAATCGAGGCCACCAGGGCCATATCGCCTTCGCTGTTCTGATAGTTGATTTCGATGTTCTCGCCATCAACGTAGCCCTTGTCCGCCAGGCCCTGGATGATGCCTTCCCGGGTGGCATCGAGCGCCGGGTGGGTGACAATCTGGCTGATGCCGATGGTCCTGACCCCTCCCCCGCCGCAGCCGGTCGTCAGGGGCAGCACCAGCAGCGCCAGCAGGCTAATGGTAATGAGCATGATGGAAAGTTTACGGTAACTCAATTGATACCTCCTGTTTGATTATAATTGCCGGTTTTCCTTGCTTGATTTTGTAGTTTTCACACCTCCTTGATAATGATTTATCTATTATTCCGTCCGGTTTATATGCAGAGACACGCTAAGCCAGTATACCTGTGTATTTTACTCGTGTCGGGGATGCCCGTCAAATGCGCGGAGTCTTGGGGCGGGAAAAGGCGTTTCAGAGGGTCATTTCCATCCTGACGTGCCGGATGCCGGCCTCGTAAAAAGGCCGGCCCGTTTCCCGGAAACCGCAGTCCCGGTAAAAACCAGTTGCGGCGTACTGGGCATGGAGATAGACGCGCTTTATCCCCCGGTGCGCCAGCTCCCCGCTTAAAAAGGCGATGATGCCCCGCCCCACACCCCGGCGCCGGTAATCCGCCAGGACGGCCATCCGCTCTATCTTGGCGGTGGCGGCGGCCGGGAAGACGACCCGGGCCGTGCCTATCACCGCCGCGCCGTCCCTGACGGCGGCGTGCAGCGCCTGGCCATCTTCCGCACCGGCGAAGGTCAACGCCTCGTCTATCCCCTGCTCCGCCACAAATACCTTCCGCCATACCTGACGGATTTCGTCCATCTCGGCGGGGTTTGCGGCAAACTTATAGGTTAGCTCTTTCATCATGGAAAATCGCGGGGTACAACCCGGCACGGCCGCTTAAAATCGTAGCAGTTATACGCCGGTTGAAGCAAGCGGCGGGGCGGTTACGATTAAGGCGGTCAAGACCTACGGAGCGGCGGTTTCCTGGTGCTTTCTCTTACGCCGTTTCCAGCCGAGGATTTCCAGCAGGTCGCCGATAGAGTTGTCCGGCTGCATTTCGTGGCGGAGGGGCATATCCGGGTCAATCCGGTAGCGCACCCGGCGGCCTTCCCGCTTCTTGGTGACGTAGTCGTCGGCCACCAGGTCGTTGATAATATTGCGGGTCGCCTTTTCCGTAATGCCGATGGCGGCGGCTATCTCCCGGGCGGTTGTCCGCGGCTGCTGGGCCACCAGGCAGAGTACCAGGGCGTGGTTGGTAAGGAATTTCCATCCCGGCATGGCATTACCTCCCGGTTTTTTTCTTCCGGTGCGCGAATATTGTTCCCCAAACCCTTGACAAAATCCACCAATAAAGTATAATTTATTTAGGAATATTAATTCCTGAATATTATAACAGGAAATAGAGGTTGCTGCAAGAGGTCTGCGGACCTCTTTAATAATTATTCCCCCGGCATACTGCAAGAAGGAGTGTTGCGAAAGGAAAATTGAATACCGCCCCGGTGACCACCCAAGCTACGTCCTCCCCTACCCCCGCCCCAGTCACCACCCCGAACCGCCTCCGTCGCCAGGACGAAGCCGGTTCGCTCAAGGAATCGTGCCCCGCGCTGAACGCGCCCGAGGAAGAACCTCCCGGTCACCGCGGCGCCGGCAGATACCGGCTGTTTCCCGATGTCCCGGCTAGCGACTGGGACGACTGGAAATGGCACTTTCGTCACCGCATCACCACCATCGAACAGCTCGGCCATTACCTTCCCCTCTCCGCCGAAGAACGGTCGCAGCTGGAGCTGGTAACCCGGCGCTACCCCATGGCCGTTACCCCTTACTACCTCTCCCTCATCGACCCCGACGACCCCGACGACCCCGTGCGCCGGCAGGCCGTCCCCGCCTTCGCCGAGATTACGATGGCCTCGCTGGGCCTGGAAGACCCCCTGGCGGAAAAGGAAGACTCGGTCGTGCCCGGCCTGGTGCACCGCTACCCCGACCGCGCCCTGATGGTGCTCACCGATATCTGCCCCATGCTCTGCCGCCACTGTACGCGCAAGCGGGAATGGCGGCACGGCGCCTGGACGCGCACCGGCGCCGAGATTGAAGCCATGCTGGACTACCTCCGGCATCATAGCGAGATACGCGACGTGATTATCTCCGGCGGCGACCCGCTGTCGCTGGCTACCGCCGCGCTGGAGGGCATCATCGCCCGGCTGCGCGCTATCCCCCACATCGAGATTATCCGCATCGGCACGCGGTACCCGGTGGTGCTGCCCCAGCGCATCGACGCCGAGCTGTGCGCCATGCTATCGCGGTACGGCCCCATCTGGCTCAATACCCACTTCAATCACCCCAACGAGCTAACGCCGGAAGCGGCCGCCGCCGCCGACCGCCTGCTGCGGGCCGGGGTGCCGGTCAATAACCAGTCGGTGCTGCTGCGCGGCGTCAACGACAGCGTCGAGACCATGACGCGGCTGTGCCAGGGCCTCTTGAAAATCAAGGTGCGCCCGTACTATCTCTACCAGTGCGACGAGGTGCAGGGCACCGAGCACCTGCGCACGCCGGTGGCCACGGGCATCAAAATTATTGAAGGCCTGCGGGGGCATACCTCCGGCCTGGCGGTGCCGACCTTCGTGGTCGACCTCGTCCAGGGCGGCGGCAAGGTACCCCTCCAGCCCAACTACGTGCTGGCCATGACCGACGAAGAGTTGCTGGTGAAAAACTACGAAGGCCGGGTATTCCGCTACCGCAACCCGGAGACCGGGCCGGACGAAGCCAATCCGGCGGCGCCCATCCCCGTCAGCGGGGCGGTGGAAAGCCTGCTGGCCGAGGCGAAGCTCCCGGCCAGGAAACAGGGATAAACCGATGCGCATCGGGCTGGCTTACGACCTCAAAAGCGGCGTCGCGGCGAACTCGGGCGTCGAGGACGCCTTAGAAGAATACGACTCGCCGGAGACGCTGGACATCATCGAGACCACCTTCCGCCACCGCGGCGACGCGGTCTGCCGGCTGGGGGGTGGGGACGAGTTCCTCGCCGCCATCCAGCGCGAGAAAGTGGATTTGGTCTTTAATATCTCCGAAGGCCGGGGGAGCTACCGCTCGCGCGAGGCCCAAATACCCGCCGTGCTGGAGATGCTCGGTATTCCCTACACCGGCTCCGACCCGCTGTGCCTGGCCGTCGCCCTGGACAAGCCCGTCGCCAAGAAGCTGGTCAGGGCGGACGGCGTCCTCACGCCGCGCTGGTTTACTTTGGAGAGCCAGGCGGAGGTCGCCGCGGCCGACTGGGAGAGCTTCCCCTTCCCCAGGATAATCAAACCCTCTTACGAAGGCTCCAGCAAGGGCATCCGGCTGACCTCGCTGGTACACGACGCGCGGGAGGCCGGGCGAGAGGCCCGGCGTATTATCACCGACTATCGCCAGCCCGCCATGGTGGAGGAGTTCATCGGCGGGGACGAGGTGACGGTAGGCATCATCGGCAACCGCCGCCCCGAAGTGGTCGGTATGATGCGCATCGTCCCCAAAGTGCCCACAGAAACCTTCGTGTACTCGCTGGAAGTCAAGCGCGACTACGTCAACCGGGTCAGCTACGAAGCGCCGGTCAACCTGCCCGGCGCCGTAATTCAAAAACTGGAAAAGGCCGCCCTGGCCGTCTTCAAGTCCCTCGGCTGCCGCGACTTCGCCCGGGTCGATTTCCGCATCGGACAGAACGGCGAGCCGTACTTCATCGAGATTAACCCCCTGCCCGGACTGGGCACCTACAGCGACCTGGTCATCATGACCGGTAAGCTCGGCGGGACGCACCAGGGCCTGATCAACGCGGTGCTGGACGCGGCCCTGGAGAGGTACCCGCAGTGCGTCAGCGTATAAGCATCGTCTTCAACCAGCCGCAGAAGTCCCGCTACGACGCCTATCATGAGGAAAAGGCGATTTACGGCGTGCTGGAATCGGTAACCGCCGTCCGGGCGGCGCTGGAGGAGCTGGGCTACGATGTTTCGCTGCTGCCGCTGGTACCGCCGCTGGAGGCCGCCAAGGCCAGATTGCGTGAGCTGGATACCGATTTAGTTTTCAACCTCTTCGAAGGCTTCGGCGGGGAGCCGGAGACGGAAGCCGCCGTCCCCGAGGTGCTGGCCCGTCGCCGCCTGCCCTTTACCGGCTGCCGGGCGGACGTGCTGCGGCTGGCGCTGGACAAGGTCAACGTCAAGGTAATCCTGCAGGCCGCCGGCATCGCCACGCCGGATTTCCAGGTGCTCAACCCCCACACGCTCCCGACGTTCCGCCTCGGTTTTCCCGCCGTCGTCAAGCCGCGCCGCGACGACGCCAGCCACGGCATCAGCGACGCCAGCCTGGTGCGCGACATGGCCGCCCTGAAAAAACAGGTGGAGGCTTTAAGCAAGACCTACTGGAGCGGGGTGCTGGTGGAGCAATTCCTCGCCGGGCGCGAGTTCAACGCCACCGTCCTGGGTAGCGATAGCGGCACGGTACTGCCGGTCTCGGAAATCGTCTATAAGTTGCCGCCGGGGAAACCGCACCTCTTGACCTTCGCCGCCAAGTGGGAAGAGGACAGCCCGGAATACCGGGGCACGCAGGCCGTCTGTCCGGCGGACGTCCCCGCTGCGGAGCGCCAGCAAATCGCCGCCACCGCCCTTCTGGTATTCCAGAAGCTGGTCGGCCGCGGCTACGCTCGTGTGGACATGCGCCGGGACGAACGGGGCCAGCTCAACGTCATTGAAATCAACCCCAACCCCGATATTTCCCCCGGCGCCGGCGCCGCCATCCAGGCCGGGGCGGCGGGGATGAGTTATAATGATTTTATCGGTGCTATTGTGAAACTGGAGCTGGAGAATAAAGTACATGCCCGCTAAGATACGCCCGATGCAGGCTGACGACAAGCCGCTGGTGATGGATATCCTGCGCCATACCCCGGAGTTCAAGCGGCACGAGGTCGCCGTGGCCGAGGAGGTCATCGACGCTTACCTGCGCGACCCGAAAGGCTCCGGCTATTTCGTCCTCGTCGCCGGGGAAGGCCCGGCCATCGACGGCTTTATCTGCTACGGCCCCACCCCCTGCACCACCGGCACCTGGGATATTTACTGGGAGGCCGTCAGCCGGCAGCGGCGCGGCCGGGGCATCGGGGCCGCCCTCACCCGGGCCGCCGAAGCGGCCGTCAGGAAGGGGCGCGGCCGGCTGATTCTCATTGAGACCTCGGCCACACCGGCCTACGAGAACACGCGCCTTTTCTACCGGGGTCGCGGCTACGAGGAAATCGCCCGCATCCCCGATTTCTACGCCCCCGGCGACGCCAAGATTACCGTGCAGAAACGGCTTCGGGAAAACAAATAAACACGGGGTTCGTTTATGTTCCTTATCCGCCGCGTTTACGATGATATTACGCCCTCCAACCAGGACGCCATCCGGCAGGTCCAGGATATCCTGCGGGCCCAGTTCCCCATGCTCTCCCGCCGCGATGTCAACAAGCTGCCGGAGCAGCTCCGCGACCCGATGAAATTCCGCTTCAAGGCCATCCTCTTCATCGCCGAGGGGACGCGGCGGCACGTGGACGGCTTCGCCCTGCTTTTCCACGAGCCGGCGCTAAGGTTCTGCTACCTGGACTATATCTCGGCGGGGCCGCAGAAGACGGGCGGCGGCATCGGCGGGGCGCTCTACGAGCGGCTGCGTGAAGAGGCCCTCGACCTGGAAACGCTGGGGCTTTTCTTCGAGTGCCTCCCCGACGACCCCGCCCTGAGCCGCGACCCGGTTATCCGCAAGCAGAACGCCGCCCGGCTCCGCTTCTACGAGCGCTACGGGGCGCGGCCCATCGCCAATACCGCCTACGAGACGCCCCTCAAGCCCGGCGACGATAATCCCCCCTACCTCGTCTACGATAATCTGGGGCAGGAAACGGAGCTGCCCCGGGACGCCGCCCGGGAAATCGTCCGGGCCATCCTGGAGCGCAAGTACAAAAACGTCTGCCCGCCGCAATACGTCGCCATGGTGGTGGCATCTTTTAAAGACGACCCGGTGCGGCTGAGGAAGCCCCAATACGTCCGGAAGCGGCCGCTGACCGTCAGCCGGGCGACGCGGCGCGACCGGCGCATCCGCCTCGTCATCAACGACCGGCACGGCATACACCACGTGGAGGAGCGGGGCTACGTGGAGTCGCCGGTGCGCATCGACGCCATCCTGGAAGAGCTTAACAAGACGGACGTCTTCGAGAGGATACCGCCCCGGCACTTCTCCGACAAGCACATCCGGGCGGTGCACGACGGCGGGTTCGTGGAATACCTGGAGCGCGTCTGTACCGGCCTGAGCGAGGATACCGCCATCTACCCCTACGTCTTCCCGGTGCGGAACCAGACGCGGCCGCCGAAAGACCTGGCGGTGCGGGCAGGCTACTACTGCATCGACACGTTCACGCCGCTGACCGGCAACGCCTATTTAGCGGCCAAGCGGGCCGTGGACTGCGCGCTGACCGCCGCCAAACAGCTGCTGGAGGGCTACCGCATCGCTTACGCGCTGATTCGCCCGCCGGGGCACCACGCCGAGCCGGCTACCTTCGGGGGGTTCTGCTATTTCAACTCGGCGGCGGTAGCGGCCCACCTCCTGAGCCGTTACGGCAACGTGGCCATGCTGGACGTGGACTACCACCACGGGAACGGCCAGCAGCAGATATTCTACGAGCGGGGCGACGTGCTGACCGTCTCCATCCACGGGCACCCGCGCTACACCTACCCCTACTTCAGCGGCTTCAAGGGGGAAAAGGGGCGCGGCCCGGGGCGGGGCAAGAACCTGAACCTGCCCCTGCCGGAGAACATCGACGGGGAGCGGCACCGCGCGGCGCTGCGGGAGGCGCTGGGCCGGGTCAGCCGGTTCCGTCCCCGCTACCTGGTGGTGCCGCTGGGGCTGGACACGGCGCGGGAAGACCCCACCGGGAGCTGGACACTGGAAGCCGCGGACTTTACGGAGATGGGGCGCATGATAGGCGCCCTGCACCTGCCCTCGCTCATCGTGCAGGAAGGCGGCTACGACACGCGCGTCCTGGGCATTAACGCCCGCAGTTTCCTGACCGGCTTCCGGGACGCCATGTTCGGGGAATAAGGATTATAGAAAGACTACCCCCGCGTTAAGGCTCGTCTTCAGGTCAACCGTAATCGTTTTCCTGGCATAACCGGGGTAAACGAACTCAAGGGTGTACTCGCCGCTGTTCTCTTCGAGGTTATCAAATCTAAAATCGCCGTAGTTATCGGTCTTACCCTCGCCGATTTTCTCTTGGGAGGATTTATATAAAGTTACCGTGGCGCCCTCGGCACATTCGTCTTTCCCCTCTACGTGAACCGCAACGCTGCCGCCGATGAAACAGCGGTTAAAACGGTAGAGGTTACGGTAATAGACACGCGGGCTGGTCTGGTATTCCGGCCGGTAGACCTCCAGGTTCTCCGCCTTGACGATGCCCTGCATCTCAGAATCCTCAACGTAACGCACGCTTAAAGCTCCGGTCGGGCAGGCCTGAACGCACCGCGGCTTTTCCCAGCCTTCGTCCAGGAGATGGGCGCAAAAGGTGCATTTTTGTGGTATATTTTTCGCTTCGTTCCACCAGATAGCCCCGTAAGGACACGAAGCCACGATTTTTTTCTGCCCCCTGGCCTTAACCGGGTCAATGATAACGATGCCGTCGCTCCTTTTATAGACGGCCCCGTCGGCGGCGGCCCGGATACAGGGGGCATCATCGCAATGCATACACGGGACGGGCAGATAGGCGACGTCAACGACCGGATATTGCCCCCTTTCCTTCCGCATGATGTTCATCCACCGCTGTCCGTGGTCGGGCTGAGACACCGAGTATCCCGGCCAATCGTTGCCGGTGAACTCGTCCTTGCAGGACAGGAAGCAGTTGTTGCAGTCATGACACTTGGCGACGTCGATGACCAGGTGCCATTTTTTCACCTCCGGCTCTCCTTCCCGGCCCGTTTTTCGACTTGCACCAGGCACGAATTGGCCGCCATGCTGTGCGATTTTTTGATTATCGGCCGGCTCGGGGTCAACAGGTTGATGCACCCGCCGCGGTCCGCCGAACATCCCGGTTCACCCACCGGCTCGTAAACAGCGCCGGAGCAATACGAGTGAGCCGTCCCGGGGCGGACGCGTTCGGTGACCCGGGCGGCGCAGATGACCGTACCGCGGTCGTTAAACACGTTGACCAGGTCATTCTCCCGGATTCCCCGGGCCTCGGCGTCCTCCGGATTGAGCCTGACAATCCAGTAGTAATAGCCATCAATCAAGACCCGGTGGTCTTTGACATCGTTAATCCAGCTATCCTTGCCATCACCCAGAGTGTGAAAGCTGAACCGGGGATGCGGAGAAATCAGCTGTAACGGGTATTTAGTAACGAGTTCCGTGGTGTGATGCCCCTCCCAGGAGGGGGCGTATTGGGGCATAACGGGTCTCTCCGGGTCGGCCGGGTCAAACCGCTTCAGGCTTGAAGAAACGAACTCCAGCTTGCCCGACTGCGTCTGGAGCCCCTGCCGCCATCGTTCGGTGTAGGTTCCCGGCAGCGGTGCTACATCGTGAGTGTCTTTCAGTCTATTCTCGGCGAACCATCTGAAGGCGACCGGCGACCTCATCTCTTCTTTTGGAGCGGGGACAACATAGTAGCCTTTTTTAACGAATTTCTCCCAGGAAATATTTTGGGGGAGGTCGCTGCTGTCAAATATCCTGCGGCACCAGTCAAGCTCGGTAGAGCCCTCGGTGAAGAGGGCGGAAAATCCCAGTTTCTTGGCCAGCTCAAGGAAAATCTGAAAATCCGATTTCGATTCGCCCAGGGGCTCGATGCACTTGTGCTGCATGACGATAACGCGGTGGTTTAATTGATTGTACAGGTGTTGAATATACCCGCCGGTGCCGGCCCACTCGCCAATATCCCACCGTTCAAAATTGGTGCAGGCGGGCAGGATAATATCGGCGAACTTAGTCTCGCCTTCCAGCCAGATAGACTGATTTACCACGAATTCAAGATTATCCGACCGGTAAGCCTTCACGTAGCGGTTGGTATCCACCATCGTGCCGAAATGAGAGCCGCCGTATTTATAGTACATCTTTATCGGCGGGTGGCCCGGGGCGGGGAACTCGAACTTCAAAAACTGGCCTTCGATAGTCCTGGGGTCGGTCGGGTAGCCGGTGGCATGACCTTCCAGAATCGCTTCGGGAATATACAGCCTGGGCACCCTGGAATGCGACGTATTTACGGTGGGGAGCTGGGGCAGCCGCTGGTACAAACTGACCCCCAGGCTGGTAGCTTCCAGGTCGCCGGACAGGCCTCCCTCGGCATACCCCGGGAAGTAGAACTGGGTGTCTACCGGCGTCCCCATTTGCACGCAGCCCGTATTAATGCCGGGTTTGCCCAGACCCTGCATCGCCATGAGGCAGACCATGGAACGGGCCCACTCGATGCCGTTGGAACTGCGACAGGCGCTGCCGAGACCGGTCCAGCCCCCGGCGGCCAGGTAGGTCTTTTTAGTGCCCCATTCTCTGGCCAGGGCCCGGACGTCTTTGGCCGGAATCCCGGCCTCGTTTTCCTGCCATTCGGGCGTTTTGGGTAGGCCGTCTTCCTTGCCCAGGATGTAGTCTTGCCACGCTTCAAAACCGACCGTGTGGCTGGCAACATACTCTTTATCGTAGAGCCCTTCGGTTATCCAGACATGGGCTATGGCCAGCGCCAGAGAGCTTTCCGTGGCCGGGCGGGGAGCCAGCCACTTGCCGCCGAGCCAGGCGGCCGTATGGTTATAGTAGGGGTCGATGTGTACCATCTTGATGCCCAATTCCTGCAGCCACTGCCGGCGCACGGTGCCTTCGAATGCCCCGTAAGTGCCGCTGGTAGTCTCCGGGTCGGCCGACCAGAACACCACCAGTTCACATTCCTTCAGGCAGTCTTCCACCGTGCCGTAGCTCTCGGGGGCGCCGAGCCTCATGCTGTGCCCCCAGTGGTGCATGGCCCCCCAGTACCACCCTTCCCAGCTATCCGGATTGTGCTCGACGCTAGCGAAGCCGATGGTATTAAAAAACCGGAGTCTGGCGCTCAACCAGTAGCCCAGATTTCCCCAGAGATGATGAGAGCCGCTGCCGTTCATAAGGGCGCCCGGGCCGTAATCTCGCTTGACCCGTTTAATCTCATCGGTGACGATGTCCGTGGCCTCGTCCCAGGTTATCCGCTCGTAGCCGGATATGCCCCGGTTCCGGCAGTTTCGTTCCCCGCCGGTATTAAAATCCGTCCTTTTCAGGGGATATAATATCCTGTCCGGCGAATAGACCAGCGATTTCATGGATGCCGTAAAGGGCGATATAGTGGTCTTGCGCGGCGGGGTAAACGTTTTTCCCCTAGCCTTAATCGTCCAGGGCGGCGCGTCGCTATCGTCAAAATCTATGGGCGTGATGCGTATTATTTTCCCGTCTTTCACGTAAACAAAGACCGGGCCGCCGTTGGTATTGCTGGTAAATCTTTTCACGCCGTTACCCGCGCTTATCCCGTATCTCAGGCCGGCCGTCATCATCACACTGAGCGTCTCCATCCACCACCAGGACAACTCGTCGGGGCCTTCTATTTCTAATCTAAAGTTCTTCATGGCGTTGATACTGGCTAGCTGGTCCCGGGGTGGTACGAGGAATTCTATCGCCAGAGGAACGTTTCCGAAAATAACGGAGACATCGGGGCGGGAATGGATGCCGCTTCTGGAAATCATCTTACCGTTATTGAAAGTAAAGTACCTGCCCACCGAATTATCCTTGACTTTCATCTGCGCGGTAAAATTCTTATCTTTAAGACGGCTCTTGAATGAAGGATGGGTCATCGCCGTCCATCTAATCAACGGATTGATGCCAAGGAATATTGTTGAGAGGGTCATCTTCGCCAGTAACGGCGATTTTGCCAATAACTTGAACATTGATTTCATAGTCTCAGCTCGCGTGATTTTAGTGGGAGTGCCCTGGCGTTTGGCGTCTGAGCCGTATTCTAAGTGCTGGTAAGGTGTTTGTCAAAAGTCATTATCTTCAATACAAAAAGCCCCCGGATACACCCGAGGGCTGAGGAAAACGTAAAAGGCAGGCCGGTATCTCCGGCTAGTACGCTTTGTTAATCAGAATTAAGGCCATCACCGTGCCCGGATAATCGTTTTTCATATCAAAACAGACGCTGTCCTGGGCACGCTGGGTGTCTCTGGGCAGGCACTTTATCGCGGATGCCTTTTTGCCGGTCAGTGCCCTGGTCCGGGCCTTTTCCACCCAGATTTTTCTGGTAGCCACCCAGAAATAGTCCCTGTCTTCCTTGTGCACCCAGGCAAAAACGCCCTTCTCTTCCTGAACGTCGGACTTGAACTTGTTCAGGTTATAGGTACGCCCGCTTGCCTTGGAGTAATAGCAGCCGATGTCCCCGGCGAGCCTTTTGATAAAACTCTCATCCTGCTCGCCGAATTCCATGGTTCGTCTTGGTTGTTTGACTATCATAGACGGCTCCTTTGGGGTGAATCATGATTTTCCGGGATGCGCACAAGCCGGCCCGGCATCGAAGGCAACAGCGGCCTCGTTAGAAGGATATCGGGGGGGAAATTGTCCGAAGAACTCATCGGATGACCTTTTCTCGCACCGATTTAGTTAGAGTTCGGGTCATCCAATACTTGATGTGAATCTAAGGGTATTTCAAGAAAGCTGTATTAACCTAAACAGGAACTATATACTAATGATATAACAAAAAGGGCCTTTTAGCAAATGTCCATGTTTCCCACCGATGGCTTTTAGCCGCCGCCGGGCCCCCGGATTTTGGCTAACGCCTCGAAATTGGAGGTTGCCATTGCAGAAACCGCATTTATATGGTATAATTATGCTGAGTTTAAGTTTAGGTTGTAACCAGCTTCTCAGAAGCTATTCACTAGATTCTTCTTAACACTGGGTGACCCGAACTCTAACTAAATGTTAAGAGAGGAGGTCATCCAATGAGTTTTGAGGACAAGTCTATCCAATGCTCCGACTGCGGCAATACCTTTACCTTCACTGCCGAGGAACAGGAGCAGTACCAATCCAGAGGCTATACCAACGACCCCAAACGCTGCCCGGAATGCCGTCAGGCAAGAAAATCATCGCGCCCTGACAACGGCTACGGAGCCCAGCGCCAGATGTACCCGGCGGTATGCGCTGATTGCGGCAAAGAGACTTCGGTGCCTTTCGAACCCCGCCAGGGCAGACCGGTCTATTGCAGCGATTGTTTCCGCAAAGTCCGATCCGATAGATAAGAGAGGTTGAGTCATGGGTCGCCGGGCCGGTTGACGACCGGCGACCCTTGGTAAATCTGAGTATGTCATTACAAGTATCCCTGCACGAAGGTGAATCACAGGAGGCGCTACTGCACCGCTTTCAGCGGAAGGTGCAGATGAGCGGCATCCTGCGCGAGTATAAGGCCAACCGCTATTTCATATCCAAGGGCGAGGCGTCCCGCATCAGGGCCAAAAAGAACGCCCGGCGGAAACGGCGGCAGGGATATTGAGACTAGCAATGAGGGGGTAAATTATGAAAATCTATGTGGGCAACCTGGCCTTTGATGTTACCGAGGACGAACTGTCCGCCGAATTCGGCGTCTACGGCAAGGTGGAATCGGTGGCCATTCCCACCGACCGGATTAGCGGAAGGCCCCGGGGTTTCGCCTTCGTGGAAATGCCGGCGAAATCCGAAGCCGAGGCCGCTATTAGCGGGCTTAACGGTAAATCTTTGAAGGAGCGCACCATCGTCGTCAACGAGTCCCGTCCCCGCACGGAAAACCGGGGCGGCGGCTCCTACGGCAACCGCAGGGGCGGCAGCGGCGGCGGCTACGGTGGCGGCGGCGGCTATGGCGGCGGCGGCAGGCAGCGAAGATACTAAGCGGCCCGGCGCCTCGAAATCGTATTGGCGACTGCCCCGCGTCCCGGCCGGCTGGCCGTTACGAATCGTGATGACCGTTTTTATCGGAGGGGCACCGTGAATATCTATGTGGGCAATTTGCCGCTCGAAGTGACCGAGGGCGAACTGCGCCGGGAGTTCGCGGTGTTCGGAGAGGTGATATCCGTAATCATCATGAACGATAAATATATCGGCAGCGGCCAGCCGAGGGGTTACGGATATGTCGAAATGGGTTCCAAATCCGAGGGTACCAGTGCCATCGCCAGTATCGAAGGGAAAAGACTGGGGAACAAGGTTGTCTTCGCCGTTGAAGCCCGGCCGCTCTCCAATAAAAGCGGAGAAAGCATTACCGTTGTCAAAAACAACAGCCGGTACAATAGAAGCAGAGACAGAAAATATCAGATGATTTGAGCCGACCGTCGTATCGGTTCGGGCTCTTTACCCGCATTATTCAAGGAGTTTAATGAATTTCGAAGCCTTTAATCTACACCCGAGCATCATGGCCGGTGTCCGTGCGCTCGGCTATACCACACCTACACCGATACAGGAGCAAGCCATCCCCCCGATAATGGCGGGGCGCGATTTAATCGGCCTGGCCCAGACCGGCACCGGCAAGACGGCCGCTTTCGTGCTGCCGATTTTACAGCACATACGGCAAGAAGCGCGAGGCCTTATCAGGGCCTTAATCATCTCACCCACGCGCGAGCTGGCCGAGCAGACCTGCGAGGTCATTAACGGGCTGGGGAGCCAAACCGGGGTGCAGGGCGTCAGCATCTACGGCGGGGTAAACATCGACCAGCAGA
>Ga0307425_1000668_pt1 | contig 21276 bp, 15 predicted proteins | sample SalMarWE160330MG_FD_202152 | JGI IMG/M metagenome (GOLD analysis project Ga0307425, IMG submission 202152) | Salt marsh sediment microbial communities from the Plum Island Ecosystem LTER, Massachusetts, United States - WE1603-30 | ecosystem: Environmental > Aquatic > Marine > Intertidal zone >...
GAACGGCGGCGTCCCTCCGCTCACCGTCTCACTCAGAGCAACCTCCTGGTTCGCGCAAGTCAGCACACCGTCGGCTGTTGCGTGGACGGCTGGCGCTGCTACGTCCTGCGTCACCGTCACCGAGTCAGCAGCCGAGCACCCGTTCGCTCCGGTCACTCTCACCGTGTACTGTCCAGGTGCATTCACTGTCACTGCGGCAGACGTTCCGATGACCGTCCCCGCTATGTTCATCCAGGCGTAGGTGAACGGCGATCGGCCGTCGCTGACCGTCGTGGTCAGAGTGACAACCTTGTTCGCGCAAGTCAGCACACCGTCGGTTGTTGCGTCGACAATCGGTGGCGCCACATCCTCTCTGACGACAACTGTATCGATGCCGTGGCAACCCGCACAGCCTGTTGCAAGTACTGTATATGTCCCGGGATCAGACACGTTAATGGACCGCGTGTCCCCGACGCTCTTCCCAACGGAATTCACCCACTCGTAGACGTACGGCACAACGCCACCCTTTACAGTGGCTGTAAGAGTGACCGTCTGAATCGAGCAAGTCAGGGTAAGATCAGGACCGGCATCGACAATCGGTGGTTGGGCGGGTGGGAGGCCGACCCGGTCGGTTGGTGGCTGAGACAGCTTCATCTGGCAGAGCCAATCGCGAGTGTCCGGCGGCATATAGCACCCCGTCGCAGGTGCGCCACACGACTCCATGGACGTCTCGGGCAGCCCCTCCGTAACGGGCGTATGCGTCAGCCAATAGGCCACAATCGCCTTCAGCGCCTCGTATCCAACCGTATAGCCGCACGTGTACGGCACCGGCTCCTCTCTCGACCAAAACGCGACGGCTCGCTGGACCTGCAAGAAGGAAATGTAATCGGACAACGAGACATCCAGATTATCCGATTCAACATCCCATCGGGAGATCGCGAGGATAACCGGAAGACAATCCAACACATGGATACTAGTCTCTCCGATTACGTCTTGCTCACTGCATTCAAGGCCGCTGGAGACCGTTCCCACAAGCGTGACATACCGCCCGCAGCAACCGTCGCCCGCCTCCAGCTCGTCCGCCTCAGAGGGTAACACTTCGACCTGATAGACAACCCGGACAGTGTCTCCCGCTGCGAGCCTCTTTGGATAGATCCATTCCCTCTGCGAAGCGCGATACCAGAAGCCCTCGCTCTTGACTGGGATAACCCGCCAACCGTCCGGCGCCCATTCTTCCAGTCCGACTCCGTAGGCGTCATGCGCGACCGTGATGTCGACAGTTACAGTAAACCGGCGCGCATTCAGGCCCGGATCAAGGCATCTTTCCGGCAGGAGCACACTGTCGTAGGGGAGAAACGTGCTAATCGTGCGCACCGCCGAAAGCTCAGGATTTTCGCTCTGCGGAAGCGGGCGATCCACAGGCGTACAGGTTTCGTAGTACGCGACGAGTTTGTTTATGGCATCAAGATCTATCAGCGCGCCATTAGTCCCAGGGACTGTGACGTCATCCCGCCAGAGTTCGAGCGCACGCGTAAATTGAGTCCGTGTTACGATCTGTGACAGCCGTAGATCTATTGAGTCAGACGTGTCGCCGCTCTCCGGCACCAAATGGGCGATAGCGCTTAGAATAGGCAGCGCGAAAGAAACCTCCAAACTGGAGTCACCGGCAATTGGCACTTCAAAACCCGGGACCTTGGCCTGAAAGGTCCCACTGATCGCGACACATGTGGGCGGCCGATCGGTCATCAACTGGGCCAAGCTGGGCACCGACACCTCGTAGACGATCTCCCTCATAGCACCGGCTCGAAGCTTCTCGTTGAATACCCACTCCCCCTCTGCACGCTTGAATGCCGCGCCGTCATTCTCCAACGGGTGAATCGTCCACCCGCGAGGAAGAACCTCGCGGATACCGACTCCAGCCAGATCCTGTTTTGCTTCAATGCGCAATACCACCGCAAACCGACCTTCCGGCAGGACATAGGCCGTGGAAAGATATCGTGAGATCTGGACTGGCGGATCGGGCACCGCCCCCTGCCCCAGAACCGCCACTCCGACGACTCCCCACATTGCTAGGGCACCCAACAGGACCGCCGTAAGGTAGATATCTGTCTTCTTCAGTGTGCGCACTTCACTCCTCGTAATCGTTATCCTCACTGCAAAAGAGTGTAGCAGAGCGACTGGGTATTAGTCTGTATTGTGCGTCACGCCTCGGGAATGATTCGGCTGCCAAGGTCGATATGGCTGGACGTAGCCGCCCGATCCAGTATCCTTTGCTGCATGATCGAGGATGCGACACTTCTGATCCTGTCTGGTGGGGAGTCTCAGAGGATGGGGCGCCCTAAGCACGCGCTTCGCATCAATGGCCGGACCATCGTCGAGCACCTCAATGGCAATCTTCAGCAGTTGTTCGTTGAGACCTTGCTGGTGGGGCGTGACCTGCCATGCAGACCGGAAGGAGTCAGGTTTGTCGAGGATGCACACGGCGTTAAGAGTCCGCTTGCTGGCATTCACAGTGGGCTGTGCGCGTCGCGGACCGATCTCTGTTTCGTTGTCGCGTGCGACATGCCGTACGTGGTGCCGGATCTCGTCGATCTGCTCCTCGTTCTTGCCCAAGGCGTGGACGCTTGTGTGCCGGTCGCTGCGGGATTCTTTGAGCCTCTTTGCGCTGCCTATCAGAAGACTGCCTTGCCGGCTATCGAACGGGCAATCCGTGATCGACACCTTAAGGTCTCTGCGCTGTACAGCAAGCTGAGAACGAACATCGTATCGGAAGAGGAAGTCCGATCCGTCGACCCGCTTCTAGTTTCGTTTCGAAACCTTAATACGCCGCGCGATGTTATAGCGCACGGGTTTGCAGAACCGACAGCTCGATCCTAGACGTCAGTCTCGTGCGTTACTTCACTCGCCTCATCTTCGGATCGAGAACGTCCCGCAGGGTATCGCCGAGAAGAGTCCAACCGAGAACAAAGGTCAGGATGGCAATTGAGGGGTAGGTATAAGTATACCAATACTTGAATGGTTCACCGACCGTTCCCATAAGCCAGTTACGAGAGAAATTTATCATCTGTCCCCAGTCGGCATATCCCGGCTCGGCGCCAACCCCGATGAAGCTCAATGAGGCAGCGATGAGTACCATGGTCCCAATATCGAGGGCCGCAAGGACAAGAACAGGGAAGATCGAATTGGGAAGGACATGGCGGAAGAAGATCCACAACTTGCTCGCCCCTAAGCTTACGGCAGCGCGCACATATTCTCGTTCTTTCACAGAAAGAACTTCGCTACGCATAATGCGCGCGTAGCGCCGCCAGCCAAAGACAACTAGAGCTATGATTACTTTGTCGAGACCTTTTCCTAACACGATGCTCATTACAATTACCGCAATAAGGAAAGGAAAACTCATAAATAGATCGGTAATGCGCATTACTACCTCATCAACCATCCCACCGAGGAACGCCCCTCCTCCTCCCAGCAGCACACCTATCAATGCGGTTGCTGAAACAACAATAAGGCCGACCCGGAATGCGGTACGGCTTCCCCATACAATACCATACATGATATCGTATCCTCCGCTTGTTGTTCCCAACAAGGCTTTCTCCGACGGAGGCTTAGGAAGAGAAGAGAACCCGATGCGAGCAATGGCGTAGGGATTGCGTGGGTTATGTGGGGGCGATATCACAGGCGCAAGAATCGCTATTATCGCCCATAATAGAACCAGGATTAATCCTGCCAAACCAAGCGGATTCCTGATTACCCGCAACAAGGTATCCATCAATTACCCCCCAATGTGACCGTTGGATCAAGGACCGTATATAAGATGTCGACAATTAGGTTGCTTGCTATGATAATAATCCCGATAAGGAGGGATGAACCTAGAATTGCAGGAAAATCTAGCCCTTGCGCCGCGGTTACGATGAACATCCCCATGCCTCGGTAATTGAAGACAGTTTCAACGATTACCGCTCCGCCAAGCATCTTCGCCACAATTGAGCCCGCCAAAGTTACAACGGGGAGAAGTGCGTTCCGCCGTGCGTGTTTGTTGATTACGACCTTTTCCGCAAGTCCTTTGGCACGGGCAGTTACTACGTAGTCTGCCTGTAGTGTCTCGAGCAATGACGACCTAGTCATACGTAGCATCGTTGAGAGCATACCGATCGAGTAGGCAATCGAAGGGAGAACCAAGTGCCGTAACGCATCTATGAAGACGTCTAGGCGCCAATTGAGAATCGAATCAATTAGATTCATTCCGGTATAGCGATGAAAATTGGATAGATAGATCACATCCTCCGCCCAAGAGCTAAGCCTCCCAGGAGGGAACCACCCTAGCCACGCATAGAAAACCACAAGAAGGAACAGCCCGAACACGAACTCAGGCAAGGAAACCCCAATGATCGTACCCAGTCGAGCCGCTTGGTCAAACAACTGATTGTGGTGCTTCGCCGAGTAGGTTCCAAGAAAGATTCCTCCAACAAAGATAATCACCGCGCCGAAAAGCATTAACTCTACTGTTGCTGGGAAATAGCGGGCAATTGCAGTGGCAACCGGCATTCTCGCCGATGGAGACCAACCAAGATTCCCGCGTACGACCCTCTCTAGCCATTCGTAGTACTGGACATAGAACGGCTTGTCCAATCCGTAGCGGGAGACTAACTCGTCAAATGGTATCGAAGAGCCGACGGCATCTGCATTAGGGATAAACACCGCCAGCCGCTCGTAGGGGTTCAAGAACATCACCAGAGAGAAGATCAATGCCGATAGAATCAGCAATATCGCAGGTAGGACCAGTAATCGCTTCAAGATATATCGCGTCATGTGGCATTCTCCTGATTACTGTTCAGGCGGGAATGACTTTCCCGCCTGAACAGATACTAAAACAGTACTCCTCTCTGTGCTACGGCAGTAGAGCCTTACTCGTAGCCCTTGGAAAGAGCGTAGAAATCAAGGTTGAACGGGAACGGGCCAGTGTAATAGCCCTGCACCCAATCCCGCATCGCCACATGCTCAACCGATTGGAAGTGCCAAATAGCGAGCGCGTTGTCGTAGTCAAGCTTCTGCAATTCGTAGGAAAGCTCCTTACGCCGCTGAGGATCGTAGTTGCTTCCCAATTCGTTGATCAACGGATCGAACTCCTTCTTAGCTTGGTCAACGTATCCATTCCACTCCGCGTATCCCCCTGCGGAATGCATGTGCTCGAAGAGCGGCATGTAGGGATCGAAGACATCCGGGAGCATTCCAAATAGGGTCAGAGGGAGTTGGAGGTTGTTGATTGCTCCAACGTAGGCTGCCCACGGGAGCGAAGAAATCTCAATGTGGAACTTTGGGTTGATTGATTCTATGTCCATCTTGAGTATTTCAAGGGCACGCTGACGGTGTGTCGATCCACTAGAGTAGGGAACGGTAAATCGGAAACCTTTCTCCCAGAGTTGGCCATTCCATGCCTTCTTGAAATACTCCGTCGCCTTGTTGATATCCAGGTAATACTCGGGATTGTCAGGATTCGCGGTGGGAAACCCGATCAATACTGGCCCGTACGGCTTGAGAGCGGCTCCGAGGAACACCTCGTTGATGAACGTGTCCCAATCGAAGGAATACTCGAATGCCTTACGCACATCTATGTCAGAGAAGAAATCCGTTGGGATTCCATTTTCTCCTAGCTCGCCATTACCGACATAACTGCTTCCCTCTGCAATGGATTGGACAAAATTGATCTTCATTAGCCAAGTTGCAGGGAGGTTCTTCAATACTTTGACCCCTGGCGCCCCTTCTACCTGCTCAATATCAGCGACACCAATCTCGGTGAAATCAACATCACCTTTCTTGAGAAGGAGGATCGCGGTCTGCGCATCAGGGACGATCTTGCGAATCACCCGTTGCATACGAGGCGCCCCTTGCCAATAGTCGGCAAAAGCTTCGAAGACTGTGCGTTCCATCGGCTCCCATGAGACAAACTTGAACGGACCACTCCCCAGCATCTTATCAAAGAGCGGATCGGCTTCCATAGTCTGGTTCATATGATCCTGACCGGTTTCTTTCGTTCCCGGCCATGCACCTTGGGCAATACACCATGCCTTGCTCAGGATTCCGCAAGCGCTTCCGCCGTCGGCCATCAACCCAAGGAACGGAACGAACGGTTTCGGAAGCTTGAATGTAACACTCTTGCCGTCAGTTGTAACTGCCTTATCAAGAACGGCATATGCGGAGTCATAGCCAATTTCGTCGACTAGATCGCTAAACGAGCTTGCTCCGAGAAGAGTGGTAGCGAGGATGTTGAAATTCGATGCCTGCCCGCCCACAAGGAGTCCGCGCTTAAACGTATAGACGACATCCCCAGGTGTAAGTGTTGTACCATCGTGGAACTTGACCCCTTCTCGAATGGGGAACGTAATATACGTCACCCCGTCGGCCGCTTCGGTTATCAGGCCGTTATCTACAGATGGCACTATGTCTGATATGCTTGGAATCAGCGTTTGCAGATCCCCGTGTGGGTGATCCAGAAGCGAGTCATAGACATTGTTGGATATCTCGGTCGTTGCCGAGCTGAGCATGAATTGAGGGTCCAGCGTCTCCACAGAATTAGTGGTTGCCTTAATGAACGTATCTGGACTATTAATAGTCTGCGCCAGTGCTAGACCGCCGATCAACCCGACAAGTACTACCATCAGAACAAGAGCTCTTCCCTTTCTCATGAATACCCTCCTATTTTGTTGTGCGCTACACCACGACCCTGTCTCAGCAATTAGGCCGCCGCGGTGCTTCACTACATATATACTCCTTCTGCGATCACCTCCTTGTTGGCAAACAGGCCTGTTATGGAAGAGAAACCTGTTCGGTCATACATGTTTGCAGACGTGCAAGGAATTCATCTTTACCTACGATTTCGTCATGCGCCTCATCAGCGTAGAATCGAAGCTCAAATCGATTAGCAAGAGCACCATTGATTCTCGCAATTTCATCTTCGGTCCGAGCAGAAGGAATATTCCCATAGAGCCTATCCCCCACTGTTGATGCCCATTTGCCGTTGATAGAAAAAGATAGGAGAGGTCCGTAATCTTCAGTTGGCGCGTCGATTCCACGAAAGTTCACAATGCCATCGTCGAACAAGAAGCTCCCATCTTGAGAGAGAACAAAGTGATGGTTCACGCCCCCGGTTACACCACCGCGATTGAAGTTCACTACTACATGCGGAATGTCGGACATCTCCAACACAGCCGCGATCATGTGCGCTTGACTAACACAGTGCCCGGTACGCGAACGGAACGCATCGTCTACTGTATGTTCCATTAGGCCACACGGCCACAGATGCCCCCAAGACTCCAGTCGCCATGCGGTTTTCCACCCATGCGCTTCCGACTCACGCACCACACCTGTATTCAATAGGTACTCGTGGCTCAGGCGGCGCATCCGCTCTTCGACCGTTCCGGTTCCCATCACACCAAACAGGTAAGCGGTCGCCGGACTGACCGAATTCGCAAGACGATCGAATTCGCGGATAAGTCCCAATCGCCGCGAGATATCAATATCAAGGTCACAGTCCGGCACAAATCCCTTCCAAAGCGCCGCATAGGGATGAAATCTCCAACCACCAGCGCGCACGGACGCCAATGCCGCCATGCGAAGCTGTTCGTCTCCGTCGAGCGCACTTGCCGCTTCGAGTTCACCAACAAGTGTGCGTTCCCATTCATCCCCCAGAGAAGAGGTTGTTACCGCAGCAAGGCGGTTCACTACATTCTGCAGAGGCAAGCTCTTCTTACTATCATCTCGCCCCATAAGCGGATACCAGACGGCTTTCTCATTGAAGATCAGGATGGGGCTCCCGGAGAGTGAATGGACCGGAAGTCCTGTATGGATCGAGATCACAACATTATCTTTAGCGAGATACGCTTCTTCGTTGTCACAGTGAATGAGAAACAAGGAATCAGGGTTTTCTCCGGTTTCCTTTGCCTTAAAGTAGAACATTTCGGCAAGTTCAAGCGACGTGACGGTTTTCCCTTCCGTCTTCAACGTTACTGGCAGCGGGCCAAGACGTTGATCGATAAGAGGAAGATAAGGTTCGGGATAGATCCGCCTGGCTTCTGTAAGTCGGTATTTATCGAGTCGCAGGTTACGGAACAAGAGGGGGTGCCCGCCAGAGATACCCGTGTAGTCCTCATCTTTGTCGAAGAACTCTCTGCCATATTTCATATGGCGCCATCCTAGAGCCGTTGGCTCATCGTATGATTCCTTGAATCCGTTGATCGACCTTGCCCCCTCGTAGAATGCATTGTCTCCAATCAGGTAAACCTCGGGGTGACGCACCGCAAGGCTACGGCTTGCGTAGATCCCGTACTTCGCGTACGCGGTCTTCGCCGCAGAGCGAACGAGAGATTCCCAGGCTTCCCGATGTACGGCGCTGATGATGTCCGACATGTCTCCTCCTATTCTCTTTGCTGTTTGATGTCCAATGTATCCGTCGCTAGAGCGGAGGCGCAAAGCTGATAGCGCCCGTCCTGCAGCAATCGAACCGCTGAGCTATCGGAAACGACCACCAGTGCATGGGTGGGACAGGCAGTCACGCAGGCCGGCGCGAGTCCCTGGTTTGTGCGGTCTCTGCACAGATCGCATGTTTCCTTGCCGAGAATCACGTATTCCGCTCGCGTTTGCCCGGTTGTGCCCTTCGCTGGTCCAGCAGTATGGAGCCGCATCCGCGCTTCGCCATACTCCTGTCGGCATGCCACTTCGCACGTATGGCATCCCACGCATCGCTCGAGGCTCTCTATCAGGAATCGCACACCGCGTTTCATATCCGGTCGATTCCCATTAGTCGGCTCAATCCGGACAGGCACGCGACGGTTGCTGGTCGCACCGGAGATCGGATCAGCCGCGACCGATCCATCCGGCGTCAAGTCGTTTGCTGATCTCCAGTTTCCTCTGGCATATGGTTGGCCATAGCCGTAGGCTAGCATCACCGTGTCTTCGGCGAGTCCCCCGCTCAGGCGGGTCAGCGCCGTCACGGCTCCCCACCGGGACGTTACTCGGACCTCATCGCCGTTTGATATTCCAAGTCTGTCCGCCGCCGCGGGATGAATTTCAATGAACGGAGCCGGCTCAAGATCCTCTATCCAAGGCAAAGTTCGGAACTCTGTGTGAGTGTGGATCCCGAGTTTGAGACTGGTACTGCAAAGGAAGGGATACTCCTCGCTCAGGCGCAGTGGTTCGGGTATCTCTTCCAGTTCGGGAAGTGGCGCATATCCGAAAGCTGCAAGACGATCTGCGACCAGCTCAACCTTTCCGGATGCCGTGGGGAATGAGGTACGCCCGTTTGTCCAGTAGAGCTCCTCCGGCGCGTAGATCCTTTGATATCCTTCGGGATGCTGCTTCAGGTATTCAAGGGTAATCCCGACTGGTTCAAGCTCCCACTCGAACGCCTCCTCCACCGTCTTCCACGGGAACTCTTCGGTCATATCAAGCCGCTTCGCCAACGCAAATATGAGATCGAGATCGCTACGACTCTCACCTACCGGAGGAACGACCTGCTGTTGCAGAGCGATCATGTTTACCTGCGCGCTTGGCCGATATCGATAGTAGAGGAGCAAGTCTCTCTCAAGAAAGCTCGTGGCGGGAAGAATGAGATCTGCGATCCTGCTGGTCGCCGTCGGATACAAGTCGTGGACCGCGATGAACCCCACTCGATCTAGCAACCGGAGAGTGCGTTCAGTATTCGAATTAGCCGCAACGATTGAGCCTCCCTGTACTATGAGTGCCCTGATCGGGTACGGCTCGCCGGCTTCCAAGGCGGCAAATAACTCTTCGTCGTGAAGTGAGTTGCCGTTTCGGTAGTAAAGGGGATGTGTCGACAAGGAGCGCTCCTCCGCATCGGGACTGCGAGCACCGCGTAGCTGGACATCCGCAAAAGGAAGCGGTGGCATAAGGACGGTGCCGCCAGGGGCATTGATGCTGCCTAGAAGCGCGGTGATCAAGGCCACTCCGCGAACTGCCTGAACAACGTTTATGTGCTGATCGAGTCCGTTCCCTTCCTTAACCACAGTCTGACTGCCTGCGCTGATCAACCGCGCCGCTTGTCTGATCAAGTCGACAGGAACCCCCGTCATTACTGCTGCCTTATCGAGCTCGATCAATCCAACATGCTCCGCCAGCTGATCGAACCCGACCGTAAACTCATCAATAAACCGCTTATTGTAGAGCTGCTCCTCAATCATGACCTTCACGATACCCATCGCCAACGCGACGTCTGTCGACGGCTTTGGTTGCAGCCACAGGTCAGCCTTTGCAGCAGTCGGCGTAAAACGTGGATCGACAACCACCAGTTTGGCCCCACGAGCTTTCGCGTCAGCAATGCGACGGGCATAGTTGGCGACTGACGTGTACGCGGGGTTGAACCCCCACAGCAGAATGCAATCCGCCCCATCAAAATCGGGCTCGGGCACCCCGCCGTAGGTGGAAGCGTGAGCGATTGCTCGCGGAGCGAAACAGAGATGAGCATGCGTAAGCACATTGGGTGATCCGAAGACGTTCATGAACCGCGATACGTAGTTCATTGTCGTGACCCAGCCGGGGGCGTGCCCACGATGATAGACGACGGATTCAGGTCCGTCATCCCTCGCTGCGGCTCTCATTTCACTGGCAATGCAGTCGAGCGCCTCATCCCATGTAATGTACTCCCAGCCTCCTCCTCCGCGAGCTCCAACTCTCCGCAACGGTTGCGTCAGTCTGTTCGGGTCAGTGACGAGTTGCTGAGCCGCTAATCCCTTGGCACAAATCGTTCCTCGGTTGACAGAATGTTCCGGCAATCCATCAATTCGGACGATCCGATTGCCTTCCCGCTGAACTTTCAGCCCACAATAGAAGTAACAACTCTGACATATGGTATTTACGGTATCCACAGACTGTTCCCCCGACTATGTGAAATCCAACGCTTGGAAAGATCCACCGCGGACCCATCCAACGAGCAAGACGCGTCTTCCGGATCCGCGATGGAGAGGCGTTGTGTTTTGGCCATACACCGTTGCATCGAGCTCACACCCACTCCTTTTTGTCGTTACATTGATCGATGTAGCTCCAATCAGCTGTTTCGGATGCAAAATCAGCCTTCTCTTGTTCCGTTGTCTTGCGTACGCAGAACTCGCAATGTGGGTCACCGGACGGTATCGCCTTGATATGCGACAGGGTAAACGCAGGGTTGTATGCCATGTACTTTGCAGGGTCGACCAAGCAGTACAGGCGGCCCAAATCCTCTTCACCATATTCTTTCCATACGCTCGCCATCGCACAGCCGTAGGCAAGATGGCGGGTTCGCCCATCCTCCACTACAGTCTCCCCACCAGCATGCATCCCTAGCTTGGGAAGGCTTCTACTCCGACCGACGCCGTAGTTCTCGGGAACGGGTTCTAGTCCATCTTCCAACACCGCATTGCGGACTTCCGTTCCCACCATTGTTCCGTAGATCTTGATCGCATCGATGATCAACCGCCGGCCCTTTTCCTCTCCGAGGTTTCGGATCGCAGCTTGGGAAAACGCAAGGTGGAGAAGGGCGATCCTCCTGCTGGCAAGACGGACCTCGTGCGCCGCTTCTTCAGCTGTGAGCATCTTGTTTTCAGTCATTGGAAGCCTCCCTTGTACGATATGGATCGATCCGCATCCCATCTTTGATTTCCGTTTCGCACGCTAGACGAAGCACGCCATCGATGGTCATTCTGCAACCCCCGCACACACCCCGGCGACACGAGCTTCGATACCAGACAGTTGGGTTGCAATGAGCGCGTATGTACTCGAGCGCATTGAGAACATCCATTTCACCGTCCAGTGGCACCGAGTAGGAAACGAATTCACCTTCACCGTTCTCGCTCCAGGAACGAACCTTTACCTCAATTGTTCGGGGCTCCGTCATGATGCCCTCCCTATCCGCTCAAGCTCGTCAGCCGCTCGGAGAATCGCGGTCTCGTACGGGACAACGTCCGGCGGCAGACCCTCTGAGGACCCGACCTCGTCAAATGAAAGATCCAGTTCATCCCCTTGCAGTCGAACCACGATGTGCCTTCGCCAGGATGCATTGTCGGTAACCGGGTGATCCTCCCGCATATGGACGCCGCGACTCTCCGTTCGCTCTGCTGCCGCAGCAGCAGAGGCTCGAACCACGGCGATCATGTTTCGCAGTTCAAGCGCATCACACAGCTCCTTATTCCGAGAGCGCCTTTTCGTCTCAAGACCGAGATGGTTCCACGCTTCGTTGAGTTCATCGAGATTCGCCGCTGCCCGATGTACTCTTTCACCACTACGGATAACCCCGACATATCGATATGCTGTTTCCTGCAGTTTGGTTCTCAGCTCATGTACCGCTGCGCCTGCATCGCGTCCAAGTGGTGCAAGAGCCGCCTCCATGGCCGATTCAATCTCATCTCGATCAGGCTCAAGCAGCTCCCCGGAGGAAGCCGCGCGGCCCGCTTCGCGGCCGGCGATTGCCCCCTGCACCAGCATCTCCGTTGTCGCTGCTGCTACTCGATTGGCGCCAAACAGCCCGCCACTGCACTCCCCAGCAGCATATAGACCGGGTAGCGAGGTCTCACACCGCGCGTTGATTCTTATCCCGCCCTCGAAGTACTCAGCGGCGGGACCAACCTCGGCGGCATATCCATCACGCATTCTCGCCATCAAGGCTGAGAAGTCATCTCCCTGGAATCGCCATCCGGAGTACTCTTCCTCGAGCGCGTCAATAAGATTGACCGGCAAGTGTTTCATCGACAAGAAGACCCCGCCCAGCGGACTGCCTCGTCCGGCAAGAACCTCACGCATTGAGGCCTTGGAGAAGAGCAACTTGTTCCACTCGCTGGTCAGTGCAAGCTTTGCAACCTTCGGATCCTCCCAAGAGAGAAATGTATGCCCACCGCTATTGAGCAACTGCCCAGGAAGAATGTAGAACCACAGGCTCCCACGGTGTCGTGGAGGGGCCAGCAGGATATTGGGCGCGAAGGTGACCATCTCCATGTCAATCAACTCGGCGCCGGCACGAAACGCCATCGCTTGACCGTCGCCTGTTGCTTCGTCCGGGCCGGCGTTAAACGAGTAGGCGTGATGCCAGCCGCCGGTCGCAAGAACCGTCGATTTCGCAGATATCGCCACAGACTCGCCAGACTCAATGTCAAAAACCAATGCTCCAGACACTTGCCCGTTTGTCTTGAGCAAATCGACAGCTAGGCAGTTATCCATTGCCGTGATTGCGGCTTTTCTCTCACCGATTCCCTTGCGAAGAGAGGCACATATTGACGACCCCGTAGTGATCAACGCTCGAGGGAAGACCTTACGAACCGATAACCCCCACTCGACAAGGTGCCCGATCTCCTGGCCCGACCCGTTGACGTACGCCTCCACAAGGCGCTCCTCGTTCAATCCAAATCCTTCGATCAGGATCTCCTCCGCCCACGCCTCGGGAGTGTCGCCCGGATCGTTTTCGAATCCCAGCCGGTGCAGGCTTCCGCCGTCCGCCATCACGTCAGCGCCGGCCAGCACGGATGCTCCGCTTCGGCCAAGCGGGCCCTTGCTGACCAACGTTACTTCAGCAACGCCAGCAGCTTCGATCGCCGCTCGCATTCCGGCTCCACCGCTCCCGATAACAAGCACATCCGTCTTTTGGAAACGCATTTCTCCTCCTTACGTGTCTCTAGCGCCTCAGCACGCCTAGAGAGATGCTCCCTCCACCACCTCTGGCAACAAGCCACTGGAGCGCACGCGTCTTTGATTCGGAGATGTGCTTCTCCTGCAGGCGCCGCGCCTTCTTCTCATCCTGACTCATGAGAGCTTCGATGAGGCGACTGCTATCTTCTTTCTCGGTCTCAAGTCCAAAATCCGACATCAATGGATCGCTCATACGTAGGCGAGTCCCTTCCCGAAGAAGCTGATCGATGGAACGGGCCAGCCGTTGCGAATTCGCAAGCTCTGCAATGCCCATATGAAAGGCATCGTGGTATTTGAGATAGTCAATGGCCGAAAACGGACGCCGTTCGAGAGCATCCGCCCATTCCTTGTGGGTTTCTTGAAGTGCGGCGAGCTCTTCCTTCGCCGCATTCGCTGCAGCTCGCGCTGCCGCTTCTCCTTCCAGAAGGATTCGCATATCGAAGATCTCGTGCACATCCTGAAGACTAAGTGAAGAAACCCGGTATCCCACTCGTGGGATGACCTCAACGAGCCCTTCCTGACTGAGAAGCGCCAGCGCCTCTCGCACTGGCGTTCGACTTACATCAAACTCATCAGCGATCCGTTTTTCGCCCAAGATATCGTTGGGCGCGTATTCCCACGTTATGATCCGTTCCCTAATCTCTGTGACTACCCGATCTGCCAGACTAATTCTATCCGCCACGTACTCGGCACGGACGTTTCGTCCTTCTCCGAGTGCCATCCTGTTGCCTCCCTTGTCCATCGTATACATCTAGTATACAAGAATGTATACTAGCGAGTAATGGTACTCTTTGTCAATAGCCGTTCAGAGCAAGGGCAGCTACCTTCTCATGAATGGATGTGCATTCACGAACCCGAGTTGAGAGCCGAAACCGGGATCTGAAGGAAGAGCGGATACACGAGCACGAGAGGAGAAATGACGCTTCGCGTTTCTGGCAGTAAACGCCTATTGGGCGCTTTGGCGAGAGTGAGGCATACTGACCCTAGGGAGAAACAGTGATTGCTAAATTCGTACTACTATTTGCCGCGGGTATAGCGGCCGGCTTTGTCAATGTGGCCGCCGGAGGCGGCTCGCTTCTTACCTTGCCGGCACTTATTTTCTTCGGTTTGCCGCCGACAGTAGCCAACGGAACTAACCGTATTGCAGTCATGATGGGAAGTATCACAAGCATGGCAAAATTCCGACAGAAAGGCTACTTCAACCCGGCCCTCGGTCTCAGACTTGCCATCCCAGCAGTCGCTGGTGCTGTTCTCGGATCAGTCTTGGCAGTCAAGATACCAGACAACGTCTTTCGCATCTTACTTTCAGTAATCATGTTGATCGTCCTTGCGCTCATGATCACGCGCCCGCGAGTGGGACGTCCCGAAGGCCAAGAGAAAGCCATGACCGTTTCCCGACAGGTTATCTTGATGGCGGCCTTCTTTGGTGTGGGCGTGTATGGCGGACTTATCCAGGCAGGAGTGGGGTTTATTATCATTACAGCTCTCTCGATGATTACCGGCATGTCGCTCCTTCGGATCAACAGCGTCAAGGTCATTGTCATAGCTGTCTACATGCTCCCTTCTCTAGCCTTGTTTGCCGCCGCACACAAAATCGACGCCATCCCTGGACTAGTGCTAGCTGCCGGCAGTGGCTTCGGTGCGTGGATCGGAACCATCGTGTCGATTAAGAAAGGGGATCGCTTCATCCGCATTCTGTTGATCGCGGCGGTAGTAGTGATGGCCGTCAAGGTTTCAGGTTTATGGGACTGGCTGGCTACTAACGCATTCAATTTGGGGCGATAGCGTCCGTGGAGCTATCTTCGCAGAACCGCCCCGTCCCCTCAAACAGCACGTCGCTTTACGTCTGTGGTGTTGAAGAGAGCACTGCTCAATTCGTCCGTCCGACGCTCCATGAAGTACTTCAGCGCGAATCGATTCCTCCCCTCGGCGGGCCCCGCGGTCTGCTTGTGCGTGACGACACAAATGGTGAAACCGGAGGCCGGAACACGCCTGCAATCCTCTGGAACATCACTCCCAAGCGGACGTGTCCCCATGCACTGTGCCAGAGGACGAACTAGCAGAAGGCCCGAAGCGAGTACATCGCGACAGAGTCGCGGTCCCAGGCACTGGCCCGAAAACGCGGATGCCAAACCGTCGCAGAGCGGCAGTCACGATCGTTTGGCGTCCCAGAGTCGTTACCGAACTGTACCTAGTGGCACCGCAATGTTCGGTAGTGAACGTTGTTCATTGTTTTTTGACTCTTGTTCACTCGATTCATATAATGCTCCTGCCATGGAGAGAGAACGGCTATCAGAAGTCGGTTGGCGTATCCGTAGTATTCGGACCCGGAAACGGATGCCGCTCCGTTCTCTGGCCACTGCTTCTGGCTTATCCGTAGGCTTCCTTTCGCAAATTGAGCGTGGACTGTCGTCGTTCTCAATTTCGTCGCTGCGGTCGATCTGTCAGGCACTGGACGTCCCGCTGGCAGACGTTCTCGTCATGTCGAACGGCCCCGGGAACGCAATTTTGGTGGACCCACGCCATTCATCCATTACGAAGGGAGACAACCGCCCACACGTAAGCCTTTCTGATGCGTCGATCAAGTATCGATTCCTGAGTACCGGGTTTCAGGGGCGCCGTTTCGAGGCGGTCATCGGAGAGATGGCACCGGGCAGTCACCACGAGCCTCACACCCACGAAGGGGAGGAATTCGGGTACGTTCTCGAAGGTGAAATCGTGTTGACCTTCGATGAAGAGTCGCACGAATTGGGTGTAGGCGACAGTTATCACCTGATGGCGTCTACTCTGCACGCGTGCAACGCGGACGGTGGAGGTGCCAAGCTGTTGTGGGTTCATACGGCCCGATACGTGCGGGCGTTGAGTCTCCTGGGAAACGAAACACTCCCTGCTGGAACGCTCCCTCCCCCTCCAATAGAAGACAGAAGCCGGCCGGCACTGGTAAACCTCTCGCAGAACGCGGTCCACTATCGCTTCCTGAGTGGCAACCTGCCCGGCGCGCAGCTTCGGGTATTCGTGGCGGAGATTCCGGCGGAGAGAGCGGAACAACCCACGGTGTTCGAGGGAGAGGAGTTTGGCTACGTACTCGAAGGACGGATCCAGCTAACGGTCGATGAAGATTCGTACCCGCTGGGCGCGGGCGACTGTTACCACGTCCCGGCTGCCTCAGCGCGCAGCTACCGTGTCGACGGTTCGTCGAGCGCAAAGCTGCTCTGGGTTCAGATGGGAGCCGGTTCGCGGGAAGCGGAGGCAGTCTGGAACGAGGCTATCGAGGGGGCTATACAACCCGAAGATCGATCTGCAATTGAAGCAAAGCCGCGTCATAGGAGGAATAGATGTACAGATTGAGTACGGACGTGGGCGGAACCTTCACAGACGGTGTAGTGCTCGACGAACAGTCGGGGCGCGTCGTCGTTAGCAAGGTTTCGTCTACGCCTCACAACCCGGCGATCGGTACGGTCGAGTCCATCGAGAAGTTTGCAATCCCGCTACGAGATGTGTCGTTCCTTTCGCACGGGACGACAGTCGTCATCAACGCACTGATCGAAGGCAAAGGGGCAAAGACCGCACTCATAACAACCAGGGGCTTCCGTGACGTCCTTGAAATCGGCCGGTCCAACCGGACAGAGATGTATGACGCGCTCTACAGCAAGCCCCGCCCTCTCGTTCCTCGCCACCTTCGGTTGGAAGTGGGCGAGCGGATCGACGCAAAGGGACACGTGCTCTGTGCACTGTCGGAAAATGAGCTCGAGGGGATTCTTGAAGTGCTGGTTCGACAGAAGGTCTCATCAGTCGCCGTCTGTCTGCTCAACGCGTATGCAAACCCGGAGCACGAAGTCCAGATTGGTAATTTCCTCCGCGACAAACTACCCAATGCGACTGTGTCGCTCTCGCACCTTATCACTCGTCGCTACTACGAGTACGAGCGAACGAGCACGACAACGCAGAATGCCTATGTCATGCCGGTTGTGCGGACCTACCTCGATCACCTTGAACGCGAGCTAAGGAATCGTGAGTTCGCGCAAGTCCTGCAAATCATGCAGTCAAATGGCGGCGTGATGGCAGCCTCCGTCGCGCGCGATATGCCGATCGCCATGGTCGAATCCGGACCCGCAGGGGGTGCGATCGGTGCGGCGGAACTGGCGAAGCTGGCAGGCTACGAGAACGTTATCTCCTACGATATGGGCGGCACCACGGCAAAGACCTCGATCATCACCGGTGGCCTTCCCGAGACGACAGAACAGTATCTGGTCGAGGGACGCCCGATCCTTCTCCCGGTTGTCGATCTTCGGGAGATCGGGGCGGGCGGCGGAAGCATAGCGTGGATCGACGAGGCCGGTGCGATGCACGTTGGACCCCAGAGTTCTGGAGCCGACCCGGGACCGGCCTGCTATCAACGCGGGGGTACCGAACCGACCGTTACGGACGCGAACCTGCAGTTAGGACTTCTCGATCCTGACTACTTTCTCGGTGGAGAGATGCAGATTTCGCCCGAACTTGCCCGCGCCGCGATCAAGAAGGTGGGAGACCACTTCGATCTGAGCGTGGATGAGGCGGCGCTCGGCATTGTGAAGATCGTCAACACCAACATGTCGGGTCTCTTGCAGTCGATGACGGTAAAGCGAGGGTACGATCCACGAGAGTTTGCGATGGTTGCTTTCGGCGGAGCCGGCCCAATTCACGCAAGTGCTATTGCCAAGGAGCTCGGCGTTCCCACGGTAATCGTCCCACCGTACTCGGGCGTATTCTCCGCCTGGGGGATGCTGATGGCCGACCTACGCCACGACCTCAGCCAGACGTTCATTGCACCACTCGACGGCGCAGACGCAAAGGCGGTAAGTGAGCTGTTCGGCCAATTGGAGGGCCGGATCATCCGGGTTTTCGAAAAAGAGAACGTCGATCAATCCGCTGTGACCATCACGCACCAGCTTGATCTCCGCTACGTCGGGCAAGAGCACACGCTGGCCGTGACGGCGGCGGCCGCATTCAGCGAAACGGGCAAGCTGGAGCTCGCAAAGGCGTTCGATGAGCAACATCTCCGGATCTACGGACACAACGCGCCGGAGGAGCCGAAGGAAATCGTTTCGCTCAAAGTGATCGGATTGGGAAACGTCACCAAGCCGACGCTCGAGCGCATCCCCGTGGGTAAGAAGATGCCGAACAGTGAGGCCAAGCTTGGCAACAGGGACGTATACGTGGGCAAGGGGAGGTACCTGTCGTTCGACATCTATCGCCGCGATCTCTTGCAGGCGGGGAACGTTGTCCGCGGGCCTGCAGTCATCGAGGAGGTCACTGCAACGACAGTCGTGGAACAAGGACAGGCGTGCGAGGTCGATCCGTACGGCACCCTGATCATCTCAATCAATAAGGAGGGCCGATGAGAACGGACCCGATCACACTCGAAGTCATCCGCAATCGTCTCGTTGCTGCGAGCCGCGACATCCGGCGGACGATCGAGCGCGCTGCCTATAGCCCAATCTTGTACGAGGTTGTCGACTTCAGTTGCGGCATTTTGGACAGCGAGGCAAATCTAATCGCTGAAACGCCGGGGCTGCCGATATTTCTTGCCAATCTGGGCTACGCCGTGCTGTCGACGTACGAGACAATCGGCCGGGAGAATCTACGCCCGGGTGATATCATCCTCTGCAACGATCCCTACAACGGCGGTGGGACCCACTGCCCCGACTTGGTAGTCCTTTGTCCGGCGTTTCACGACGGGAAGATCCGGGGATGGGCAGCGTTTCGCGGACACACAGTCGACATGGGAGGCATTTACCCCGGCGGGTGGTACAGCGATACAACCGAGGTTTATCAGGAGGGATTTCGGCTGCCTCCGGTTAAGCTGGTGGTGGAAGGAACACCGAATGAGGAAGTGTTCCGGCTGATCCGCGCCAATACGCGGGTGCCCGACGCTGTGCTCGGAGACATCCGCGCCATGGTCGCCGCCGTGCGGAAGGGGAGCCAGCGCTTCCTTGAAGTGATCGATCGCTTCGGGTTGGACGTAACACTCGCCGCGTTGAACGAGATGCTGGTGCAGGGTGAGAAGCTGGCACGCGCAGCGGTACGGAGAATCCCGAATGGGGTTTACGAAGCGGAGGCGATCCTCGACGGAGACGGCAACGACGATGCGCCGCTGGATGAGAAGATCCTTTTGAAACTGAAGATCACCGTCGAAGATGACGAGATGACAGCCGACTTCACCGGGACGGGGGCACAGAATCGAGGACCGATGAACACGCCGGAGCCGTCCACGATCTCGGCCACTCGGTACGCGTTCAAGATCGTCACCACACCGCACCTTCCAAGCAACGAGGGCTTCTTCCGAGCACTGAACATCGTGATCCCCGATGGGAGCTTCCTCAAACCACACTTCCCTGCCGCGTGCGCCATGTGGCCAACACCGTCCTCAACGATCCCCGACTTATTCCTCAAGGCACTGGCCCCGGCGATCCCGGATCGGGTTCGCGGAGGACACTTCGGGGATGCGATGGCCAACTTCATCTATGGGATCGATCCGTCTTCTGGGAAGTATTACGTCTGCGCTGAAGCGGACGCCGGAGGATACGGAGGCAAGCCGACAGAGGACGGGGAGTGCGCTCTCTTTTCAATGACACTGGGCGATACCTACAACGTGCCGGCGGAGGTCGTCGAGGTGCGATACCCGTGGAGGGTCGAGCGGTTCGAGCTTCGACAGGATTCCGGCGGCGCGGGAAAGTATCGTGGAGGGCTTGGTGTGGTTCGCGACTATCGGCTCGGGTTCGATGCCGGTCTCACCGTAACGACCGACCGCGTGAAGTACACCCCGCCGTGGGGCGTGTTCGGAGGAGACGCAGGTGCCACGAATATCACCATTGTGACGCGCAACGATGGGAAGAAGGAAGAGTGGAGGAAGATCTCGAATCTTCCGCTGAAGAAGGGAGACGTCGTGAGCTTCCGCGGCGGTGGAGGCGGCGGGTACGGTCTCCCTCTCGATCGGAAGACGGAAGCGGTTCTCGCCGATGTAGTCAACGGCTACGTATCGATTGAGAAGGCGGAGAAGGACTACGGCGTGGTTGTCGATCCGACTACGCTGGCAATCGATCGAGGAGCAACGAAGGAGCGAAAGGCGAAAATGGCGTCCCGGAAAGGGCGGAACAGATCATGACAGTGCGGCTTCGATTCGAGTTCGAGCGCGGGGGAGCATTCACAGCAGTGCTTCGACCCGATCTCGCTCCGCAGACGGTCAGTGCGGTTCGGGCGATGCTCCCAATTCGTGCGACCGTGTACCACTCAAGATGGTCTGGTCGAGAGATCAACTTCCCGGTGAAGAGCCCGAAGGCCGTGCCCCGTGAGCAGCAGACATCCACGGTCAACACCGGCGACGTTATCTACTGGAAGGAATGGGAGATCGCCGAAGGAGCGAACGAAGCACTCGCCATCTATTATGGCGCGGAAGTGACGCGTGATCACCGCGGGTACCTTCCGGTCAACGTGTTTGCCCGCGTCCCGGAGGCGGAGTGGCAGACAATCGAGGAGATCGGGGTGCGGATCTGGAAAAACGGAACTGAGAACGTAACCGTGTCGGAGGAAGTGGATTGATGTCGACAGATGAGTTGGCTTGCAGGCTGGATACGGTTCAGCACGTCTTAAAGAAGG
>Ga0307425_1000672_pt1 | contig 21244 bp, 23 predicted proteins | sample SalMarWE160330MG_FD_202152 | JGI IMG/M metagenome (GOLD analysis project Ga0307425, IMG submission 202152) | Salt marsh sediment microbial communities from the Plum Island Ecosystem LTER, Massachusetts, United States - WE1603-30 | ecosystem: Environmental > Aquatic > Marine > Intertidal zone >...
TTTGCCGGTATCGGACGTCTCGGCGGAATCATCCTGGCCGGCTGGATTTTGGGATTGGCAGAATCTTTTACCGTTGTCCTTTGCGGCGCCAGTTGGCGGGAAATGGTCAGTGCTGTTTTATTGCTAACCATTCTGGCTTTTAGGCCCTACGGTATTTTTGGGAAAAGTGGACAATGAATATATTCATTGACAGGATGAACCGGACCCCCAAGGTATCTTTTTATTTTCTCCCCCTGGGTCTTTTACTATTGCTCATACTACCGCTAATGGTTCGATCCAACGCTTATATCCTTCAGGTCTTTACCCATGCCCTGCTTTTGGCAACCCTGGCAACGGCATGGAATCTTTTGGGTATCAGCGGGTCCATTTCCCTTGGCCACGCGGCCTTTTTCGGCGTCGGTGCTTATGGCTCGGCGCTTTTAAGTCTTGAAGGGGGTTTTTCTCCTTGGCTTACCATCCCCTCGGCCGGTATAGTCGCCGCAGGCCTTGGCCTGATCATGGGACTGGTCTGCTTTCGGCTCAGAGGTGCCTATTTTGCCCTTGCAACGCTAGCTTTTGTCGAAATTCCCAGGGTGATTACAGACAACTTGGATGCGCTGACCCATGGATCTCTGGGGCTGGTGGGCCTACCGGGTCTTCCATCTTTGCACCTTGGATCTTTACATATCGACATTGGCTCAAATATGGCTGCTTCCTATTTCCTGGTTTTTGCCTATTTCGTCATCTTGCTCGGAATTTCTGCATTTGTATTTCGTTCTAACCTGGGTCTGGCACTTCAGGCCATCCGCGAAGAGGAAATCGCCGCTGAAACTGCCGGAATTAAAACCGACACCTTCCGAATGCTGTCCCTGCTACTCAGTGCTTTTTTCACCGGTATCAGTGGCGCCTTTTATGCACATCTGATTCGCTACATAGAACCCGGACTAGTCTATGGGCTTCATTTTTCCGCCATCCCCATGGTGTTCGCCATTTGCGGGGGTCGCTTTACCATTGTTGGGCCTGCGCTTGCAGCCATGGTGTTATACCCCGTGGATCAGTTCGTTTTTCATCCCCTTCTTCCAGCAGGCCACGAATTCCTTTACGGTGTTGTATTGATTTTGACCATACTTTTTGTTCCGACCGGGTTATGGGGGCGCTTGAGGAAAGCATTTTGATACTACTTCAATTACAGGCCTTGAATAAGGTATTTGACGATTTCTGCGCTTTAAACGATATCGATTTTTCCGTTAACGAAAATGAGATCATCGGACTGGTCGGACCTAACGGCGCCGGAAAAACAACCTTATTTAATCTGATCAGTGGACGCATAAAACCGAGCAGTGGTAAAATTTTGTTTGAAGGTAAAGATATTACAGGCCTAAAATCGCATACGATTTGCCGGCTGGGTATCAGCCGGACGTTTCAATCCTCCAGACCGTTTCCTCAGATGAACACGCTGCAAAATGTGTTGGTCGGCCATATTTTTGGTAAAGGATTTTCTTTTCACACCCGGCCAAAAGATCTGCAAACGGCAATGGAACTATTGGAGGTTGTCGGCATCGCCCATAAGGCCGACACACCCGCCGGCCACCTCACCCTCAGCGAACAGCGTCGACTGGACCTGGCCCGGGCGCTGGCAACGCGTCCGAAACTGCTTCTTTTGGATGAAGTGGCGGCGGGATTCAGTCCGGTGTTGGTGAAACAGGCAATCCAACTGATAAACCGGGTACGAGAGCGAGGCGTAACCCTTCTCATCATCGACCATTTTTTAAATTTGAGCTTAAAGGTTTCCGACCGTTTGCTGGCACTCGATCACGGGGAGAAAATTGCGGAAGGACCGCCCCATACGGTCATGCGAAACCGGGACGTTCTCCATGCATATCTGGGAATGCGATACAAGGATGAAGAAGACGATTAGGGATCAGGTGTCGGGTGTCAGGGAACAGGGATCAGGAAACTAATAAAGAAGGTTTCAAGCAAAAGCTGACCCCCTGGCCCCTGAAACCTGATCCCTTAACCCTGAGGTAAATTATGGAGATTCAAAAACCCCTTTTAAAAGTTTGCAACCTAAGTGTTCATTACGGAGACATTCAGGTGCTTAAAAAGATCAATCTATCGGTATGTGCGAATCAAATCATTTCCGTTGTTGGCGTCAACGGTTCGGGAAAGACCACATTAATGAAAGCAATCGCCGGTATTCTGCGTCCAATAAAAGGATTGATCCATTATCAACATGAGGAAATACAAACCCTTCCGGTATACGATGTGGTCCGACGAGGTCTGGTTTATGTGCCAGAGGGAATGAATGTCTTCCCTTTCATGAGCGTGTTGGAAAACCTGGAGGTTGGTGCCTACGTAGCCAGAGAAAAAAAACAGGACCGACTTTCATTTGTTTTTGAAATCTTTCCTGTACTTGCCGAAAAACGGCGACAAATGGCCGGAACTTTGAGTGGCGGTCAGAAAAGAATGCTGACGATTGCTCGCGGCCTGATGAGCGATCCCCGACTTATTCTTTTGGATGATCCCTTTCTGGGACTGGCGCCAAGGGATGTGAATCGGCTGTGCAATACCTTTAGACAGATCCGCAGTCACGGTGTAACCCTGTTTTTAGCCGGTCAGCACGTGCGTAGAATCCTGAGAGTAGCGACCAAGTCGTTTCTATTAGAAGAAGGTAAAATAACACTTTCCGGCAGCGGAGAACAGCTCATGGGGCATCCGCACTTGCGTGAAACCCTTTTCGGGATTGTCGCGGAATCCGGAGTTGAAATCCCGTGACAACTAAAATCTGCAATCCCGAACTTCAAAAGATTCTATGGAATCAAATGACAGAAAGGTAAATGTTTATTGACTTAATACATAACTTTAGAATATTATTCACTTAATGATCTGTTTTTAGCATTTTTAATTCTAACATTGGAGGTTGAACAATGACCGAGGGACTGAAAATCGGCATCACCCATAAAATGGAACGAGAAACCAACGAAGACATGTCGGCGCAAAAGGTCTTTCCCCACGTACCCCATGTCTATGCCACGAGTGTGATGGTTGGGCATATGGAAGAGGTCTGTGCGGACATGGTTCTCCCCTATCTCGGAGAAGGAGAGCAAACCGTCGGAACCGGCATGAAGTTCAAACACATAGCAGCTACGCCTTTGGGGATGAAGGTACGCTACAATGCCAAGTTAACGGAAGTGGATGGCCCTAAACTGACGTTTGAAGTGGAGGGATTTGACGAAGTGGACAAAATTGGCATTGCCACACACCAGCGTTTTATCATCAATGCCGAAAAATTCAACAGCCGGGTAGCGAAAAAGGCAGGAAAATAGTATTAGAAATCAGGGATTAAGAGTCAAGGATCGGATTTTTTAAATTGCTTGGTCAATAATAATTAACAGTTAATTGTTAATTTAGCAGCTATCTTGGATACCAGCTCCTGCCCTCCGACCCCTGAACCCTTACCCCTAACAACTTTTATTTAAAACCCTTGGAGGTAAATCATGTCAGTGACGGATCCCATTCGCCAGTTGGATGCGATTCTTAAACCTAAAAGTGTGGCCGTTATCGGCGCCTCAACCAGTCCGGACAAAATGGGCCATGAAATTCTGAAAAACATCATCGACAGCGGCTTTGAGGGAACCGTTTATCCCATCAACCCCAAAGCCGATGTTATTCTCGATCTTGCCTGTCACAAGCGCGTCAAAGATATTGCAGAAGCCCCTGACATGGCGGTTATTATCATTCCCGCCCGATTTGTTCCCCAGGCCGTTCAGGAATGCGGTGAAGCCGGTGTGAAAGGTGCGGTGATCATTACCGGCGGCTTTAGTGAGGCCGGTAACGAAGGCGAAGTGCTTCAGAATCAGGTGGTCGATACGGCGCAAAAATTCGGTGTTCGTATTATCGGTCCAAACTGCCAGGGGGTAAACAATCCCCATCATCCCTTGTGTGCGTCCTGGCCGCTGCTGACTTACCAGGGCAAGATTGCACTCATTTCTCAGAGCGGTACGGTTGGTGCCGCCATGATGGACGGATTGTCCGAGGATAAACTGGGGACTTCAAGCTTTGTCAGCATGGGAAACCGTGCCGATGTCGATGAGACTGACCTCATCGCATATTTCAACCAGGACCCGAACACGGAGGTTATCGCTGCTTACATCGAAGGGATCAAACGTCCCGAACGGTTCATTCAAGCGGTGGAGCAACTTCAAAAGCCGCTGGTGGTCCTCAAATCCGGCCGGACCCCCAAGGGAAAGGTCGCGGCCGAATCCCACACCAAGGCTTTGGCCGGTGCTGATGCCATCTATGAAGCCCTCTTTTCAAAATATAAGATTTGCAGGGCCTACACAGCAGAGGAATTTTACGACTATGCCAAGGCCCTGGCTTATCTGAAACCACCAAAAGGCAATCGTATTCTTTTTATCACCACATCCGGAGGTGCCGCTATTCTGGCAACGGATCAAGCTGAACAAGAAGGTTTAGACGTATCTCCGCTGCCTGAGGATGTGGTGGAGGCCATAACGCCGCTCATTCCGGCCCACGCCATAAAGGCCAATCCCATTGATCTTACCGGAGATGCCACCGCTCAGATGTTTGGTGATGTTATTGAAGTCACCCGAAAGCACTACGACACCCTGGGGGTGATTTTTGGAGATCCGGTGGAGGATGCCTCCCGTGTCGTGACGCCCAATGCCAATGAGTTGATTATATTTTATGGAGGGGCTGACGTCGAACGTTATGAAAGTGAGCAAATGCACCTTAAAGGAATTCCGGTTTTCCCCACTCCCGAGCGAGGGATAAAAGCCCTGGCCCAGGTGCTCGAGCCTAAAACGCTGGATGCACCACAGAAGCCGACGCTAACTGTTCCAGCCGCCGGCCGCCAACTGCCGCTTCATCAGGCATTTGAACGAATTGCCGAACAGGGACTGCCCTGCACCGACTTTGCCCTGGCAGATAACGCGGCCAACGCTGTAAAGATTGCACAAGATCAGGGTTTTCCCGTAGCACTTAAAATAAGCTCTCCCGATATTCTGCATAAGAGCGACGTTGGCGGTGTACAGCTCAACCTAAATTCTGCTGAAGCTGTTGAAAAAGCTTACGATGCGCTGCTGTCAGCGGTAAAGCGCAATAGTCCCGAAGCTCAGGTGGATGGCGTGTTGGTAAGCAAAATGGCGTCACCCGGACTGGAGGTCATCGTGGGAATGAATCGCGATCCTCAATTCGGCCCGGTCATTCTTTTTGGTCTTGGCGGCATCATGGTGGAAATTTTTCAAGATGTAAGCCTCAGGCTTCTGCCCTTGACAAAGGAAGATGCCGTGTCCATGATACGAGAAATAAAAGGCTGCGGTCTTATCTCCGGTTATCGCGGTCAACCGGCGGTGGATGAACAGGCCCTGGCAGGCTGCCTGTTGGCAGTGGCTCGTATACCCGAAGACTATCCCGAAATAGTTGAAATCGATCTTAACCCTGTCTTCGCCTATCCCAACGGAATACAGGTGGCCGATGTCAGAATGATTGTAAAATAAAATCGTGTTACGATTTTATAAAACTCCCTCAGCATAGGCTTCGGGAGTAAATTGGCGATTCAGCCGTCGTAGCTGAGCAGTCAATCATTTGTAATAGAATCATGATACCGTTTAGATTTGTTTTGTCACAGAAAACAAAAAATTTACCATTAAGGAACGTTGATGAATGAGTTTGATAGTCTTGTTTTAAGACTCAAGAAGAAGTACCCCATACTGCGAAACTTTACCGATCGTACCTTTGGTGTGGAGATCGAATTTTTCGGCCTGAACTATGTAATAACACCAATAGATAACAGTATCATCAAGCCCTATTGTATTTCATCTCGCGCCAAAGACGGTCGCCACATTTCAGATCTTTACAAGGATTACAATCTGGTCCTTGGCGCCAGCCGCGACTTGTGGCACTTTGAGCAAGATAGTTCCGTCAGGGGCAAAGGACACACCCGATGTGGTGCTGAACTGATCAGCCCGATCTTAAGCGGCATGGAAGGACTGGTGCAAGTTTTCAACGCTTTCCAATTTCTCAAATCCATCGAAGGAATTGATATTGATGCAAGTTGCGGAATGCATGTTCATCACGGTGTTGACCCGGCAGCTTACAACTTCAAAGAACTCCAGCAGCTTGTACGCATCGTTCACCATTATGAAGATCTCTTTTACCTGCTTATTCCGGGAGAGCGTCAGAATGCCGACACCTGTCGGCCCATGGAAATTGACGTGAAAGCCTTCCTGGATGTCTGTGAAGGCGGTGATGATGGCCGCAATTGCCAAATCAAAGATCTCTGGTATTCGCTTCAAAACCGTTACGATGCAAAGAGTGGTGTGAATTCACGCTACGACAAGACCCGCTACCACGGTCTGAATCTGCACTCCTACTGGTATCGCTCCACCATTGAATTTCGCTATCACTCAGCCCTTCTGGAAAACTCAGATGAGGCCATCCAATGGATCATTTTCACCCAGTTTATCATAGAACTGAGCCAGGGTAATGCTCCAGATATCTATTACTATCCTGAAGCGAACAAATGGCTGACAACCATCTATAAGATTTATAAGGAATTCGGCTATCAGGAGCGTATCAAGCAGGCACCAACTATCGTAAATCAGCCAGTAAAACATATAAAATTGTTTAACTAAAGGAATCTGGTGTAATCATGTGTGACATATTGGCCATCTCGGCAGGCTACAACTATACACCAAAAAACTATCTGCCCATCTTCGCAGAAAAAGGCAGCGAAAACATGAACGGATGGGGTATCGGTTTTTTTCGCGAGGATCAGGCTTTGGTGGAAAAGTCTGCGGAGCAGGTATTCAGCAATCAACAGGTTCATGAAAGCTTTCAGAGACTCGCCCGGGTTATCGACAGCCGGATCATCATTGTGCATGTGACTTGTCCCAAAAGCGGCGGCCGCCATAGTGCTCAACTCCATCCTTTCAAGCTTTCCTTTCTGGATCACGACTGGCTGTTTGCCCATGTGGGCGTAGTTGAAAATATTGATAAATATCAAACTGAAGGGACGTCACGACTGGAAGCCAATGTCTATACAGCCAGAATTTTCGAATATTTAAGAGATCAACTGGTATTACTGCACCGCAAGAACCCATACATTAGTGTATACATCGCCCTGCGCATCGCCATTCAAAAGCTCTTAACTGACTATCCCGGGGATTACAGTTTTTTTCTGGCTAATGAATCGTTTCTCTTTGCCTTTTGTAACTTCCGACAGCTGATGGTTCTCAAAGCGTCCGAAAGTATGGGAGATATTTTTCTGGCTACTTCCGTCAGGGAAGGACTGAGTCGCACCGATTGGCACCCCATAACACCGGATCCACAATCTTTAGGTGAGCTTTTGGTCATCGCCGGTCCGGATGTGTTGTATGCCGGTGACGTATAAGAAATCCGGGCTTAGAATTCAAATTTAAATAAAAACTTGTTATTCCGTCAAAAATATGTGTGACCTCTTTGCTTTGTCTGCCAAAAAAGATTATTCGGCTCCTGAATTCCTTCCAATTTTTGCAGTTCGGGCCAAAAAGAACATGGATGGCTGGGGTATTGGTTTTTATCATAAACACCATGCCATTGTTGAAAAGTCGGCTGAACAGATTTTCCACTCTGGTGAATTGCACGACAGTTTTCAAAGGCTGGCCCGAGTCGTAAAGAGCAGAATTATCATTTGCCATCTCCGTTTTCGGACCAGCGGGCTCATAGACGAGTGCCATGCCCATCCTTTTGTTCTAAAATTCGGTGGACATGATTGGTTATTCGCCCATAACGGCAAGGCACCGGCCATTGAATCTTACAGAAGTAGCGGCATTGCCATTGAAGATGTCATAAGCGACTCGGCCAGAGCGTTTGAATACCTCCGGGACCGTATGGAAGACCATCACAGGCATGATGCAAAGCCTGAGAAGCTTTTCAATACCCTGTCAAACAGTATTTCGCAAATGATTGACCAGTATCCGGGTGATTACAATTTTTTACTGTCCAACGGCCATCTTCTATTTGCCTTCACCAACCATCGCCAGTTTATGCTAATGAAAGGAAGCGAGAAACTAAAAGGTGCCTTCCTGCTCACCACCCTGGCACGCGGATTAACCAAAGAAAAGTGGTTGCGGGTGGCAAAATCCACCAATCGCCGGGGATTGCTTCTGGCAATTTCTGGCAATGACGTGATTTTACACCAATCAATTTAATATATTGCACTATCCGCGGGCTTTCATATGCAAGAACTATAAAAATTCTCATCAATTTTAATGCAATATTAGGGTATTACCTTTCTTCCAATAGCCCCTTTATATCTTTTAATTCATTTTCAATGGATTTTATGTAAACACTGTTAAGATAGGCCATCAAAATAAGCTTGACGGAGACCAAAAATACGCCGGCTTCCAATAAAAGATCCTGAGTAAACCCTTTGGTAAATAACGCCATCATGAATAAAACAAACGTAACGATGATGACAATCGTCGAACCTGTATCGAAATGCTTGCCCATGGAATATCCTTTCTTTGAAACTGTTTTACAATATCGGCATCAACCATCTGGCCGAACGAACCGCCAGTTTAAAGAAAAACGATCGCTGGGTATATTCTGTCAGCTCGACCAAGCGGCTGCGGGAAAAATCTTCATTCAGCATTGATGGTGTTCTTCCTCGTCAGGTATCGACGGCCTGGCAAAAGTGGGCCTTTAAATAGAATAAAAAATATTACAGCACTCGACAAGCCATCAAATCAAATCCCTAAGAAATAGGTGAGCCGAGGAAATCCGAATACCATCCTTAGTCATCAGGTCAACGTCTTTATCTAGTGTCACCTGAATGGCATTTACGGACGGGAACTTACGCTTCAGGTATCGGAGTGACGGACTTTGGGCTTTACCCGACGACTTTGCTTCAATAAAGTGAATTGGTTTATTATCCTCCAAGACAACAAAGTCGACCTCTCTTTTATCTACGTCTCTGAAATACCGGAGTTCGACATTTTTCCCCTCTGTATCCTGTAAGAAAAAAACCCACTTTAACAAGTGAAACGCAACCAGGTTTTCAAACCGTGCGCCTGTGTCTGAAACCACGGTCCAATCCAGATGATAATGTTTGGCCTCCTTCTTCACAGCGCGTATCCTGGCTGAACCAAAAGGGTAAACCCTGAAAATCATATAAAGATTCTCCAGCATTTCCATCCAACGTGAAACAGATTGGTGGGACACTTGAAGATCTTCGCGGAGCGAATTTAAAGAAAGGGGGGAGCCCACAAGTTGCGGCAGTCGAATAACCATATTTTCAATGATATTCACGTCCTGTACATTTTCCAAGTCTGCCAGATCACCTTGAATCACTCGAGAACGGTACTCTCTGCTCCACCGCCGGCTTTCCTTTTCGGATTGGAGCAAAAACGGTTCAGGAAAACCGCCGTACGCCAACAAATCTTGTACGGTCGAAATGGACCCGGCACCTAACTCAGCACATGATAATGGGAGTAGGCGGTAAAAATGATAGCGCCCCTGCAACGAATCCCCGCCTCGGCGGTAATGATCCAGGCGGGCACTCCCTGTGACCAGTATCTGTAATTCGGACTTTCGTTTATCGAAAAGTCCTTTTACAACCTGCCGCCAACGCGAATATTTGTGAACCTCGTCAAGGATCAAGGGACCTGTACCCGCCGGGAAACGCTCCATCATGATATTTTCACGATCTTCAGCGGCATCCCAGTTGAGATATCGTTTGGAGGGTTCAGCCCCCATCCGTTCACAGAGATACTTGGCCAGCGTTGTCTTTCCTGTCTGACGAGGACCACCGATAAAGACCATTTTACGCTTTAGATCCTCTATCACCGGATGCTCGATATACCGGGAAACATAACCGTTCATTCTTATCTCCATCGTAAATTACACGCGTGTATTTTACGATGGAGCTTAATATATACGTATTTTTAAGTCAATGATTATATAAAATTCGAAGATGTTGTCGAGTGGATTATTGAGAGATTGGCCAACACCGGCCTTAAAATAGAAAAAAATCATTTATTGGAGGATAGAAAAACGAAACTATAGATGGTTACAACAGTTATATGACCGCAGCAACCGCCTCTTTGGCAACATCCATAAATCCCTGGGGAAAGGTTCCCAGCAGAATAATGATGACAATGAAAAAGATTCCGAGAACCGATGTGGACAATCTGAGATTGAGAGGTGACACCTGGGAATCGACGCCGGTATAGGCCGCCCTGACCATTTTAAGATAATAAAAGATGCCGAGGCCGGTATTGATTACTGCGAGAATAACCAGGGCATACATATCCTTTTTAATGGCAGCGGTAAAAAGAAACAGCTTTCCGGTAAACCCGATGGTCGGTGGAATACCGGCCAGACCTAAAGCGCCGACAGCCAGCGTTAACGCCAACAGGGGGGAACGTTTATACAGCCCGCCCAGATCATCAAAGGTGATGTTTTCTCCCTGGGGTGCCAGGTTGTAAATAACGAAAAAACATGCCAAATTCATCAGCAGATATCCTGCAATATAATAAATACCTGAAATATATCCGAAGTCAGTGGCGCAAAGAAGACCGATCATGACATAACCGGCATGGGCGATACTGGAGTAAGCCAAAAGACGCTTGATATCGTTCTGTACCAGGGCCGATAGGTTTCCAAATGTCATGGAGAGCACGGCAAAAATCATCAGAACCCAGGTAAACTGGCCTGCATCAGCCCCTGCCAGGGAGATCAACCGGATCAACAATGCCACGGCACCTATCTTGGGAAGCGTTGCGACAAAACCGGAGGTCTCGTTGGCAGCCCCCTCATATACATCAGGCGCCCAGAAATGCATGGGGAAAAGGGCCAGCTTGTAAAAGAAACCGCAAAGGAGCATGACAAGGCCGATGAGCATCAGGGGTTTTGTAAGGATAACATCGGGTATGATTTTCACTAGATCGGCAAGATAGGTGGTGTGCGTCATTCCAAAAATATAACTCATGCCGTAAAGGGATATACCGGATGCCGCAGCTCCGAAAAGAGCGTATTTGATTCCCGCTTCCATTTGCCTGCGGTAGGCCCCGTGTTTACGGAAAGGAATCATAATAAAAAGAGCGAAAGAATGTATTTCAAGAGAAAGTATAATGGTGATCAGTTCCACGGCACTGCTCATGCACATCAGGCCGAAAGCACTCAAGGTCATAAAAAGATAGTACTCCGGCCGAAGGGTATTATCAATGCCGTAAAGTCCTTTTCCCAGGTAGATCACGATAAAAAGGCCGAATGTGATGATGACTTTGAATATCTGAGAAAATGTATCCACTCGATACGCATTGAAGAACAGAGTTCCCTCCATTCCATATGAAGATACGCTCACAAGAATGGCAATGGCGGAAAACAGGAGGCCTAAAGCTTGCAGGCGAGCCTCTTTTAAATTTGCCAAAGAAGCAAAAAAGAAGACCAGAGCCATTAAAATCAATGCCAGTTCGGGTAGAAATAGTGTCATGAAATTCAATCCATATTACTTAAGAGCTAATAAATGTTTAATCGACTCCCCCACCCCGTTCAGCAGTGCATGGTGCTCTCCTGCCGGAATAACATGCCTGCCGGACTCCAGCTGCTGGAGAAGGTGAGTGGTACTGGTGTCCATAACTTTTAGAAGAGGTTCCGGATTCAACCCGATCCAAAAAACAAAAACGGTTAGAAACGCCAGTGTTGCGATCTCTCTGAAATTCAAATCAAACAGATGTGATTTTTCACCATGGTGCATATGACCGTCCGAATCGGCCCAGACCATTTTTTGAACGAGCCTTAACATATAGGCTGCCGCCAAAATGGCGCCAATAACAGCGAGTCCGCCGACTATTTTGTACTTGGAGAAGGACGCCAGCAAAACAAGAAACTCTCCCACAAAACTGTTTGTTCCGGGAAATGCCAACGAAGACAAAGAAAATATGACCAAAAAGGTCACATAAATCGGCATCACCATCCCCAATGCACTATTGTCGGATATCTCACGGCTGTGGGTCCGCTCATAGATGATTCCCACCAGGATAAATAGAGCCCCTGTGGTAATGCCGTGGTTTACCATCTGTAGTATGGCGCCCTTTATACCGACATTGTTTAAAAGAAATATTCCCAGTGTGACAAAACCCATATGGCCCACACTGGAATAGGCGATCAGTTTCTTGACATCGCTTTGGCCAAGGGCAAGATATCCGCCGAAAATGATCGATATGATGGAAATCGCAATCAGATAAGGCATACAGTAAAACGTTGCCGCCGGCGCCATGGGAAGACAAAACCGCAAAAAACCATAGCCGCCCATTTTAAGCAGGACACTGGCCAGAATAACGCTTCCTGCTGTCGGCGCCTCCACATGGGCTGCCGGGAGCCAGGTGTGAAGAGGCCACATCGGAATCTTGATGGCAAAAGCCAGTGTAAAGGCCCAAAAGATCCACATCTGATAACTGAAACTGAATTGGTGTGCCATTAATTTCGGGATAAAGAAGGTGCCGGTGGTCACATACATTGCAATGATGGCCACAAAGAGAAATATGCTTCCAATCAGGGTGTAGAGAAAGAATTTGATGGATGCATAGTCCTTTCGAGGTCCTCCCCAAACAGCAATGAGCAAGTACATGGGAACCAGCATCGCTTCCCAGAAAATAAAGAAAAGAACGAAATTCAAACTGATGAAAACGCCCACCATGGCGGCTTCCATGAGGAGCAGCACGCAAATGAATTCTTTGAATCGCTCCTTGATGTAGGACCATGAACAGAGAATACAAAGCGGCATCACCAGCGTTGTCAGAAGAACGAGAAGGACACTGATGCCGTCCACGCCCAGTACATAGTTGATTTTGACGAAAGGAATCCAATTTCTGATTTCTGCGAATTGATATTTGGCCGTTGTGAGATCAAAATTCGAATACAGGGGCAAAGAAAGGACCGCGGTGATGAGCGTCACCATTAATCCCCAGATTTTCAAGTACCTGTCACCTCTAATGAACAGTGTAATCAGTGATCCAACCAGCGGAACAGCCACAAGAACTGTCAGAATCGGATAATTTAACGAATTATAGATCAAATATTGTTCCATGTATGAGGCGTCCTAACTCCATCAGCTTAGGTCAAAAATATATTTTTACTAAACAAGCATCACCAGTATCAGAATAATAAATGTCAGTGCCACGGCACCGCCGATATAATGCTGGATCTTTCCCGTCATGAGCGATCTCAACCGGTTACCGCCTTCAACCACCCCTCGTGCGGAACCGTCAACGGTCCAGTCGATTCCTTCCCAATCAAACCATGAAATGGCTTTTGCCATGGCCATGGTGAGTCTTAGCCCGACACTTCTATAGACATCGTTAATCCAGTTGTTGGATGAAAGGACAGGCCGGGAAGCAATCCACATAAACACCCTTGCGCCTTTTCGGTAGAACCAGTCCACATCCAGGTTCATTTTGGGTTTGGGTTTGAGCTTTTTAACCATGATGAAAAAGCCCAGACCGGTGAACCCTAAAAGCTGCATGGTCTCCGCCAGATGATACGCGGTGTAAGGATGATAATGGACCGGGAAGGGGAGCATCTTGTAAAGATAATCCGGAAAGACGCCCAGGAAAAAACACAAGAATGCGGCAATGGCCATTCCCAGGTTCATATTCCACGGTGCATCCTTGGCCTCAACGCCGGAATCTTTTCCGAACCATATAAAGTACGGGAGTTTGATTCCCACGGAAAGAAACGTACCCACCGCAGCCAGGGTCATCATGAGCATCAGGCCGGTACGATGGCTTTCACCCGCCGCAGCGATAATCATCGACTTGCTGATGAAGCCGCTGGTGAGGGGAAACCCTGAAATGGATATTCCGCCGATAACCGTAAAGACCATAGCCCAAGGCATGCGTTTATACAGCCCGCCAAGCTCATTCAGCTTCGATTTTCCGGTCATTTCCAATACGGCGCCGGCCCCCATAAAAAGAAGACCTTTGTAAATAATGTGGGCATAGGCATGGGCAACGGCTCCGTTGACGGCCATGGCCGTTCCGATGCCGATTCCGCAAACCATGTATCCTACCTGGGAGACAATATGATAGGCAAGAATTCTTCGCGCGTCGTTTTCCACCACAGCGTATCCGACGCCGTAAAGGGTCATGATGGCGCCCAGAATGGCCAGGGCTTCAAATCCCGGAAATCCTCTGGCCAAAACATAAACAGCGGTTTTGGTCGTAAAGGCACACATAAAAACCGCACCGGTGACGGAAGCTTCCGGATACGCATCCGGAAGCCAGGCATGGATCGGCGGAACAGCGGCGTTGAGCATAAAGCCGATCATGATAAGATAATCGGCAAATGTGGCGCCGTTTGTCGCAATCTGCACAAAGCTCAGATCATGGATATTTTTATACCGTAGAAAAATACCCGCTAAAAGGACCAGGCCGCCGGTCGTATGAACCAGAAGGTATCTGAATCCGGCTTCGATGGATCGTCTTTTTTTCCGGTACCAGACCAGAAAGACGGATGAAAATGCCATCATCTCCCAGAAAATGAACAGGGTCAGGTAATCTCCGCAAAGGGTCACGCCCAATGATCCCCCAACATAGAGAAATGCCGCAATATGCTGACCGGTTTCTTTGACATGGAGCCCGTAAATACAGCCGATGATCGCCATGATTGTGAAAACGTGCAAAAACACTCGGGTCAACTGGTCCACCCGTCCGAACACCAGGTCAAACCCCAGGTAGGATACATGGCCGAAGCTGTCCGGCAGCCAGTGGATCACTGTAAATGCGATGAGCGGGATACCAATGAGCACTGTCTTCTTCAGTTTCTCCTTGTTGTTTAAAAAAGGGAGAAGAACGGCGCCCATAAGAAACCAGGTGGTCGGATGAATAAGGACCGTACTACTTATCATAATAATCTTCCTCTTTCTCTAACCAGACATGGGAAAGACCTTTGCACACGATGATCATGCCAAGGCACCCGAGAATACCGAACAAAGACCAGAAACCGATGATGGAATCACCGAAAAAATGCATTTCATGCCGTGCGGCAGAAAAATCGAACACCACGAATAGCGCCAAAAAGACAAAAAAGATCCGTTTCAGCATGATGGAATGCTCATTTAAATAATTGAGTATACGCAGCAACATTATCTCACCACCATCAAATTGATTATTTTAAGAAAAAGATCCGGATAAATGCCGAAAAGAACCGAAGCCACGGCGGTAAAAAACAACGGAATCACCATAAACATAATTAGGGGGGAGCCCTCTAAAAAACCGGAAGAAGGGGTGTCCCCCGGATTCGGTTTTCCGAAAAACGATGTATAGACAACCGGAACGAAATAGCCTGCGTTGAGAAGACTACTCACTAGAATAACCGTCAACAGGATCATATTATGGATGTCCAGAGTCCCCAGTGCCAGAAACCATTTGGTTACAAAACCACTCACCGGCGGGACCCCGATCATACTCAGAGAAGCCAGGCCGAACGCAATCATGGTAAAGGGCATGTTCCAGCCGATTCCTCCCATCTCTGATACGTTTTTCTTATGGGTTGCTACAAAAATTGCCCCTGCGCAGAAAAAGAGTGTGATTTTAGCAAAGGCATGATTGGTGATATGGATAATTCCGCCGGTAATACTGTTGGGGGTCAACATGGCAACCCCTAAAATGATATAAGAAAGCTGGCTGACCGTCGAATAGGCCAGTCTCATTTTTAGATTGTTTTGGGTTAGTGCGATCATGGAGGCGACAATGATGGTAAAAGACGCCAGGTAGGCGGTGAAGATCCCGAGGCCGAGTTTGTTCAGAATATCGATGCCGAATACCGAAAGCATCACTCTGGCGATGGAGAATACCCCTACTTTGACCACAACCACGGCGTGCAACAATGCGGAAACCGGAGTTGGGGCCACCATTGCTGCCGGAAGCCATCCGTGTATCGGCATGAGCGCCGCCTTGGCAAACCCGAAAATACAAAGAAGATAGGTAATTTTCACCAGTAACGGAGCTGCGTTGTGGGGAAAGATACCCGGTACAATATTGCCGATAGCAAAATCCAGGGTGCCGCACTGGACGTAAACCAGAACCATGGCCGGCAGCAGAAAAGCCTTGGAAGCGAACATCAGATAAACGATATATTTCCGGCCGCCAAAATACCCTTCCTTGTCCTGGTGGTGTGCAACCAGCGGATAGGTAAAGATGGAAACGATTTCGTAAAACAAATAGAGGGTGAACAGATTGGCGGAAAATGCCGCCCCCATGGCGCCGCCCACGGCCACGGCATAGCAAAAATAAAATCGTGTCTGGGCATGTTCGCTAAGACCCCGCATGTAGCCGACACAGTAAAATCCGGCCATGATCCACAAAAATGAAGACGTCCCGGCGAAAAGTATGCCCAGACCGTCCAAATGAAATTTAATGCTGACACCGGGATAAAGGGTAAACAGCGTATATTTATAAGATCCACCGGCCAAAAGGCGGGGCAGTAAATAGATAACCGATAAAAAGGTCAGCAGCGCGCCAAACACAGACCAGGACTCTCTCAGGTTCGGCTTGTTCTTCGAAGCCATAATGAGAAGGGCCGTAACCATGGGGATCAGCGGGGTCAAAACAATTTTGCTCGTGATAATGGTTTCCATATAAATGCCTAAAATTTATCCTGTCTGGTAGTCCGCCTCTTAAAACAAGGTTCGTGACAAAAAACCTATCCGTGGAGTTCTTTGACCTCATCCGGATCAATGGATCGATACTTTCGGAAAACAGCAAGTATAAAACTCACCACAATGGCCGCTTCAGCGGCGGCAATACCCATGATAAACAGGGTAATCACCTGTCCAACGGCAGGATCGGGAGCAAGAAAACGGTTAAACGCCATAAAATTTATTCCGGCACCGTTAAGAATCAGTTCCGTGGAGACCAGCATGCCGATAAAAGACCGATGCTGGATCAATCCGTAAATGCCGGCGATAAGGAGAAAGACTGCCAGGATTAAATAGGAGTTTAGATGATTACTGATCATGTGGATGCTTCCCCTTTTTCTTCCTGAACAGCGGCAACTTCTTTTCCGGCCGGATGGTCCGTCATCATCCCTCCGGCGCCACCTCTGGCCAGGATGATCGCGCCGATAATCGCGATCAGAAGGATAACCGAAATGAGTTCAAAGGCCAGGCAATACGTGTAAAGGAGCTCTTCTCCCAAGTGAGCCACTGAGAAATTCCTGTTGTCTGCAACAGCAGGAATCCAGTCGGTTTTTAGGATACAGGCAAGGATCAGTAAAAAAGCCGTAACCGCCGATGAGACGGCCAAAAATTTATTCCGCCAGTCTTTGATCGCCTTTTCCGCCACTTCCGTCGGCGTATATCCAACCATAATGCCGAACACAAGCACAATGCATATGGCCCCGACATAGATGAGAATCTGCATCAGGGTAAGAAACATGCTCCCCAGATAAAAATAAATGCCGGCAACGCCGAGAAGTGCCACCGCCAGCCCCAAAACCGTTTGCATGAGAATTTTGGCTCGGATGGTAATGAGGCTTCCTAATATCACCAGAATAATAAACGCGAAAAAAAGCCCTTCGGCGATGATCTGGTAAAAGGTCATATTTTTCGTTCCTCCAGCCGTTTGAGGATATCAAAGTGAAACGCTTCCTTGGTAAAGGCTGCCAGGTTGTATTCCTGGGAATACTCAAGTGCGCTTTTTGGACAGACTTCAACACATGTTCCGCACAGGCTGCATTTGGTAAAGTCCAGCTCAAAAAGGACCAGAGATTTCTTCTTTTCTCCCTCCATTTTCTCCCCTTTGACCTCGATACAGTCGGAAGGGCAGGATTTTTCACACATTCCACAGCTTATGCACAGATACGTATTTTTTTCCGGATCTAGAATAAGATCGATATGCCCCCGGTAATTGGGCGTAATATCGATCTCTTCCCTGGGATATTGCACCGTAACAATAGGCTGAAACAACGCCTTCATGGTAACGCCGAGTCCTTCTACCAGACTTTTTCCACCGGTATAGAGTTCTGAAAAGTATTGTTTCATAGTTTAACAACCACTGCTGTTATCAAAAGATTCACGAGAGAAAAAGGTACCAAATACTTCCAGGCAAAGTTTAGCAATTGATCGAAACGAACCCGTGGATATGTCCACCGCACCATAATCATAAGAAACAACAAGAAATAGACTTTTAGAAAAAACCAGACCACACCCAGGTATTCACCATAGGGAAGATGGGGCCCGTGCCAGCCGCCTAAAAAGAGAACCGTCGCCACCGAAGCGACGGTGAACATGTTGGTGTACTCTCCTATGAAAAAAAGTGAGAACCCCATTCCACTGTATTCGGTATGAAACCCTGCTGTGAGTTCACTTTCAGCCTCCGGAAGGTCAAATGGCGCACGGTTGGTTTCGGCGAGTCCTGCAACAACGTATATGATAAAGGCCACCGGCTGTAAAAAAATGAACCAGATGTTTTGCTGTGCGCCAACGATTCCCTTAAGACTGAAGGTATTACACATGAGGGCTACGGCAAGCAATGAAAGCAGAATCGGAATTTCATAAGCAATGGACTGGGCAACGGCCCGCATGGCGCCGAACATGGAGTATTTGTTATTAGAGCCCCATCCGCCGACCAAAAGCGCCATGACGTTGACAGATCCCATGGTAACAATGAAAATAAGACCCAGATTCAGATCCCTTGCCTGAAGTTTTTCGCTAAACGGAATCACCAAAAGGGGAAGAATCACCGGCGTAAATGACAAGAGCGGTGCCACCCTAAAGAGGGTACGATCCACATTGAACGGGATTAACAGTTCTTTTCCCACCAGCTTCACACCATCGACAACCATTTGAAGGATGCCGTGCGACCCGACTTCCATGGGACCGGGACGCCGTTGTACGTGTCCTGCGATTTTCCGCTCCGCATACCCCATCATGATGGCGTTGAGAAAAAGAAATGAAATGATGATGACAACGGCGATCACCATCCGGATCAGTTCAGGCGGTAGAATTGAAATCGTTTCCATAGGCTATTTTCTAATAGTGCATTTGATAATTTTGGAACGAGAATTCATTAAATATCGAATATCGAACAAAGAATTTCGAATGACGAAGGATGGAATCGCTTCGCTCTGTTTTTTTATATACATAAAAATGTCAAAATACATGACTTCGACATTCATTATTCGATATTCTTCGGTTTAATACTCAGCCACAAAGTTGATTCTTGGTAAAATCTCAAATATTTAATGTCTTTTAGTTACATGTCTTACCGGTCGATTTCCGGTATGACCAGATCGAAGCTCCCCAAAATGGATACCAGGTCGGGCAATAGAATCCCGCGTCCCAGCTCAGGGAGGCAGCTTAAGTTTGAATAGGACGGAACCCTTACTTTCAATCTGTAGGGAGTACTCGTCCCATCTCCCAACAAGTAATATGACAGCTCCCCTCTTGCGGCTTCCACAGCAAAATTGCAGTCACCGGGAGTCAGCTTGATATTTTTTGGCACCTTCGATCGAACCGGCCCGTCCGGCAGTCGGTCAAGGGCCTGCTCAATAATCCGTAGGCTTTGTTCGATCTCCCGGATACGAACCATGTATCGATCCAAACAGTCTCCTTGTTCTCCCACTGGAATCGCAAATTCAAATTCAGGATAAACAGAATAGGGTTCATTCTTTCGAACATCGTAAGCGATCCCCGATCCCCTCAAGTTCGGACCGGTCATCCCGTATCGGAGCGCCATATCCGGTGACACAATTCCGATATTTTCCGTACGCTTAATGAAAATAATATTTTTTGTCACCAGCTTTTCATAGATTGCGTAACGTTTGCGCATGCGTTTAACAAAGGCACGGGTTGCCTCTATAAACTTGTCGTCGATATCCTGGTATACACCGCCAAAACGGTAATAACAGTAGGTGAGTCTGGAACCGGTAATGCTTTCCAGAATATCTAAGATGTGTTCACGGTCATCGAAGCCGTAAAGAATGGGGGTAAAAGCGCCAAGATCGAGAAGGTAGGCGCCGAGCCAGAGCAGGTGACTGGCAACCCGGTTCAGCTCCGATGTAATGACCCGGATGTACTCCGCTCTTTTGGGAACTTCGATTCCCGCTTTTCGCTCAATGAGAGAGACGTACCCGTGATTGTAAGGAAGCGCGCAAACATAATCCATCCTGGCAGTATTGGGCATAAAGCTCGAGCACGGCCTGGATTCCCCCATCTTTTCGTGCATGCGGTGGATAAACCCAAGCACCGGCTGAGGATCAAGGACGTATTCACCTTCCATCTCCAACACAATAAGAAGCACGCCGTGGGTACTGGGGTGCTGGGGCCCCATATTCAAAAAGAACCGGTTATGTTCCTTTAATTCTGATTCGAGCATGATGAATTTGTCTTTTTATCGTCGGTTATAACGTCAAACTATTGGCCGGTTTCGGCCTCGGCTCCTTCTTTTGCAACTTCCGGCGCCTCTGACGGCCATGAAACCTCATGGAGAGATTTCAGATTTGTTTCCTCTTTTAGCAGCGGATGAAAATCAGCATCTTCCTCAGCAAGCAGCAGCGGGTTCAGGTTTGGATGGCCGCCGAAAACAACACCATAAAAATCGCGGGTTTCTCTTTCATGCCAGTTGGCTCCCTGATAAATATCGGATATACTTGGGACCTCAAGACTGTTTGGCACGGAAACGCAGGCCTTAATTCGATACGGTTGATCATACCTTGCAAATTGATAAACCACTTCCAGGCCGGAGTTGCCCGTATCATGTCCTTCATCCGGCCGAACATGAAACCCTGTTACAAAAACGAGGTAAAAACCGAGTTCATAAGCTGTTTGGGCAAATTTTCGAACCTGGTTCACATTCAGCACAACTTCCAGGTGATATCCTCTCTGATCATAGGCTGTCTCGGTGGCATCAAATCCTTGATTCAGAAAATCCTCTTTATAATCCTTGGTGTCTTTAACCATTACTTCACCCTCAATCCTTTTACCTTTTTCAAAGGAGATTTGGGGTGGCGGTTCTGGGGAATCGGATGACGAATACCGGTAATCTTTTCCTGAACTTTAAGAATTCCTTCAAGGAGACCTTCCGGACGGGGGGGACAGCCGGGAACATAGACATCCACGGGGATCAGTTTGTCTGCGCCCTCGATGATATTATAATTTCCCTTGACCTTGAAGGGTCCCCCTGAGATGGCGCAATTGCCCAGAGCAATAACCCACTTGGGAGACGGCATTTGTTCGTAAAGCGTCAAAAGTACCGGAGCA
>Ga0307425_1000673_pt1 | contig 21227 bp, 15 predicted proteins | sample SalMarWE160330MG_FD_202152 | JGI IMG/M metagenome (GOLD analysis project Ga0307425, IMG submission 202152) | Salt marsh sediment microbial communities from the Plum Island Ecosystem LTER, Massachusetts, United States - WE1603-30 | ecosystem: Environmental > Aquatic > Marine > Intertidal zone >...
TTTCTGGTGTAGCTCGGTATTTGTGAACAAGATCGACGAGCATTTGTAAGGCTTGTGCGGCTTCGGGAGTGTTAAAGTTGAAACCATGATTTTCAAAATAATTTCTATCAAGGCTTAACAACATTTCCATATAAACGCAAATAAGTCCTTCATAATCAGCTGCAGGATAAATATAGAACGGACCTTTATTGTTGATTTCGTTTTTAAGTTTTAAGAAATCTTCCCAGGTAATGCTTTTTTTGAGTTCTTGTTTAATCTGTTTATAATTTTTACAATTTCTTAAAAGGTCGTCGCGGTAATAAACAACGCCTTGAACTAAGTCAAGGGGAACAGCGACAAGCTCTCCCTCATAATAACACGATTCAAGGGCAGATCTTAATATCTTCTTTCTTTCCGGGTCGGAAAAATATTTATCCAAGGGTTCGCACCACTTTGCAAATCTTTGAACCCAAATTAAATCTACAGCAAGAAGATCTATACCATCACCCCTGCCTCTTAAAGAGCGGGCAAGCATTTCTTTTCTCTCATTGGTACCAAAATCGAAATTCGGGAAGTCAATAGGTATTACTTTAACTTTACCCTCGTTAAGTTTATTGTATCGTTCGATCAGTATTTTATGAGCGGCTGTTATTCTATCGGCAAAGTATATTTCGGTTACTTCATCTTTCTCGGATTTATAAAGAAATGATGAGATTAAAACGTATGCAATAGTAACAAAAAGAAGAAATAGCAGTCCCCATTTTTGTTTGATTTTGATATTCATTTTGGATGGAAATTTTATTATATATTATTTATTGACAACGTCTATGCCATCTAAAAATCTGTAGATTTTTTATATTTTTGATAAAATCAATTTTTATCTTTTATTAAAATAATAAAAAGTAGCTTTTATAATAAATTGGGGTAGATTTTAAGTTTCAATATTCAGGCTTTTATTTCGATTTATCGGAAACAGTAAGATTACCTACATTATTATTCCTTAATTGGTGTAACAACTTTTGTTGTAATTAAAAAGGTATACAGGACTCTTTCAGAATCTTAATAAAAATTTTCTTATTCAAAAAATGGAATGAGTCTTCTAAGCTCGAGATCTTGTATGTTTATGTTAAAATAGAGAGGCTTATAAAATGTTGTTAAACCGAAAAAATGTTTATTATCTTTATAACTATTTATCATTATGATAAAATTTCTGAAACAAAAATATAGGTAAAATTTTAAATCAAGAATGATTCCACCTTAGACAAAATGGCATTATTTATGACTTTTCAAGGTTCATAAATTAATTTTAAATGCGAATGCTACTCGATCCAATTGATATCTCAATAATCCTTGTATATCTATTAACAATCGTCTTACTAGGGTTAGTTTTATCTAAAAGAGCTTCCAAAAGCATTGATAATTATTTCCTGGGAGGTAATAAAATTCCTTGGTACATACTCGGGGTTTCAAACGCTTCAGGGATGTTTGATATTACCGGAACAATCTGGCTCGTGATGCTTCTGTTTGTTTATGGAGTTAAAAGTGTTTTCATTCCCTGGGCGTGGCCAGTATTTAATCAGATTTTTTTAATGATTTATTTATCTGCCTGGTTGAGAAAGTCTAATGTTATGACTGGAGCGGAATGGATCAAAACAAGATTTGGCAATAGCAGAGGCGCACAGCTTTCACACATTGTAATAGTAGTTTTTGCAATTATCGGTGTCATAGGTTTTTTGGCCTACGGTTTTAAAGGATCAGGAAAATTCTTTGCTATTTTTCTACCCTGGGATTGGTCTCCTGATATTTATGCACTTATTATAATGTCTATAACGGGTATTTATGTAATTAAAGGCGGAATGTATAGCGTCGTTCTGACTGAGCTTATCCAGTTTGCAATTATGACTATAGGTGGAATTGTAATTGGCATTATTGCCATAAATCAGGTGAGTCCTGAAACTCTCAATTCAGTTTTACCTGCTGGTTGGAATGATATTACATTCGGATGGCATCTTAATCTTGATTGGTCTAATTCATTAGCAGATCTGAATAATAAAATAGCGAATGATGAATATTCTCTATTCGGTTTCTTTTTTATGATTATTGTTTTTAAAGGATTTTTGGTTAGTATGGCGGGACCTGCGCCAAACTACGATATGCAAAGAATACTTGCTACAAGATCGCCAGTAGAAGCAGCTAAAATGAGTGGAATGGTAAGTGTGGTCCTGTTTATACCGAGATATATGATGATTGCCGGATTAACAGTTCTTGCACTTGGATTTTTTATTCCTCACATTCAGGCAATGGGCTCCAACTTTGATTTTGAATTAATTTTGCCAATTGCTATTCGGGATTATATTCCAACAGGCTTAAAAGGTATTCTAATAGCAGGATTAGTTGCAGCGTTTATGTCTACTTATGCTGCAACTGTAAATGCTGCACCAGCCTATATAGTTAATGATATTTATAAAAAATATCTAAAACCTAATGCGAATGAAAAAACTTACGTGAGGATGAGTTATATAATTTCGCTGGCAGTGATTATTGTTGGATGCTTTTTCGGATTTGTAACCAAATCGGTTGACCAGGCAACTCTTTGGATTGTAAACTCTCTTTATGGTGGTTACACTGCTGCAAACTTTTTTAAATGGTACTGGTGGAGATTTAACGGTTATGGTTACTTCTGGGGAATGGTTGCTGGTTTAGCTTCATTATTTATTGTACCGGCAATATTCCCGGCTTTAAATTCATTTCAGTCATTTCCTATAATTCTGGTTCTCTCTGTTATTGGATGCCTTATAGGAACGCTATTAACAAAGCCTGAAAAAGAAGAAGTGCTGAAAAATTTCTACATGACAGTAAAACCCTGGGGATTCTGGAAACCCATTCACGAAAAAGTTATGCTGGAACATCCTGAGTTCAGGAAAAATACTGCATTCAAACGCGATATGTTCAATGTAGTAATTGGGATAATCTGGCAGGTAACCCTGGTAGTGATTCCTATTTATCTTGTTATACAGGAACCGGGTTCGATGACAATTGCAATTATAATCTGTTTGATTACTACAATAATCTTAAAGAAAAATTGGTGGGATAAGTTAAACGATTCATTTGGTGGTGAACCGGTTTTGGAAAAAGCAAAAGTTGATGAAGATAAAGCAGTATTTGTTGGTGATAATAAATGACGAAGAAAGAATTTGATACACAATTAAAAATTCTTTTTGATGATCACAAAAGACTGGTGACACGTAAAAATGAAATCGCTGAAAAAAACAACGGCATATTTAAACGATATAAATATCCCGTTGTCACTGCTGAGCATATACCAATATTCTGGAAATATGATTTAGATTATAATACCAATCCACATTTGATGGAAAGACTTGGAGTTAATGCAACTTGCAATGCCGGAGCAATCGAGTTTGACGGTAAAATTTTACTTGGAGTAAGAGTAGAAGGTAATGACAGAAAATCGTTTTTAGCAATTGCAGAATCAACAAATGGAATTGACAATTTTAAGTTTTGGGATTATCCTATAATAATGCCTGAAACTGAAAACCCTGATATAAATGTTTATGATATCAGGTTTGTTAAACATGATGACGGCTGGATTTATGGATTGTTTTGTACGGAAAGAAAAGATCCTGATTCACCTGCAAGCGATACATCTGCTGCTAACGCCCAATGCGGTATTGCCCGGACAAAAGATTTTGTTAAATGGGAAAGATTGCGGGATTTGGAAACAAAATCACCGCAGCAAAGAAATGTTGTTTTGCATCCTGAGTTTGTTAATGGTAAGTATGCATTTTACACCCGTCCGCAGGATGGATTTATCGATGCAGGTACAGGAGGAGGAATAGGTTGGGGTTTAGCAGACTCAATAGAAAATGCAGTGATTAATAAAGAAATTATTATTAATGATCGTGTTTATCATACAATAAAAGAAGTTAAAAATGGAATGGGTCCTGCGCCCATCAAAACAGAAAAAGGCTGGCTTCAGTTAGCTCATGGTGTGAGAAATACGGCTGCAGGATTACGTTATGTATTGTATCTGTTTCTTTCTGATTTAAAAGATCCTGCTAAAGTGATAGCAGAACCGGGAGGATATTTTTTAGCTCCGGTTGGTGATGAAAGAATTGGAGATGTTTCCAACGTTTTATTCAGTAACGGATGGGTTAAAAAAGAAAATGGTGAAGTGTTAATTTATTATGCATCAGCCGATACAAGAATACATGTTGTAACCTCTACAGTTGATAAGCTTCTTGATTATGTTTTAAATACTCCATCGGATGCCTTAAAAAGCGCTGCCTGTGTTGAACAACGAAACAAGCTTATAAAGAAAAATCTGGAGTTAATGAGTAATTAGTTTTTTCTCATACTTTTCTCCTTCAATTGCCATGTAATATAAAAGTCGTGTGGCATTTATTTAAATAAACATCTATAATTATTATGAAGTTTTCAAATTCGAGAAATTCCAAAATCATTAATTGAAAAAATGCAAAACATTTGTTCGTGTTAAAAGAGTTTTCGCTAAATATGAATCCAATTTAATATTAAAATTTGAAGTTAAGTGAAATAGAAATTGCTTTTAATTATCATCTTTACTAAAATAATCATACATTTGTAGAGTATTGTTCAATTTTACGGAGGGGGCAATAAGGTAAGCCGATTTGTACAAACGTTCGTAAAAGTTTGTCCAAAAACCGGCAAATTCGGGGGTATAAAACCGTTAAAAGGATTTGCTCATCTTCTATTTCCTCTAATTGGATTTCTTGCTCTTCTATGGATATTATTCCGGGTTATTTCCAAACCAAGCAGAATAAATTATCCCTGTATAAGTGCAGCAATGCCCTTTGCCGCTGGCTTTGTCGAAAGCATTGTTTTCTTTGTTGTGTCTGCCATTGCTTTTCTTAAACTGAAAAAATCATTTTTAAAATATGATTATATCTTCGCTGCGGCGTTTGTAACTCTTGCAATCGGTGCAGTAAGTTATATTGATTCTAACACAGCACAACCGCAGTTTCCGACTATTTACCAGGAACCAAATGAACCATTGGGTACAGCAAAGGGTATTTTCCCGGGAAGAGTAGTATGGATGCATGATCCTGATGCAACAAATGAAAACTGCAATCCCAACGAATATGGAGACGATTGGTTACTGCCCAAAAACAATGATCAGGATGTAATTGACGAAATGTTATCAACCGGGTTGAAAAATTTAACAGGTACTACAAATGATTCTCTTGCTTGTGATTCAATATTTACTTACTATAACAAAAACAACGGCAAAGGCGAAATAAGTTACGGGCAATCGGAAAAAATTTTTATAAAAACAAATGCAACAAGTGCATGGTATGATAATTATTTTTTTAAACTCTTCCAATGTTCGATCAAATTATCAAAATGTATTTTCGACTTTTTGAATTGATCATTTTTTCTGTACAATCCAAAATTTTTATCAGCCAGCATTATAATACAATTCATTAAAGCACGCGCAGTATGGTAAGTTCCTTTCCAGATAGTTCCTTTAGGCTCGGTTTTATAATGAGTCTCTTTTTCAAGACTGCCCCAGTACCAATCGCCATATTCAGAGTCGATTAAATATTGCTTTATATAATTCCATAACTGAATGAAAAGTTCATAATATTTTTTTTCTTCAGGAAAAATTTTTGAAAAAAGAAGTAGTACATTCAAACCTTCTGCCTGTGCCCACCAGACTTTTGTATCTTTTATAATCTCACACTTGCCATTTGCGGTGAAGTAATATCCTTCATCAAAGAAGCCTGCGCTGTTTTTATCCCAGCCATTATCAATTGCATGATCTAGCATTTTTTTAGCTTTTGTTAATGTCGATGTATCATTTTCAAGTTCTAATGAATGAGATGCTTCAAGCATTAAGAAAGCGGTTTCATAATCGTGACCGAATGAAACGTGATCTAATCCATAATTTTTTTCTCTTATTTTTTCAGGAGCATTTCTAAAAGAAACCGGATTTAACTTCTTGTCAAAGAAGAGATGTAAATATCCCTTCTCATTTGTCATTTTATCTCTTATCAGAAATAAAATATTTTTAAGCCGTTCATACAATTCTGGTGATTTCCAAACATTATATAATTCCATGTAGGCTTCAAGAAGATGAATAGAAGAATTCTGATCTTTATAACCAACTTCAATTGCATCAGATGCATTTGTTATATGATCGGATTCCTTGTCGAATGGAGTTCCGTCTCTGGATAAAAATTGGAAATAGCCGTTGAATTTTTTATCTGCTGAATGATTTTCAATCCAGTTAAAAGTTTTTTTACTGAATTCTAAAACTTCCCGGTTTTGTGTTAATTCATATAAAGCAGCTAAGGCAAAAATGCTGTAAGCGTTACCATAAGTTCTTTTTTCATCCATAAATCCTTCAAACTCTGATAATTCTCCTTCTCTATTTCTCATCTGGTAGAAACCACCAAACTCCCTATCCCACATTTTATTTTTCAGGAAGCTATATCCGTGATAAGAAATTTCTTCATAGGATTTATCATCAAAGAATAAAGATGCTTTTGCAGCAGTCCAGATATGTCTTGCTTGTGTAACTATCATTTTATCCTGTTCAGACGTGCCTTTCCAATCATAAGTAAGATTAGAAAAATACCCGCCACACTCTTGATCAACTACCAGTGGGTACCATTTTTTTAAAATTCCATCTTTTAGATTTAATAAAAGTTCGTTCAGGATATTTTCTTTAATCATTTACATTCAATTTCATTGTGGCTAGCAAGAGAAAAACAAGTATGTTAATCAACTATTATGCTAAGAGATTCTAAATTATAACTGAACAATTGTCTGCTTAACATTTTATAATATTCAGATAATTTTATCATTTTAATATAATGTAAAGAGTTTTTATTAAATTTTTAAAGAAATCATTGGATCAATAAAGTACGATCATTATCTAAAATTAAAGATCGTATCTTTTACTATATTAAAAAGTAAAATTTTCTATTTGGAATAGATTTTGCAAAATAGATAAAAATTAATTGCACAGAATATCATTTAGTGTAAAAGGAATAAATGAAATACGGTCATTTTGACGATCGCAATAAAGAGTATGTAATCATCCGTCCTAATACTCCACTGCCCTGGATTAATTATTTAGGCACGGAAAATTTCTTCGGCATAATTTCCAATACTGCCGGGGGATATTGTTTTTACCAGGATGCCCGTCTTCGTCGTTTAACACGTTACCGTTACAACAATATTCCAATGGACAGTAATGGTCGTTACCTTTATATCAAAGATGGAGATTCTGTCTGGAATCCAATGTGGAAACCTATGTGTGTTACTTTAGATAAATATGAATGCCGTCACGGTATGGGCTACACAAAAATCACAGGACAGAAAAATAATCTGGAAGTTTCAGTTTTATATTTTATCCCTTTGAATGAGCGAAATGAAATATGGCATGTTAAATTAAGGAATTTATCTAAGGAGAGAAAAAAGATAAGATTATGGAGTTTTGTTGAATGGTGTCTCTGGGAAGCTTATGATGATATGACAAACTTCCAGAGAAATTATTCAATCGGTCAGGTTGAAGTTGAGGATGGAACAATCTTTCATAAAACCGAATACAGGGAACGAAGAGACCATTATGCATATTTTTATTCAAGTGAACATGTCTCGGGTTTTGATTCAAGTCGTGATGCATTTGTTGGAGTTCATAATGGATTGGATAGTCCACAAGCTATTATATATGGAAGTTGTAAAAATAGTATCGCTTACGGCTGGATACCGATTGGTGTACATCAAATTGATATTGAACTAAATACAGGTGAATCAAAAGATATTAATTTCCTGTTAGGTTATGCTGAAAATCCTGCAGATAAAAAATTTCTTGATAATGGAAAAATCAGGAAGGATGAGTTTAAGAAAGTAAAATCTAAATTCTCCGATTCATCCGCTATATTAAATGCTTTTAATGCGCATAAGGAATACTGGGGTGATCTGCTTTCATCATTCCAGGTTAATTCACCTGATCCAATAATAAACCGGATGGGAAATATCTGGAATCAATATCAGTGTATGGCGACATTCAATTTATCCAGGTCAGCTTCTTTATATGAATCGGGTATTGGGCGAGGTATGGGTTATCGTGACAGCAACCAGGATATTTTAGGATTTGTTCATATTATTCCTTCAAGAGCACGACAAAGAATTCTGGAAATTGCATCGACACAACTTTCTGATGGAACCTGTTACCATCAGTATCAACCTCTTACAAAAAAAGGTAATGCCGAAATTGGTGGAGGATTTAATGATGATCCTTTATGGTTGATTCTCGCTGTTGCTTCATACTTAAAGGAAACCGGAGATTATTCCATATTAAATGAAACTACACCCTTTCAGGACAACGAGACCTCTGGGGCTACATTGTTTGATCATTTAAAGATTTCTATTCGTTATACCCTCAATCATCTCGGTCCGCATAAATTACCTTTAATAGGTCACGCAGATTGGAATGACTGTCTCAATCTTAATTGTTACTCAACAACCCCTGGTGAGAGTTTTCAATTAGCCGGACATATTGAAAATGATAAAGTTGCCGAGTCAGTTATGATAGCAGGTTTGTTTTGTAATGCTTGTGAAGAGATGTCAAATATTTTACAAAATATAGATCAACAACAAGACGCGGAAAAGTATTTTAAAGAAGCCAGGACAATGCGCGAAACTATTTATAAGCATGGTTGGGATGGGGAGTGGTTTCTCAGAGCATATGATGCCGAAGGAAAGAAAATTGGCTCAAAAGAAAATAAAGAAGGAAAGATTTTTATCGAGAGCCAGGGATGGAGCATCTTAGGTGGTGCCGGATTAGAAAACGGTTATGCATTAAAAGCTCTTGACAGTGTGAATAAACATCTTGCTACATCAAATGGAATAATTTTACAACAACCTGCTTTTCAAAAGTATTACGTTAATCTTGGTGAAGTGAGTTCATATCCTCCGGGTTATAAAGAAAATGCGGGAATTTTCACGCACAACAATACCTGGATTCAGATTGCTGAAACAATGCTTGGCAGAGGCGACCGTGCAATGGAATATTACAAAAGTATTTGTCCGCCGACAAAAGAAGAGCAGATTGATATTTACCGTTCCGAACCTTATGTGTATAGCCAGATGACTGCCGGAAGAGATGCACAAACTCCGGGTGAAGGAAAGAACTCATGGTTAACCGGCACAGTAGCTTGGTCATTCGTTGCACTCTCTCAATATATTTTAGGAATAAGACCGGGTTACAATGGATTGATTATAGATCCTTGCATACCTAAAGACTGGCAACAATACAACGTTGTTCGTAAATACAGGGGCAGCACCTATGACATTACTGTCAACAATCCGCGAAACATTACTAAAGGTGTAAAAGTTATATCGATTGATGGAAAACCTATCAATGGTAATGTAATTACGGTTTTTAATGATGATAAGGACCATAGAATTGAAGTAGAACTCGGATAGAATCAACAATAAAAAAATAAAACTTTGTTGCACAATTCTTTATTATTTGAGAGTTTTGGATTATAAACTATTTCCGGTCAATGAATTTTATGTAATTTCCGGTGTTACCTTGATAATCATCAATACTTTTTTATTCATCCCCCCAAAAACGGTAAGAAGAAATTGTCTTTCCGTTATATTTATCCTAAACTTTATCCTTATCGGGTGCTCTTCCAGCCGTTTTGTAAATTATCTAACTACAAATAAAGATAAGATTATGGATGGGGATGAAGAATTCCGCTTTATTTCTTACAACATTCCTAACCTTCATTACATAGAAGACTATCTTGATTTTGATCAAATAAATCCCTGGCGATTGCCTGACGAATTTGAAATTCGTGATGCTCTTGAAACGATAAAGCAAATGAATGGTAAAGTTGCAAGAATGTATGTTTTATCCGTACGCAAAAAAGGTGAATCGAAAAAAATAATACGCCACGTTGAAGCTCCGGGAGTTTTTGATGAGGAAGCATTTAGAACCTTAGATAAGGTAATGCAAATTGCTAATGAGGTTGGTGTAAGAGTAATTATTCCATTTATTGATAACTGGTGGTGGTGGGGCGGACCAGAAGAATATGCTGCATTCAGGAATAAAAGTAAAGATGAATTCTGGACAGATCCTCAGCTTATTTCAGATTTTAAAAGAACGATTGAGTTTCTTTTACTCAGAAGAAATATTTATACCGGAGAGTTGTATAAAGATGATAAGGCATTGTTTGGCTGGGAAACCGGTAACGAGCTTGTTTGTCCTTATTCCTGGACTAAAGAGATTGCCTCATTCATCAAGAGTCTCGATCCAAATCATATAGTTATTGAAGGAACTCATGCACAAACTTTAACAGAAGATGCAATAAGTGATCCTAATATTGATGTTCTTACAACTCATCATTATACTCGGATTGATGAAACAATGAAGAATATTCTAAAGAATGAACAATTGGCTAAAGAAAAAAAGCCTTATTACATCGGCGAATTCGGTTTGAACTCTCTGGAGAATTTGAAGACTATTGTTGATACAGTTATCAATAGTAATTTATCGGGAATCTTATTATGGAGTCTGAGATCCCATAATCGCGACGGCGGATTTTATATGCATCTTGAAAAGAACGGGTTTGGTTCATATCGTTTCCCTGGATTTGTATCTGGTATTGCTTACAATGAAAAAGAGATGATCGATTTTATGAGAGCAAAGGCTTACGAGATTGATGGTAAAACTGCTCCGCCTCTCGAAATCCCGGCATCACCAAAATTACTCGATATAAAAGACATTTATCATATTTCATGGCAAGGATCGGTTGGTGCATCATCTTACATTATTGAAAGGAGTGAATCGGGAAGCGATGTCTGGACTGTTATTGTCGATAGTGTTACCGATGCAGATATAGCGTATAAACCTTTATTCATGGATACAACTGCAGTTCTTGGTCATAAATATTTTTATAGAGTAATTGCTAAGAATGAAAGCGGAAAGTCTGAACACTCAAACGAAGTTGGTCCTGTAAAAGTTGATTTTCTGAAAATTATAGATGAAATGATCGATGATTCCAAAATTTTCAAAAAAGAAGGAGTTATCGAGCCGATTCTTTTTAAAGAAATTTACCAGGTAAAGGAAGACAACAGCAGGTTAGAGGCACAATCCGGTTCATCGGTTATTTATAAAGTTCCTGAAAGTATTTCATCATTTTTAGTTGATGTTTTTATGAGAAATAATGTTTGCGGTATTACACTTCTCGCTTCCGATTCGCTTAATAATTTTGCACCATTAGCAGCTAAAATTGAAAGCTTCCCGCCGCACAAAAACGTTTATGGTTTTCTGACGCCTGTTAAATATTCCTGTGATGAATTTACTGAAGGCACTAAGTACGTAAAAATTTTATGTAACGATGAAGCGCAGTTAAGCAGGGTTGAAATTGAGTATACTAAGAAATAATTATATCTAATTTTTTATGAAAGGCTAACAAAAATGAAAAGTGTTATGTTCCTTGTATTGTCGTTAACATTCCTGAATTTTGGTAAACAAAATACGATAGAAATTCCTGCAATATTTTCGGACAATATGGTTTTACAGCAAAATACGCAGGTAAGTTTTTGGGGCAAAGCAGAACCGGATTCAAAGGTATTTGTTAAATCAAGCTGGGGGGAATCGTCGAGTACAACTGTCAATCAAGATCATTCATGGCTTTTAAAACTAAAAACACCAAAAGCCGGTGGACCTTTTGAGGTAAATTTACAGGTCGGTGATTCAACTATTACCTATAAAAACGTTTTGATAGGTGAAGTGTGGTTATGTTCCGGTCAATCTAATATGGAAATGCCTTTGCAGGGCTGGCTGCCTGAAAGTCCGATTGATAATTCGAAGGAAGTAATAGAGAAATCCGATTACCCGCAGATTCGTTTGTTTACTGTACAAAGAGCATTCTCTAACAAGGAAGAGTTTAATTGTATGGGGAAATGGGAGGAATGTAGTCCAACCACATCGCCTGCATTTAGTGCAACTGCTTTTTTCTTTGGAAGAAAATTATACGAGGAATTAAAGATACCTATTGGTTTAATACACTCAAGCTGGGGAGGAACTCCTGTTGAATCCTGGACGAGTAGAAAATACCTTGAATCAATTGATGACTTTAAATCTATTCTTGAGGATTTGAAGAATAGCGGAAAAGAATTAGAAGCATACAAAACTTGGCTTGAATCTCATCCCGTGATTAACATAAAAGATGTGTCTTCCGAAACGCGATGGCAAAATCTTAATTTTAATGATGAAAAATGTTCTGCTGTAAATTATGATGACAGCAACTGGAAAGAGATGAATCTTCCCACACTTTGGGAAGCAACAGAAGTTGGGAACCTTGATGGTGTAGTCTGGTTCAGGAAGAAAATAGAAATACCTGAAAGCTGGAAGAGCAAAGATCTTGTTCTCGAGCTCGGACCTATTGACGATATGGATATTACTTATGTTAACGGTGTTAAAGTTGGTTCGTATGAAAAAGACGGTTTCTGGCAAACAGATAGAATTTACAACGTACAGGGTAAATTAATAACGTCTAAAGAAATTACGATTGCCGTAAGAGTAATGGACACACAGGGGGGTGGTGGCATTTATGGCAAAGCTGAGCAATTAAAAATTCATCCTTTAAATTCGGATGAAAGCATATCTTTAAGCGGTATATGGAAATATCTTCCAGTTGCTGAGTACCGTTTTCAAAAATTTTATGTATTTGGAGCAGATCAAAATGATTACTTTTCAGGACCTGAAATGAAAATCGATCTTTCGGCTTACACTCCAACTGCTTTGTACAACGGAATGATCCATCCACTGATTCCTTATTCACTAAAAGGAGTAATTTGGTACCAGGGTGAAGCGAACACCGGAAAGCCTAAACAATATGCAACTCTGTTCCCATTGATGATAAAAAACTGGAGGAAAGATTGGAAACTCGGAAACTTTCCCTTCTATTTTGTTCAGATAGCACCGTACGATTACGGTGATCAAACACATTCTGAAGTCCTTCGCGAGTCGCAGCTTAAATCTTTATCTGTTCCTAATACCGGAATGGTCGTTACACTTGATATTGGTAATCCTGAAAATATTCATCCAGCAGATAAGAAAGATGTTGGAGAAAGATTAGCCCGCTGGGCGTTGGCAAAAAATTATAACAAAAATATCTATTATTCGGGACCATTATATAAGTCTATGAAAATAGAAAGTGATAAAATAATTCTTTCATTCGATTATCCGGATGACGGATTGGTGATAAAAGGACAGAATAGTGACAATAATTTTTTAATTGCCGGTGAAGACAAAGTATTCAAAAAAGCCACTGTAAACGTCGATGGTGATATATTGATTGTATTCAATGACGAAATAAAAAATCCTGTTTCAGTAAGATACTGTTGGAATAATACCGATGAAGCAACACTTTTTAATAAAGAAGGATTACCTGCTTCGTCTTTCAGAACTGATGATTGGAATAAGTAGAATAGTATCATAAAAAGTTAATCTGGCTATTTTTACATATTAAGGGAGAGAGAATGAAAAACTATTTATTAGTCTTTTCTATAATGTTTTTTCTGTTTTCGTTGGACTTTTCTTCTGCCCAGGAAATTTCTAATAATGAATTAACCGGTATAACGAACTGGTATAATACACATTTACTTCAACCACCGCCACCAAACAAAAATACAACCCTTTCGCTTATCAAAGTTAAGGGGAACAGGTTTGTGAATGCCGAAGGCGATACACTTTTATTTCATGGGCTTGCTTTTGCTGACCCAGATAAAGTAGAAGCTGAAGGACATTGGAACAAGAAACTGTTTCAGAAAATGAAAGACCTGGGTGCAAATCTTATCAGGATACCGGTGCATCCGATTGCGTGGAGAAACAGAACTCCAAATAAATACCTTGAACTTCTGGACCAGGCAGTTAACTGGAGTACCGAACTCGGATTGTATGTTATCATCGATTGGCATTCGATAGGAAATTTAAGAGCAGGTCTTTTCCAGGATCCGTATTATATTACTTCTATGACTGAGACATTAAGTTTCTGGCAGACAATTGCGCGGCATTTCAGCGGTAATAACACCATAGCATTTTATGAATTGTTTAACGAACCGACTTTATATAACGGGCAGCTTGGTAGCATGACCTGGGATGAATGGAAAGAAATAAACGAAGAGATGATTAGGCTGATAAGAGCATTTGATAACGAGACTGTCCCGTTAGTTGCCGGACTCGACTGGGCTTACGATTTAACACCGTTGCGTTACGATCCTGTTAATGCTGAAGGTATCGGTTACGTTTCTCATCCATACGGACATAAACGTACACTTCCCTGGGAACCGAAATGGGAAGAAGACTTTGGTTTTGCCTCGGCGAATTATCCTGTTTTTGCAACAGAGTTCGGTTTCGTACTCGGAGATTTATCTATGAAAGCAAACAGGGATTACGGTGAAAGAATAATTAAATTCTTAGAGGACAGAGGAATTAGCTGGGCATGGTGGGTTTTTGATTCTGACTGGTATCCAAATATGTTTAAATCGTGGGATGATTTTACATTAACCGATAACGGAGAATTTTTTAAAGAAGCAGCAAACGGATTGTTGGAAAATTCAAAATAGAATTATTAATGTGAAGTGATTCGCTGAATCGCTTAATTGATCTTTTGTATAAATAGTAGATTTAACGTGAGCGAAACGGCGTTTCGCTCTACAATAAAAACAGATATTATTTTTTAGTTTAATTATATATTACTTTAGTCAGGAAAATTTAAAGATGAAATACAAATGTTATCATCTAAAAATAACGATACAGCAGATGAAGAATTAGTTGAGGCGATAAAAGAAAACGATCACGATGCATTTAAGATTTTATATTACAGGTATTTTCAAAAGCTGATCCGGTTTGCTTACTATAGATCACATTCGGTTGAAATAGCACGTGATCTTGTTCAGGAATTATTTTTCAGAGTTTGGGGGGGAAGGGAAAGATTAAATCCTAAAAAATCGATACAGGCATATCTTTACAAATCACTTAACAATCTTATAATTAATTATAAAAAACTTAGCTCGTCTCAGACGTTTTCACTTACCGATATCGTTGAAGGAAAAATGAAAGTTGAGGAAGAACAAGAAAACATAATCGATATACAGAATGCAATAGAGCGGTTACCTGAAAAGCTTAGAACTGTTTTCATTCTCAGCAGAGTAGAGGGTTATAAATATTTCGAGATAGCAGAGATATGTAATATCTCGGTAAAGGCTGTGGAGAAACGAATGACAAAGGTGGCTTTTCTCTTAAAAAAAGCTTTAGATTAGCATTTCTCATCAGGTAGGGTTTTTCTCATCTCAACTGTATTAATAATTAGGAACTAAAAAAGGATTTAAATGAGCAAAACCGAATTTATAAAGTTTTGTGTTAAATCGATTACGGGGAATATCGAGGAAGCTGAAAAACGAGAACTCGATAAGCTGTTATCTCAATCGGTTGAGAACAGGATTGAATTTGAGAAGATACAATCTGTCTGGGAAAAATCTGTTACTAACGAAAACCAGGAATTGCCGGATATCGATGTTGAATGGGAATCATTGAATGAGAAGATAAGGGATGTAGATAAAGAGTATGAGAAAGAGAAAGGATCTATCTTCAATAAAATTCTTGTTTTCACTAAATCTTTATTTACGCCAATATGGAAACCAGCACTTGCAGGTTTGTTCATAGTTGCTATATCGGTAACTGTTCTTTTGTTGTCTAATAAAGAAGAGATTGTCACTTTCAAAACAATTTCTACTTTGAATAACGAAAGGCAAACAGTTCAACTGCCGGATGGATCGACAGTAAAATTAAACTCAGGCAGTTCAATTGGATTCCCTGATAAATTTATAGGGGAAAAGCGTGAAGTAAAATTAGAAGGCGAAGCTTTCTTCTCGGTCACTAAAAATGGAAAACCTTTTGTAATCACAACTGAAAATACAAGAGTAACGGTTCTTGGAACAGAATTCAACGTCTGGACGAGAGATGAAAAAACAAAAGTCATAGTTAAGCAAGGACGAGTGAATGTTGAGCAAATTAAAACAAAGAATGAAAATGTTATTTTATCAAAGGATCAGGAAAGTATAATCAGAAAAAATTTCAAACCTTCACCACCGCAAAATGTCAATGCTGACTATCTTCTTGGCTGGCTGGATAACAAGCTGGTTTTCAATCGTACACCTTTAAATGAAATAGCTGGTGAACTCGAAAGATTTTATAATGTAAAGATAGAATTGGCAAATGATGATCTTGGTAATTTAACATTAACAGGTTCGTTTGAGAATCAAAAAGTAGAGAGTGTTTTAAATATGATTTGCTTAGCGCTGAATATTGAATTCACCAAAACCGTAGAAATTATAAATCACGAGCAGAAAAGTTATTTGATAAAATCGAAAAATAACTTATAGATGATCTGAAGTATGAAGTCATTCCCACGACCCCGTTAAACGGGGGAGTTGGGAATCTGACCGGTTCTCTATAAGGATTTTTGTAACAGATTCCGTTCGAATTTCATTCGCCGGAATGACAAATAATAAAAAGAATAATTTAACCGGGAGGTTAATTATGAAAACTATAATAAAATTACTCGCATTTTTATTTCTGTTGATTAATTTCGGCTGTTCAAATTATTACGATGATTTACAGAATGAAGGATTCACTAATCCAACAATAAAGTATCAGCCAAGATTGTTGTATCCTAAAGCTGCACAGGAGAATAGTTATTCCGGCAAAACTGAAATTGTTCTGTTAGTTTCCAAAACAGGAAAGGTTGATGACGTACAAATAGTTAAGTCATCAGGATACAAAGTTTTAGATAGTGCCGCTGTAGATTATTCAAAAAACCTGGTATTTAATCCAGCACTTGTTCACGGACAACCGATTAGTTCACGCGTTAAGTGGAGTGTTAATTTTAAATTCTCGAATCAGCTTCTCACATCTGAGTCCTATGTTCAACAGGTTAGAGAATTATATAACTATGCCAATTCGCTTACCGGAAGCCGGAGAGACGATGTAATCGATAAGATTCTCGATCTGCATGATCAGTTCGTGAACAGTATGTGGGATGGACCAACTTTTAATAACACAATTGAGCAGGTTTTATTACCCGGAACTTCTGCTGGATGGGATACGTTGTGGGATGGATATCCTCTTTCGTTCCTTGTTTATCACGATTTCATTCAACGATATCCCGATTATAAAAATCTTTCAGTTGTGAAAGAAAAATTAGAAAAATGCCTATGGACTGATATTCAGTATATTGAACAGGATTCACGGAATAACAACGTAACAGATAAAATGAAAGAAGCCCTGATAATGAAAATTAAAAATTTTATTAAGAATAATTATCCGGACATAAAAATAGAAGAAAAAAACAATACAGGTTTTAATTCCTGATAAAAGGTGTAAACTTGAACCGGTTTATTACGGGATTCGTAAGAACTTTATTTCTTTTAGCTGTTGTTTCAGGTATTTCAATTGAAACTTACACCCAGAAAAAAAAGGTTGATGATAATATAAATCTTGTGTGTAAAAATGAATCTTTACGTTCCGTCCTGGATAAAATTAGAAAGCAGGGAGACGTTAATATAGTTTTTAATGATAATCTTATAGACGATCTCAAAGTAACGTGTAAGATAGAAAGTAGTACGATAGAAAGTTCGATTAAAAAGGTCTTGAAAGATCTCGGCATCGATTACCGTAAGTTCAGCACAAATGAATACGTGCTTTTCAAAAAAGTAGAACCAGCGGTAAGCCTCTATTCAGCGAAGATACTTGAACAGCAACCTGTCTTTAAAATAGATACGAATGTAGTAATTGTAAAACCGATAAAAATTTCTGAAAGTGTTCCCATTTATCCACCCAAAGCTGAACGAGACAAGATTGAAGGTAGAGTTGTTGTAAAACTTTTTATTAATGAAGAGGGTAATGTTGAAAATTCGTTAATTGATAGTTCTTCAGGTTTCAACATTCTGGATTCTGCCGCTGTTGATTATTCGACGGGTTTAAAATTTATTCCTGCTAAAGCTAATGATAAACCGGTACCGATTTGGCTTACTATTGCATATCTGTATAAAATTGTAGAAAAGAATTAATTAAAACTTTTCTTTGATTTTAATTAAAATAATATCCAGTTTTAGTAGTGATATCGTAAATCATTTTTTATGGTTCCGAAAATAAACCGCCGATCTTATCACAATGGGATTAAAAATATATAACGTCGTACTTATATTTTCCATTATCCTCACACCAATAACATTCGCACAATTCTCTGACGGTTTCAATAACGTGTTGAATTTTGATAGTACTGACGCAAACAGCTTGACTTTTTTTACAAGCACTGGAAATGTAAAAATGGAGCTTGTTAATTCAAGAAAAAATTATAGAATAATTTCTAATCCTGATTTTCAAATTAATAAATAAATAAATTTAAAAATGATGCAAATCTTGGAGAGGGAACAATGAAAAATCTCATAATTACTGTTTTGTTTATTTGTCTTCTGTTTCCGGTGTCGGTTTTATCTCAGGAAGAAACCGATTTGAGTAAAGGAGTAAATTTTATAGAAACAAAGAGTTATTCTCGTGAAGATGATGAAAAAATCTTAAAGCTTTATGATGGCTTACGTGTTGCTGATGTATCTGATGGTATGGATATGGTCGGGCTTCCAGGCACAGGATTAGTCGATCCTGCAATTCATCCCGACTGGACTAGTATGGATTTGTCTCATCAATTTAGAGGAATAGCGATAACAGTTCGTTATGTACCTACTCAAAGAAAAGACAGACCGGAACCAGGACAGGATTTTCATGAATGGGAAGGAAACTTTTACAACAAATACTCAACCGAAGCATTTACAGATTTGATCAAACCCGGTACTGTAGTAGTAATTGATGATGTTGAAGATAAAGATATTGGATCGATAGGTTCTTACAATATTTTAAATTGGAAGAGTCTTGGTGCGGTTGGCGTAGTAACTGATGCTACATCAAGAGATACCGATGAAATTGAAATCGAAAAAGTGCCTTTGTATTTACGGAAGAAAGGTCGCGGAATTCGTCCGGGAAGGAATGAAATAGAATCGGTAAATCGACCTGTTGTCATAGGTGGTGTGCTTGTTTGTCCGGGCGATGTTGTTGTAGGCGATGGTGATGGTGTTATTGTAGTTCCAAGATATGTTGCTGAACAGGTAGCAATTTATGCACGTGAAATATTAGATAAAGATAAAGAAGGCAGGAAAAACTTGTATGAAAAAGTTGGTTTACCTGAGGATAAAACAGTTAAATGAAATGTTTTCCGACAGTTTCTAAATTAACTAAGCTAAACATTTTGATATAAAATAAGTAATCATGAAAAAATTAAAAACGATTCTGTTTTTTTGTTCTCTGTTATTTGTATCATCTTTTTTTCACACAGAAATTAATTGTCAGCCACAGAGTAATAATCTTGTAATTGATAAAGACAGTATATCGGCTGATTTGCTGGATGAGTTGAATAAAGATTTCAGCTTGTGGTATCCTTTGTCAATAGATACTGTGTGCGGTGGTTTCTTTAGCGATATAGATTATAAGTGGAAATTAGACGGAACACAAAATAAGATGATTGTATCACAAGCCCGTCATGTTTGGTCGGCATCTAACGCTTCAATATTTTACGCAAACGATCAAAGGTTTCTTAAGATTGCTAGACATGGATTTCAATTCCTAAAAAATTTTATGTGGGATAAGGATTACGGTGGTTTTTATGAACTCGTCGATAGGCAGGGAAGTCCTATCAAAGAAAATGAGAGATTAATTAAAACAGCTTATGGAAATTCTTTTGCAATTTATGGACTTGCCAAATATTATGAGGTTTCTGGTGATACAGCGGCTTTGAATCTTGCTGAGCAAACATTTTATTGGCTGGAAAATCATAGCTATGATTCAAAGTACGGGGGCTATTTCCAGTATATATCTCGAAAAGGAAAATCATTTAAACAGGGGTATAACAACACACCACCAAAAGATCAGAATTCTTCCATTCATTTACTGGAATGCTTTACGGAATTATATAAAGTGTGGAAGAATGATTTACTAAAGGCACGACTTTCATCAATGCTAACATTAATAAGAGATAAGATCACGACGGAAAAAGATTATTTGAATTTATTCTTTACACATGATTGGGTTCCGGTTTCATACCGTGATTCAAGTGAACAAACCAGGAAACAAAATTATTACTTTGATCACGTTTCTTTTGGACACGACATTGAGACGGCTTATTTAATGCTTGAAGCATCGGAAGTACTTGGTTTTAAACACGACTCTGTTACTTTAGTGAAAGCAAAGAAAATGATTGACCATGTCGTTAAAAATGGATGGGATGATGAAAACGGTGGAATTTTTGATGGTGGTTACTACTTAGATGATGAAGAACATACTGTAATTGTTAAAGACACAAAAGAATGGTGGGCACAAGTGGAAGCGATGAATTCTTTTCTTCTTATGTCAAAGCTTTTTCCGGATGATACATTGGACTACTACAATATGTTTTGTAAACAATGGAGTTATATCAAAAAATGTTTAATTGATAAAGTGTATGGAGGATGGTATTGGGGAGGAATAGACAAGGCACCCAAAGTTAAACATTCTCCTAAAAGCACTATCTGGAAAGTTAATTACCATACATCAAGAGCACTGATTAATTGCATAAAAATATTGAATGAATGAAAGTAAACTCATCGTTAAAGTTGTTCATAATAATCTGTTTTTTTGTAAAAAAATAAGATTCTTCATCCTTTTATTATTTTTAATATTATTTATTAAAATGATAAAAAAGCAATAATAAAAATATTTGAATGGTAATAGCTAAGAGGGGTTTTTTTGATTTATCAGGTGGTATCATTATTGCGACAACATAATGTTTTCTAAATAAAAAGGGAATTTTTTTTAATTAAAAAACGCAAGTGTTAATATGGGTAAAATTAAATTTGAAAGCCCAAAACGAATAAAGATTAATGCTTAAATGTTTTTTAATTAACATGTTAACCTTTAAGAGTTAATCTCTTTAGGAGGAAATGTATGGTGCAAAATTTTTACTGCAATAAAAAATTATTTTCAGTCTTTTCTATTTTATTCTTCTCATTAGTTGGTCTTTCCTTAACATTTGCACAGACAGGAACAGTTAGGGGAACCATTTCCGATAAAATTA
>Ga0307425_1000675_pt1 | contig 21204 bp, 16 predicted proteins | sample SalMarWE160330MG_FD_202152 | JGI IMG/M metagenome (GOLD analysis project Ga0307425, IMG submission 202152) | Salt marsh sediment microbial communities from the Plum Island Ecosystem LTER, Massachusetts, United States - WE1603-30 | ecosystem: Environmental > Aquatic > Marine > Intertidal zone >...
TATTATGAGGTCGACATTTCAGGAAACTTGACCTTTTTCAACGATTCATTTCGCAAGATATGGGGATACTCCAGGAATGAATTGCAGGGAATGAACAACAGGGAATACATGGATGAAGAACAAGGGAAGAAAATCTATGAGACCTTCAATCAGGTATATGCGAATGGAGGGCCCGCCAGGGAATTTGAAGCCCAAATTGAACGTAAAGATGGCACCAAAAGACATATCGAGGCCTCTGTATCTTTGATGAAGGATGCCAAAGGTAATCCCTCCGGATTTCGAGGTGCCGTCAGGGATATCACCGAAAGGAGTCAGCTAGAGTCCCAAAAAGATTATCTGCAAAATATCCTTGAAAGCTCCCCAGATTGTATAACGACTACTGATCTTGATGGAATGGCCATTTATGCCTCATCCAAGGTAACAAAAATCCTTGGCTATGAGAAAAAGGAGCTTGTGGGGGAGAAGATACATGTCTTGTACGATAATGGAGGAAACGATGCAGAAAAGATTATGGAGGAAATATCCGAAAAAGGTGAGATAGAAGACCGGGAGATAAAGTTGAAAAAGAAGGATGGAACATATGTAGACGTCCAGCTATCAGCATTGTCCTTGAAAAATGGAAGAGGGGATGATGTTGGATTTCTATGGACCTATCGGGATGTCAGTGAAAAAAAGAAACAGGAGGTCCTGCTTCAACAGGCCGAGAAAATGGAGGCAATAGGCACATTGGCGGGGGGTATTGCCCACGACTTTAACAACCTCCTTATGGGGGTCCAGGGCAATGCCTCTCTAGTGCTTTTAGATATCAATTCATCGCATCCCCATTATGAAAAGATAAAAAACATCGAGGAGCACGTTCAGAGTGCAGCAGACCTCACAAAACAGTTGTTGGGCTTCGCGGGCGGCGGCAGGTACGATGTCAGAACGACAGACCTAAACGATCTTATCAAAGATACCTCCGAAACATTTGCCCAAGGCAAAAAGGGAATAAAAATCCATAGAAAATATCAGGAAGATTTGTGGGCAGTAGAGGCGGATCAGGATCAGATTGAGCAGGTACTGGTGAATCTTTATGAAAATGCCCGTCATGCCATGCCAAATGGCGGGGATTTATTTCTTGAAACCGAGAACGTGATACTTGACGAAAGATATTATATCGACGCATACGGGATAGAACCGGGCAGATATGTCAAGATGTCTATCACTGATACCGGAATAGGCATGGATGAAGCCATCAAACAGCGGATCTTTGAGCCATTTTTCACTACTAAAGAGATGGGTAGGGGGGCAGGTTTAGGACTGGCCTTTGTTTACGGCATCATAAGAAATCATGGTGGTCTTATCAATGTGCAGAGTGAAAAGGAAAAAGGAAGCACCTTTAACATTTACCTGCCCATCTCGAAGGATGTGGTTCCCCATCCATAAGAGCCCCATTTGAAGCCACCTTCAAGAACTGTGACAGTTTGCAGGTTCAACTCCTAAATGGATCTTTTCATTTTCCCCTTCCAATAAGAATGTCTTATCCATCCTAATTCTGGCTACTTATCCCCTTCAACCAGAAAATGACTCTCACCGGCCACTCAAAAAAGGTCCGCAAAACCCTTGATCCTTGACCCTCTATCGAAAATTGGCTGATGACCACGGGCGTAAGTCGCTGTATTTTGTGGTTGCACAAATTGATTTTCCGGATTGGAGCTTTTTTCAAATAGAGCGGCACTTAACTCATAAGAACCAAAAATTTTCGATGTCATCTAACTCAAAATAGGCACAAAGATTTTGTGGATTTTTTTTATTTATGTGCTATGTTATAAAATTTAAGTTTTTGATTTGGGGGCAGTTAGGAATGAAAATACTTATTTTGGGCAGTACAGGCATGTTGGGACGCGAATGCAAGGCATTGCTTTCTCAAGATCATGAGGTAATAGCCCCAGATAAGAAAGAGATGGACATTGTCAGTTGGGATGGTGTCATAGAAAACCTTGAAAAGCATTTACCTGATGTAGTCCTAAATTGTGCAGGCTTTACTGATGTTGACGCATGTGAAAAAGAGAGTTTTGCCGTCAGAAAAATAAATGTCGAAGGCCCAAGGAATCTGGCCCAATGCTCGGCAAGATTTGAGTGCAAAGTAGTCCATATTTCAACAGATTACGTGTTTGACGGTCACAAGACAATTCCTCAACCCTATTTTGAAGATGATGCCCCGAACCCACTTTCTGCTTACGGAAAAAGCAAAATGGAGAGTGAGACCGCTGTGCGGGAAAATTCTCCAAATTACGTTATCCTTCGCACAGGATGGCTGTACGGTATTAACGGAAGCAATTTTATCAGATCTATTGTGAACCAGGCAATTCAAAAAAAGCCCAGGGTACTGAAGGTCGCTAATGACCAATTTGGTTCACCAACATGGGCCTATCAGCTTGCCGTCCAGATTGGGGTCCTCTTGAATAATGGGGGAAGGGGGACGTACCATGCCACGGCAGAGGGCTATTGTAACAGATTTGAATTTGCGAAATATATACTCAAAAAGCTGGGGCTAAAGACCTCTTTAGAACCTTGTAGCATGAGAGATTTCCGGGAAATAGCCCGCAGGCCGGTCAATTGTATTCTGGAAAATAGGCTATTAAAGAAATACGGCATCAATGTGATGCAAGACTGGAAAGAAGACCTAGATATATTTCTAGACAAATTCGGAAAAGAGCTTATTAGACAGGCAAAGGCAAAGAAATCTTAATCAAGCAGTTAGATAGAGCGACCTGAGTTTACTTTGGGCCTATGCAAATATATTTACTCTACTTGGATCATTCAAATCATTGTTCATATAATCTTTTACCAGATGCAACATAGCGCTTATCTTAAAGGGCTTTGAGAGAGCACAATATCCATATCTCAAGACTTCGCTATCCAGTTTGCGCCTCAGTTTCTTGATTCCAAGAAAGCCACTAATATATACTACTTTGATTTGCGGATTTAGGCCTCTGATTTTTTCCACAAGTTCTATACCATTCATCTTTGGCATTATAATATCAGTAAAAACGAGTTCCGGTTCAAATTTACAATAGAGTTTAAAGCCATTTTGCCCATCAATAGCCACCCTGACATCATACCCCTCCATGACAAAGACGTCCTTGAATATCTCCTGCAGGCTGGCCTCATCTTCTACAACTAATATCTTTTTTTTACTCTTAGCAGATCTTCTACTGCTGCTTTTGATCAACTCAACAAGTTCTTCATCACTCATTTGGCCAATTAGGCGATTAACCTTGTTAAGCCTTTGCTGGGTCATCTCTGCCTTCACTCTATTGTCCGGATTTACATCCGGATGGTAGACCTTACTCAATAGGCGGTAGCTGGACTTTATATAAGACAGGACTGCCCTCTCTCCCAGCTCAAAATAGATCTCTATTGCCTTATCAAGTAAGCCCAAAAAGCTGAGTTCTTCTTCTAGATCTTTTTTGCTTTTCAATGATTAGACCCTCAAATGCATTACTTGCATTTCGTCCTCGCCCGAAATTACCAGAACTGACAGGCCTCCTCTTTAGCGTTGAGTCAACCTCTGCAAACTAAAACAATGAAAAAACTATGCCATGGCGGCAGGTCATTGAATTTCTATAGAATAAACAAGATGTTATATGACATTGAGATGAGATAAAAAAAGAAGACAATGGGAAATAGAATTCCATTTTTAGGTAATAAATTACATAGGCATGATTTTTTTAAAGAAACGTATAAAGGTAATTTTCCGAAGGGCAGACTATCTTGTCACTTTTTGGTAAACGGTTTGAGAAGGGTGGTAGGCTAGTTTTGTCTCGACAACTTTAGGGCGTTATATGAAAAAAGAAGGGCGAGCAAAGATAAGACAACAGGTGATAGTCTCAGAATAAGCCTGATCAAAACACTAATCCTTTGCTGGTCAGGATAGTTCTCTCTATTGGTTACTTTCGGAGATTTTTGTCTCTCTGTTTCTCTTACGATAGGAAAGGGACCTCCTCTGTCTTGTTTAACCACGAAGGAGACATCAGATGCTTGTGCTGCCTCTGTTCCTTGAGCTATTTTATCAATTTCTTGCTTCAGTGCCTCTATTTCTTGGTCTTGCGCCTTTTTTTCAACGAGTGGTTTAACCTCCTCGTGGGACGTGTCTTGTGGCACATTTTTTTGTGATTTGGCCGAAAGATCCAGCTCTTGTGCTCCCTGTTTGCCTTCTGAGGCCACCTCTGCCCGGGAGGCCTCCTTAGGGATTTCGGCCACTTCCGCACTCTTATTTATAGGTGTTCGCGGTTTTTCTTCATCATTTTCTATCTTCTCTACGAATTTTCCATAGACCCATCCTCTGTACCCATACGCATCTGTTTCGTGGACGATATTATACCAGTCATTGTGTTTATCCTTCACTAATATCTTTTCACCCTTTCTAAGGCAAGTTATAACCCTGCTATCAATTCCAGGAGATATCCTTAGTTTTACATTTCCGGTCACTTCACCATTCCACTGCTCGAAAGCATTTCCGGTTCCCGGGCAAAGCACTACAAAAGACATGAGAAAAGTCAATAGGGGCGTTATTAGCTTCTTGGCTCTATTTTTCATGCCATCTCCTTACTCGTCTGTCGCCAAAGGCCTTTTTGCATCACTGATATTGACCGCAACAATTGAAACATAGTCCTACACCTTATGAATGTGTGTTAGCAGGAAATATGCCGGAATGGAGCCTAAAATCATTTTCAATATGATTTCAACTGATTAAACTTTATTGGCAAGGAATTTGAATATAAGAGTGGAAACCGGATTTACTTTTAACCTTTGAGATCGTCAAAATATTGACTCAACATAGGATCATTTAAATTTTCCAAGGTTACCACCTCTTGAGCGTCCTCTCCAAAAGAGTTGGTGATAACCTAAGGGTTCTAGGGGCCAAGGATTCAAGGATTCCAGTGAAGTGCCAATGAGGGAGGAATGATTATCTTGGGAGACAGATTTCAACTATATTCCCACCGCCATTTGTCTCTTTAAGGTCAATGCGGCCATTGTGGGCATCTATAATTTTTCGCGCCATGGGGAGCCCCAATCCGCCATCAAATGTCTTTGTGGAAAGATTTGACTCCAATAATGCATTGCGCACATCACCCGGAATCAGTTGCCCGTTGTCAGAAATGCGGATGGATAGCTCTTTTGTTTCCGTCAGGGGCTGAATCGACACTTTCACCTCGCCATCGGTATTCTTTATCATGCCCACAGAGTTATTTAAGAACTGCCGTAGCACCGATGTGATCCCTTTCGTGTCAAGACATACACGGACGTCCTTTTGAGAAAAATCTCTGATAACATCGATGCCTTTTTTCTTAAAAACATCACCAAATTCGTCAATCACCCCTTCAACGAGCGAGACCACATCTTCTTCAACAAAGGCAGGTTCGTAGGCCTGGGAATATGCCATAATCTCATTCAGAATACGCTCAAGACGCATGGCCTCTTTCGCAATGATATTGGCGTACTGCCCGCCACGATCATCTTTCTTGGTCTCACGCGCAAGCCTTTTGGCAAAGCCGCCTATGGCAAGGAGGGGGTTACGAATTTCATGGGCTACCGCATCCAGGGTATTTTGAAGGATAACCTTGCGTCTCTGCGCCATTTCAACCGAAATCTCAGTCAAAGAGCGATCATACTCGCTTACGTGATCGAGAAGACCCTGTAAAGAGGTCTCCATAGAGAAGTTAATCCTGGCAAGCGCCTTGTTGGCGTTTTCCAAGACTTCTATTCTTTCAGTCTGAGAATCCACCCTGAAACGAAGTTGATCTGCAAAGGCTTCAACCTTATTAAAGGCGTCCGATAGGATTTTGTTGACCGTCTCATGATCCCTTTTTATGAGACCCTGGGCGAGTTCTTGGAGATCATATAGTTCATTGGTGTGGATGAATATAGTTTCTGTCGCCCTTCTTGCCAGCTCTACAACCCTGCAGAGGATGGGTTTATCTGGTTCCATGGCTTCAACGCCAAAATGCCTTTGAGTCTTCACCAGATCCTCAGGAAATCTCCAGCGCTGAAGGGTAAGATTTCCCACTTCCCTGTGATTGATTCCCAGAATTTGTTCCTCTAATGAAATGGCCTCTTCGAGGGTCAAATTCCATCCAGGAAAATTTTCTTTCTTGCCCTCGGGATAAACCTCATATAGCATTAGCATTCCGATTTCTAGAATCAGTCCACCAATAAAGGCCTCGTCCGGATTCATATCAGGCTGATCTGAGGCCCGGGCAAACTCCTGCGCGACCAGTGCACGATAAAGGGAGGTCTTCCAAAAATGATCGTAGTCTATGCCCTTGGCCTTACCCATGGGAAATGTATCTCGCAAAGATAGGCTTAATGCCATGATGCGAAGTCTCTTAAAGCCTAAAAGGACAATGGCCTGGGCGATGGAAGTGACTTGTTTTGGCCTCGCAAAAAAGGCACTGCCGACTAACTTTAGAAGCCTCGTGGTCAGGCCAGGGTCTTTTTCTATAATGTCGGCTAGGTCCTGGGCAGAAATACTATCGTCAGCGGCGAGTTCGACGAGCTGAATCGCGAGGGGGGAGAGGGAAGGGATACCCTCACCCTCACCAATTTTCTTAAGCAATTTTTCTTTCTGTAAATTTTCCATGGCTCATAACTTGCGAGGGTACTATTTATTATAATGGTTTCTTTATCAGAAAGCACCGAGATTTACAATGGGCTAAATGCACAAACTTTTTTCCTGACCCCTTTCCTTGACCCGGCGAAAATCATAGGTTAAGATTTTGTAACCTGCCCGCATAGTTTTGGTAATAGAGGATATTCTATGGACGAGTCCCCAGTGACGGAAGAAAGAGGTTTTAAGCTGATCAAGGCTTATATATCCAAAATGCCTAGTCTCTCCACCACGCTTTCAAAGGTCTTGGAAGTGTGTAATGCTCCGGATGCCTCTCCCAACGATCTCAATCGTGTCATTTCACTTGACCCCGTGCTCACAGGCAGTGTACTAAGGCTTATCAATTCGGCATACTATTCTCTACCTTGCAAGGTAACATCCTCGACCCGCGCTATTATTCTGCTTGGTCTTAATACCGTAAAAAACCTTGCCCTTAGCACCTCTGTCCTGGAAAGTCTGGGGTCAAGAAAGGTATTTAAGGTTCTCTCAATGGATGATTTTTGGGCGCATTCCATCTGTGTGGCTGTAACTGCCAAGTCGCTGGCCGCTATCAAGGATGTTCCACGCACGCAACGAGAAGAGTATTTTGTATGTGGATTGTTGCATGATCTTGGTAAGATCCCCCTCAATAACTACCTCTCTGATGGGTATCTCCGTGCGTTAGAGTCCTGTAGGAGTGAGCAAGGTCCACCGCTTAACGAAGCCGAAAATGCAGTCTTTGGCTTTGACCATTGTTTGGTGGGAAAAATGATCACGGAAAAATGGGGCCTGGGCCAGACAATAATTGATTCACTAGCCTACCACCATAATCCGGATGATGCAAACGAGGAGAGCAGCGAATTTGTAACCATTGTATCACTGGCGAACACATTTGCCAATAGCCTTGCAATAGGATCTGCAGGTGATCATGTTCCCGAGGACTCATTGATTACTTATCTTCTCGACAAGGCCGGAGTAAGTCAATCTTCACTCACAGATCTTCGCGAGAACGTATTGGATGATATAGAAAAGGCCAAGGTTTTCTTACAGTTTGGCAAAAGAGGTTAGGCGCATGAAAATCAAATTCTGGGGAGTAAGGGGCGCAATACCATGTCCCGGCCCCCATACGACGAAATATGGCGGAAACACACCCTGCCTTGAAGTTCGGTTTATCGAGGCAAACAGGTTAATAATCATCGATGCGGGCACCGGCATTAGAGAACTAGGCAACTCCCTCGTAGCGAATGAGCTTCATAAAGGCCCAATAAAAACGCAAATATTTCTTACGCATACACACTGGGACCATATTATTGGCTTTCCTTTTTTTACCCCAATTTATCTCCGGGAGACAAAACTTACGGTCTATGGACCCTTTACCCATGAAGACGACAACCTCGAAAATGTGGTTGGCGGTCAGTTGAAATATCGCTACTTTCCTGTTCGTCGCGCAGAGCTATGCTCTGAAATTGAATATGTTGATCTGAAAGAGGAGCGCCTTGATATCGGCGACGGCATTATGGTCACCTCCAAGTTTTTGAACCACCCCCTATATTGCATGGGCTATCGTTTTGAGTATCGTGGCAAGGTCTTCTGTACCGCCTTCGATACCGAGCCATACCGAAATGTCTTTTGTAATGACCCGGACGATCCATCCTATGACGAGTCAATGGCCATGGAAGGTGAACAGGTGGCCAGGGAGGAAAACCAGCGACTGGAAGATTTCTTTTCCGGTGCCGACTTACTCATTCACGACGCACAATACACCCAGGATGAATACGAGTCATCCAAGCTTGGTTGGGGCCATTCTTCGGTTGAGTATGCCATTGCCGCCGCCAGACGAGCTAATGTACGGCGTTTGGCCTTGTTTCACCACGAGCCTGTACGCACAGATTCCGAGTTAGACGAACTGAGCAAGAAATATTGTGATACAGAATATTCGGGCAACATAGAAGTCTTTTTTGCCCGTGAAGGAATGGAGGTTACCTTCTGAGCCTCTCTCTAAATCTTGCATAGGCAAATCCTGCAGGTCTAAACGTCAATAAATTGACTTTTTTCCCTACCCTCGATTTCCCCTTCTCTCATATCTCATTTAAATAATAACAAAAATTGCAAAAAACAATGTGGCATATCTCTTGCCATAATCTTTCTCAAGGTCAAATTTTGACCGGAAAAAGGCTATCTCTATACATGGTGGCGCGAAAAAAAGCCCTAAGATTGGGGTGTGTTATTCAACTGGATAGGGTGTAACCCAAGGGGCGGAGCCTTGCGTCTCGGCTTCTCTACAGTAAGACCTTTACAGAACCTGCAAAAAATTATCATTTTAGATGAGCTAAGAAAAAAAAGAACTCAGTAGAAGTGCAGAAAATCATAGGTGGTGACAAACACTGAATTAACGCAATGTGCCGCAATGGTTTAACATACTGAAATTGATTGATAAGTATCTATATTTATGATAGAACCTCTCCCAAGAAAAGAGAGCATAAAGGAAGGGATGGAATGCCTGCCCCGTGAAATGCGAAGAATATTTCACTGGGGGGATATAAAGATTTTTGAAGCAGGCTCAATTTTGTCTATGACCTAGAGTGTTCTTTGCGGAGAGGCTGATCTATCTCGTGAGAGCCTCAAGGTTGAGCAATCGGTGAGAGTGAATCGTTGGAACACAGTTGGAGATTAGCCTGAAAGACGTCGTCATGCACGCAAAAAATTAGTCGACAGTTCAAAGTCTATTCCCGTTTGTATGCAAAACAGACCAACAGACCAGACCAACCAAATAGACCCGCTAGACCCACCACAAGACCGGCGGGCAAGCCAAACCAACCAAACAGATCAGAAAAGGCAGGCAGACCGAAGCGACCAGAGGGGGCCAGAATTTCTCAAAAACTCATTTGAGTAGGACCCTGTCGGCTCTAATCCCGAAAATTCGAAAGTCTTAGGATGTCCTGGCATATACCAAATAGAATCTATGGAAAGGGCGATCTTTAAAAGGTCACAATGTTGATGGACTCGTAAAAAGTCAAAATCTCGTCACTCCCGCGAAAGCGGGAGCCCATAATTCTTTGAAATCGGTGGATTCCTGCTTTCGCAGGAATGAAAGATAAGGTCAAATTGGACTTTTTATGACCTCATCAATGTTTGAAACCGACAAAAATAAAATTTTTATGTCACCTTACTTAATGCGTTTACCATAATAACCATGAAAGCTGCTCTTGAGTGATAATCAAGATAAGTAGGGAAGACAAAAACTCATCATGCAAAAAGTATTGATTATTAAATTAGGGTATTCAGAGACCCTCGATCCAGAGATATGCAATATCCCTAGCCTAGGAGATGTAATGCGTACCACTGTAATCCTTCACTGCTATAAGGATTACCATGTCACCTGGCTTACAGATAATAAAGCATATGCCCTTCTCAAAGATAATCCGAATATCAATCGGATTCTCATATATAACCTTACCACGGTGCTTCAATTACAGGCAGAACGTTTTGATGTGGTTGTAAATCTTGAAAAGTCCCCTGGAATATGCGCATTGGCCGATTCCATAAATGCCTGGAGCAAATATGGCTTCAGGTTTGATCCCATGGCAGGAGAAGCAAAATCGTATGAAAACAGTCACGAGGCCTTTAAAATTTACACCGATCTGAAAAGTAAAAGGAAGGCGAAACGTGTTTGGCAGGATGTGCTGTTTGAGATGCTTGGCAAAAAATGGAAAAGGGAAGGGTATCTTCTGGGGTATAAGCCAACATCAAATCTGAGATATGAAATAGGGCTCAATTTCCTTGTAGGGAAAAAGTGGCCCAATAAGGTCTGGCCCAAAGAGAATTGGGATGATCTCTACGAAATGTTGATACAGAAACGGTACAATGTATCATTCCAGCAAGGGCGAACTGACATCGAAGAATATATTGAATGGATACATAGTTGCAAATCGATTGTGACTCACGACAGCTTAGGCTTGCATATTGGTATAGCGCTTAAGAAAAAAATAATTGTACTCTATGGGCCAACAGCATCGCATGAGACATTTCTTTATAATCTTGGCAGCAAGGTAGAACCTGAAGGAGAGTATGACTGTGTGCCATGCTTAAGACCTGTGTGCTACAGGAATATAAGCTGCATGCAAACCATAACAGTGAATAGGGTTTGTTCAGAGATAGAGAAGGTGTTGGAAAAATGAAAGAGGCATATGTTCCTGATGAATTGACCTATATTGGGGCCTTTCTTACGTTCCGATGCCATTTTGGATGTTCTTATTGTATTAACCGGCATAACCTCTTGAAACCAAGGGATGAATTAACCCCCGAAGAGTGGATTAAAGGTCTGAACAGGTTAGAGATGAAAAGGAAATTAATGGTCCCGATCACATTGCAGGGTGGAGAGCCTTCTGCCTATACTGGGTTTATTGAATTGATCAAAGGGCTGAAAGAAGAGTTCTATATTGATATGCTCACCAACCTTGACTTTGATACTGAAGAGTTCATGAGAGAAATCCCTCCTGAGAGATTACAACGGAATGTTCCATATGCCTCCATTAGGGTCAGTTACCACCATGAGTTCTCCGAACTTGAATCCCTGCTCGAAAGGGTTGTAAGGATGCAAGACAACGGGTACTCTTCCGGCCTTTTTGGAGTGGACCATCTCGAGACAAATATCGATTATGTCAGGGACAAAGCGTTTGCCTGTGGAATTGATTTCAGGACAAAAGAGCTTCTTGGAATCTATAAAGGCAAATTTTATGGTCTATATAAGTATCCAGATGCTGTAAATAGCAGTGAATTGAAGAGTGTGGAGTGTAAAACAACAGAACTGATTATTGCACCTGACGGATATATTCACAGATGTCACAGGGACCTCTATCATGGAGAAAATCCTGTGGGGCATATTCTGGATGAAAACTTATCAATCTCATTTGCTTTCAGAAAATGCACCCGATATGGAGAGTGCAATCCCTGCGACATCAAAGTAAAAAACAATCGCTTTCAGCAGTTTGGACATTGTTCGGTGACTATAAGGTAGGGGCTGGTTATGGAACTGCGGATCAATACAAACAACATGACACAGGATAGCCGGATCAAGACTGCGCAGAATCTGAACAAAAAAGGAGAAGAGCTCTTCAATGAAGGAAAGATCCAGGAGGCATATGATGCATTTATTAAGGCTGTTGAATTAAACCCCGACTATGCATTAGCAAAAAATAACCTTGGGGTCTTTTACAAACATACAGGTCAACTCCACAAGGCAGTGAAATATTTTTTGGATGCCCTGAATTTGGACCCAGATAACCCTACAATTGTTTTTAACTGTGGCAAACTTTTAGAAGTGTTTGGAAGATTTAAGGAGGCAAAGGAGATTTACCTGTCATATTTAAATAAGAGATATGACAGCGACATATCTAGTTCACTTTCAGATCTGGAGAAGGATGTTTTATCCCTCGCAGCTGGAAAATTGATTAGAAAAAAACCCGCGCAAAATCAGGTTGTTTTTGTCTCTGACCTGCCCCGAGCTCGTGAAGCCAAGCTTGCCTACGGACTCAAATATGCAGGATGGAAAGTCATACTTTTGTATAATAAGACTCCAACCTTCGACGCTGATAAATATTGCGCAGAGGCCCATCAATACAAGGATGTCCAACAACTTTTGAGACTGGCGTTCTTATATAGCCCAATGGTTTATCATGTGTTCTCTTGTTGGCATTTTGACATGGCAGCAGCCCTTATTCGCAACAAACCTGGCAAAATTGTTTTTGACGACTACGATGTGTTGGCCGGAATGGTAAGAGAAGAAATTGTTCGCTCTCAGTATCCAGTACAAATGGAATTGGAACGCTTTTGTCTAGAAAATGCAGATGGACTATGTTGTAGAAGCATGGAGACTCGATATGCCAAACAAAAGAAAGGGTATATGTATTCTGGAAAAAGCATTTTCTTCCCAGAATACGTTTGGAATACCTATCATTCTATTCAGAAAAATACGTCTGGTCATTTTAATATAGCCAATGTCGGCAATCTGTACATTGACCAACATTATGATATAGACCACCAAAGAAATTTCCATCTCAACTTGGCTATGCGGTTGTCACGGCACAACATACACAGCTATTTGTATAAGACGAACCTAACCGATAAGATGGCTCATTTCGTGGAAGAAGTTACAGGGGGTAATCCTTACATATCTGTAAAAAACTTGAGTTACGATGCCATGCTTAAAGAAATCTGCCAAGTATGCCATACAGGTTTAATCTGCGCACCTCCACATATTACATCAAATCCAGATGAAATGTATTATCAAGCAAAAAGGGATTATGCAATTGGCAATAAGGTATTTGATTATATCGATGCAGGGATGCCGATAATTATGGACTCCGAAAATACATTTCTCTTTTGGTTAATCAAGCGTTACCATAAAGTTCTCGATTATTATTCGTTCATTTCCGACGTGGATAAATATGTAGAACTCATCCGTGAGTATTTGGAAAACAGTTCAGAAGAACGTTACCGTTCCACGAGTGCACTATCGGTAACGCATCACATCCAGAGATTAATCAGATTTTATGAAGGTATTTAATAACCATAATGGGTCGAAAGTCCTCTCCCTCGACGATGATTTTTTGGAGTATAGCAGATTATTTTCCAAGGCTGTGGATAAAAGCGTTTACTTTCTTCCTTCATATTTAAAAAGTGTCCAGTGCGCTGAGAGATATCCTGTAAAGATAGTGGTATTTGTTGAAAATAACAAGTTTGCCATGATTCCTTACATCAGAAGACGGATAAATGACCTGCCTCTTTTTAAAAAATTGAAGCATGAATGCTGGGACATTATTTCACCTCATGAATATTCATATGCTATTAGCAATATCACTGATAAAGTTGAACGTAATTCTTTATTCGTAAAATTGTTTAGTGCTGTTGCAAATTATTGTAAAGAAACCAATGTCATTTCTGAATTCGTCCGTTTTGACCCATTTCTGTCAGATATTAACTGCATAAAATCTAATTACAACATCAGAAAAAGCTGTGATAATATCTATATTGACCTGCGCAGGAGCAATGATGAGATATGGAAAACCTTCCACAGTTCTGCCAGGAAGAATATCAAACGGGCATTAGGTTCTAATTTAAGTTTCTTGCAGACAGAAAAAGATGAGGAAAATATTGATCTATTTATAAAGCTCTATTCGGCATCAATGGAACGATTAAAGGCTGATAGATATTTCTACTTTTCAGATGAACATTTCAAAACTTTAATTGGAAATTGTGAGGGCGCATCACTATTCTTTGTCAACGACAAAAACAATCAGCATATAGCGGCCTCAATTCTGCTTCATTATGAAAATGTTGCGCATCACCATTTAACTGGATATACCATCGAGTCAACAGCTTTGAGGCCAAATGATTATATGATTTATTCTCTTGTTAATTGGGGAAAAGTTCACAATTTGCAATACCTGCATTTGGGGGGAGGTGCGGAATCGATTTGCAACTTTAAAGCAAAATTTTCTGACAAAAGGATCCCGTTTTATGTCGGATATAGAGTGCATGATCGAGAAATGTATCAATTACTTTGCGATATCTGGCAAAGGAAGAACGATTCCTTTCAACATTCAGCCTTTTTCCCATTGTATAGACTGGAGCACTGATATAATAACTTACTCGATTCCCCACACAAGGCCATCTTTCAATAGTATGGAGGCAGATGCGTTATTAGCTGTGATCGAGAGCAGGCTTGTAAATGAAGGAGACCTGGCAAAAACACTTGTCAATTCTATAGCTCAAATAGTCCATAGCCTGGACGGCGTACCAACCAGCACCGGCACTCTGGGCATTCACTTAGCCTTAAAAGCCTTGGGAATAGCGGCAAGAGATCATGAAGTGATTATTCCGGATTTCGCCTGCCGATCTCTCTATGATAGCGTTAGGATGGTAGGAGCAACCCCGGTGCTTTGTGATATAAATTTGGAAGACTATTCTTTAAGCATTGATTCTGTGCGCTCACAACTATGCCAAGATACACGAGCAATCATTTTGCCTCATATGTATGGATGCCCTGCGAACATGGACTCCTTTCTAGAATTGGGAGTCCCAATCATTGAGGATTGTGCACATTCATTAGGCGCTACCTATAATGGATCTCCGGTTGGTTCATTCTCCTCACTTTCCGTGTTCAGCTTCGAAGGCAGCAAACTGATTGCAGCAGGGGAAGGTGGAGTAGTTCTGGCAAAAAGTCGTACTCTGCTCGACAAGTTGAGGTCCTTACGCTATGGACTCGGTGGTGATTTTGCCTATCAATACCGATTAAGTGATTTGACTGCAGCCGTAGCCTTGGCTCAGCTTGATAAGTTAGCTTCCATGATAGAAAAACGCAGGCAAATCGCCAATATGTACTATGACGAATTAAAGGATCTTGAACAGAAGGAAATACTAAGTCTACCAAATCGTTTTAAAAACAGGGAAAGCGTTTACTATCGTTTTGTTGTCTCGTGTAATAATAGCTCTGAAAGTCTTATTAATTTTGCTAATCAAAGAGGGGTATTGATACGCAATCCACTCACCTCGGGATGTCTTTCTCAAAACTATAGGGGCTATGGATCAGATAATTACAATGCCATGATTCTTGCGGACAAAGGGGCATCTTTACCTATTTACCCTGATCTTACCGACTCTGACGTTGGGATAGTTGTGAATACGATCCATGAGTTCTTTCAATCTAAGAGGTAACAATGAGTCATTTGTTATTCGTAATCCCAAATACCCGATGGTTCGATTCTCCCAAGTGGGAGATCTATCCCTATAATGTATGTCTACTGGCAGCCGTTATCAGACCATACTACGAGGTCGATATCCTTGACTGTAACGCCAAAGATCTGTCCTTGGAGGAAACTTTGCGCCAGATCGCAGCATATGATCCCGAATATGGGGGAATTACGTGCATGGCGGTAGAATATTCAAGACATGCCCATCTCATTGCTGATGGAATTAAGAAGGTCTTACCTGAAATAACGGTAATATTGGGCGGCGTATACTGTACATTAATGCCTGATGTTGTGATGCAACATTTGTCCATTGACTATTGTGTCCTGGGAGAAGGTGAAGTTGTACTAAAGAAACTGCTTGATTGTCTGGAACATAGGCTTCTCCCGAAATATCTGGATGGTGTGGCATACAGGGAAAACGGTAGTTTGATTATAAAACCTCAGAAGGAGTTCATTGAAGACCTTGATGCCCTTCCCCTTCCCGCATTTGACAAGGTGGATTTCAGTAATTACGGTTATGTGAATCAGAAATTCAGCTTTACCGATACCCGTGATGCGGTTCCGGTCGCAAAGATTTACGCCTCTAGGGGTTGCCCAGCTGGATGTAATTTCTGCGCGGTTGAACATATCGCCGGGAGAAAGTTTCGTTGTCGTTCTGTAGAGAGCATCTTGGATGAAATCCAGTTCATGATCAATACATATGGGGTGAAAGAGATAGTTTTTTACGATGATAACCTTCTTTTCAATGGGCAACGTGCCAAAAAAGTGTTTCAGGGAATAATTGAACGCAAATTCAACATCAAGATAAAACCCGCAAATGTAGCAGTATATTGTCTTGATAAAGAAATGCTTGAGTTGATGAAGGAAGCAGGCTGCACATTGCTGGTATTTGCTATAGAATCCTCCAGTAATCGGGTCCTGCATAAAATCATGGGGAAACCCTTATCTGTTGAGAATGTACCACCTATAGTCGAATATGCAAAAAGACTTGGTTTCCGGTGTGCCGCACTCTTCATCATTGGAAGTCTTGGAGAGACATGGGATGAAATTCGTCATACCTTTAGTTTTGCCGAACATCTTGATATCTATTGCCATTTCTCTATTGCGACGCCTCTTCCCAAAACCAGGCTATACAAAGATGCCGCTAAACATGGTTGCCTGACGCGGGACTTCAATTTTGCAGCAGGAGCAGGTTGCTCTAAAGGTTGGCTTCTGACCTCTGAATTCAGCCCGTTTGATCTAGAGGCACTCCGGGTGTACGAATGGGATCGCATCAACTTCAGTTCTCCGGAGAGAAGAGCTCGTTCTGCAGCCTTTTTCCAGGTATCAGAGGCCGAAATCCAAGAATTTGCCCGTGGTGCCAGAAAGGCTATACAACTAAGATACGTTCAGGAAAGATACAAAAGATTAGTTTGACCGTTTGAGGAGAAAAATGAACCGACTCAGTTTCGAAAAGATATTCTATCATCTGGGTCATCTATGTCACTATATAAAACAGGGGGATTGTTATCCCGTACATATGACCGTGGGATTAACCAATCGTTGCAATCATGCCTGTATATGGTGTTATGGGCATGATACCATATCTGAACACTACAATGATAATGACTTTGCCCCTCTGAATATGATTGTGGATACCATCCAGGAGGCCACCCAAGTTGGTTTGCGGTCAGTCACCCTGGTCGGGACAGGAGAACCAACTCTGCATCCCAGATTTGTAGAAATCGTAAGAGGAATTAAATCTACAGGAGTCGATATAGGACTCTTTACAAATGGGTCGTTACTAGATAAACAAAAAATCGATGACATAATCGATACACATACCTTTATAAGGCTATCCTGCTCTGCTGCTGACCGTGATGAACATGACCGCATTCATCATGCTGGGCGCGCCGGAAATGATTTTGACCGGATAGTCAATAATATAAAATCACTTTTACTAAAGCGTGGTGAAAAACCATTCCCAACAATCGGCGTGCAGTTTCTGGTAAGCCATCACAACTGGCACTCATTATTACCTGCGTGCCGTCTCTGGAAAGATCTTGGGGTTGATTATTATGCCTTAAAGCCTGTTTATAAGAATCCGAACATTACAGAACATGAAGAAAACGAGATTCCACTAAAAAAGGCTTTTGCCCTAATGAGAGAGACAGAAAAACTGGAAGACGAAACCTTCAAGGTATACGCGAAGTACGAACAATTTAATAGGCTACTGAACGCCAAAGATCACAATCGTAGTTATGATAAATGCCATGGGCAGGCATTCGAGACATTCTTTGATCCTGACGGTAAATTTTATATTTGTGGGAATATGCATGGCAAGGAGGAATTTAGTATTGGCAATGTTATGGAAAGGGGCTCATTTAAAGCAGTTTGGAACGGACAACGGCGCAAGCAGGTATTGAGGAACCTAAATGTTAACAATTGTCCACCTGAATGCAGAATGGATCCTTTAAATCGTATTGTCGAGGATCTTAATAATCCAGATCCGGAAATTCACCCTAATTTTTTGTAGAGTAAACAAAACAGATGCGCACAATTTATTTTGGTCATAATCCTGTTTATGCCTCGGCATGCTATGAGGAGAGCAAATTGATGGCAGTTTTTTGGCATGGTGGACAAGGCAATCTGGCCAAACGGACTGAGATGATGCTTGAATTTTGCAGGCAAAAAGGGATCGTCACTGTCCACCACTCAAGGTTAAATAATATTATCAAGCAAATGGTTGCTTCGCTTTCACCTGATTTGATAGTAATTGGTGAGTATCATTATCTGTTAAAGAAGAAATTTATAGACATTCCGCGATATGGGGCCATCAATATGCATGGGGCCCCATTACCAAGGTATCGTGGAGCCCATCCAATCAACTGGATGATAATTAATGGTGAAAAGGAGGGGGCTGTTACCTGTCATTATGTCTCAGAGGAACTGGATAATGGTGATATTATTGCACAATACCCTTTCCCTATTCTCGATACTGAAACAGCATACGATGTACGTCCCAAGATTGAAGCTGTCGGCAGGCGGTTGTTAGCCGATGTATTGCGGCGATTTGCCACTGAAGGTAGATTGGTAGGTACTCCTCAGGACGAGAGCAAAGCCCTTTATACTCCACCACGCAACCAATCTGATGGACTCATAGATTGGAACATGTCTCCAAAAAAAGTATATGATTTTGTTCGTGCGCTTACAAAACCATATCCTGGAGCATTTGCAATGTGTGAAGACAAGATACTATATCTATGGCGTATTGAATTGCCCGAAGAAGAAAATACCTGTCCTGATAATGCTGCTGTGCCAGGGACTATCATCGAAATATTTCAAGATGGATTCAAGGTTGCTGTTTCAGGTGGAAGTGTAAAGGTAATTGATTGGGAAATTGATGGAAGAGATATAAAGATAAATGATCTTTTGATCAGAAAACATGATGACAAAATGCAAGCCGAAGCAGCCTGTAAAGTTTGTGAGGAGTATACATGCACTTAAATTTTTTTAAAGGTTTGCCAAAGGTTAAAAGAGAAAAAAGAATACAAAAAAGGTTTAATTTAACTCCTGAAGAGATAAATAGGTTAAAAGAATATGGGGAAGAATATTTCGATGGAGAATTAGGATACGGCGGTTATTATTATGATGGCAGGTGGAAGCCTGTCGCTGAGGAGATGATTTCACATTATGGTTTGGCCAAGGATTCTTTCGTCTTAGAGGTGGGGTGCGCAAAAGGATATTTGATGTATGAATTTTATAAACTCGGAATAAAGAATGTGTATGGATGTGACATTAGTTCCTATGCCATTGCTCAAGTACCTGATGAAATAGCTTCGAATTTTTTGGTAATGGGTGCTGACTCACTTGGTTATGTAGACTCACAGTTTGACTTAGTTTTAAGTATCGATTGTATAAATAATCTTGACTCAAAAGGAGTAGATAAAGCCATCCGGGAAATGATGCGAGTCTCAATAAAAGACGTGTTTATACGTGTTGGTTCCTATAGTACCCAGAAAGAACTGGAAAACATTAAAAAATGGGGAGTTACCAGTCTAACCTTTAATACTCCAGAGGAGTGGTTGGTAAGATTTAAGCGATTAAATTTTAAATGCGATTACTATTTCAGGTTTTTAGAGGTTCTGGAATAAACAATGAATGAGACACTTAGATCTGTTTTAATCACCGGTGGTGCTGGCTACGTTGGCAGTGTTTTGGTCCCGAGACTTCTGAAGGAGGGCTGCCATGTAAAAGTCCTGGATCTATATATCTATGGTGAAGATGTATTCAAAGAATACAGGTGCCTGGAGTTAGAAGAAATTAAAGGAGAGATCCGGGACCAGTCTTTGCTCAAAGAGATTTTACCTGGTTGTAATGCAGTAATTCACCTGGCCTGTATCTCTAATGATCCCAGTTTTGAACTCAATACCGCTCTCAGCCGTTCTATCAACTATGATGCCTTTGAGCCATTGGTGGAAATCAGCAAAAAAAGTGGTGTGAGGAGATTTATCTATGCTTCAACTGCCAGTGTGTATGGTGTAAGCGATGATCCAGAGATTACTGAGGAGCACACACTTGTCCCAATCACTGACTATAATAAATACAAAGCCCTATGCGAACCAATTCTTCAAGAAAGACAATCAGATAACTTTACAACCGTTATTGTCCGTCCAGCTACAATCTGTGGGTATAGCCCAAGACAACGCTTTGATCTGACTGTGAATGTTTTGACAAACCATGCAGTCAATACAGGACAAATTACAGTCTTTGGAGGTTACCAGAAACGCCCTAATCTGCACATTCAAGACATAGTAAATCTTTATACGCAGCTATTGGAGGAAGATGAAGAAAGGATTTCCGGAAAAATATTTAATGTCGGCTATCAAAATCATACTGTCCGAGACATTGCGGAAATCGTACGAACAGTTGTACAACAACAAGTCCCGGGAAGGAATTCTATTGAGATTGTGACCACCCCGTCTGATGATATTCGATCTTATCACATCTCTTCTAAAAAGATCAGAAGAGAACTGGGTTTTATCCCGAAACACACCATTGAGGATGCGGTGCGTGATATGTGTAAGGCCTTTGTCGCTGGCAAGTTTGTCAAACCTATGACAAATCTTTTATATTACAACATTAAACGTATGCAGTCATTAGGCATGGAATAAAGTCCTATAAATGTATCTTTGTTAACAGAGCGAAGCGTAGAAGAAAATCCTTTAATGGAAAATGATAAAGATAAACAGAGGGCCATATCATTAAAGCAGCATTGTGAAGATCTATATTCTAAAGGTGATGTTCAGACTGCGCTTGATGCATCCACACAGTTTCTTAAGGCAGACCCAGAGCTTGTAGTGACGCACAATAATATAGCTGTATTGTGCTGGGAAAGAGGTGATTCCTGCAGAGCAATTGAGCATTTCTTAGCTGCCTTAAATACGAATCCGAATAATAGGGACGTAGTGGTGAATTTAGCCAAGGCATACAATATCCTCGGAAAGCTTGATCAGGCGAGGCAGCTGTACTCATCGTATTTACACAACAATCCAGGTGACATGGAGATCTCCAGTTCGATTGAGGATCTTAATAGAGGGGTGAATATTACTCTTCCATTTTCACCAGGAGATTGGGAGAAGACACCGTTAGCTGTTCGAACGTTCTTAAAAGAATCAGTGTTTTCAGAAATGCAACTTGAGGCAGTCCGAAAAAAACGCCTTATGCATAAGCTTAAAACACGTCATTTTCCTAATTCTGCTTTTGTGGGCCCTTATGAACAGGCAGGGATAGTCCATGGCATGATATCAGAACAGTGGCTCTGGCAATACCGTCATCTCGTTC
>Ga0307425_1000677_pt1 | contig 21180 bp, 11 predicted proteins | sample SalMarWE160330MG_FD_202152 | JGI IMG/M metagenome (GOLD analysis project Ga0307425, IMG submission 202152) | Salt marsh sediment microbial communities from the Plum Island Ecosystem LTER, Massachusetts, United States - WE1603-30 | ecosystem: Environmental > Aquatic > Marine > Intertidal zone >...
TGGATGGCATCCAAAGACCCTGCAGTCTCCGGAGTGTTTCTGATTTGATTTTTAAATTTTTGTTGCAAATCTTCTCTAACGTCGTGATAATGTTTTTAGTGAGCTATCATGACACAGGGAATCCAAAAGCCGGAGGTTAGCGACCCATGTCGATGATGTCGGCTTATATGTCTGATTTCCCAATCATGGATACCTCTCATCATGCGCTGCGAGCAATTGACATTTGTTACTCTGGGACAATCATGTAATCGGCAGCGCTCGCAGGCCTGCATAATGGCCGCGCCGAGTTCTGCTTTGCCTTGGAGTACTATGGAAGCGACAGTGGAAGCTATCTGGACTCAACATGCAGACTCTGAAGTAACCGTGGCGGCGACTGGATCAGTCCAGTACGTCGGGTAAATACATTTTCTTGAAAAACGCTATAGGAAAAGGAGGAAATCATGAACGCCAAACTAAAGGTCAAGCAGAGGTATACAGGAATCGTGGGGCCTGTTGTTGTAATAGCGAGCACCTTAATCCTACTCTGGGGCGGAATGGTGCGGGCTGAACATGACATCACATCACCCGGGGATATGGTAGAGAGTTTTCCGAACGATAACGGTTTACCAAGCGCCGGGCATCCCGCCTTGGTAATTGATGATAACATCAACACATCTTGTTATCTGGAATTCAAAGGAGGAACACAGGTCACTGGTTTTCGGGTGGAGCCTTTGGTTGGGCCAACGGTAGTCACGGGGCTGAACTTCACTGCAGCCGGTAACGCACCGGAACGCGATCCGATTGCCTTTGAACTATGTGGTTCTAATATAAGCATCGATGGGCCGTATGAGTTGATTGTCAGTGGTGATATTGTCGATTTTGCACAGGAGTCAGCCTGGCCCCGCCGCACGAAAAATAAAACCCCAATCTTGTTTGATAACTCGATCGCATACACATATTACCAGGTTCTCTTCACGGCTGTGCGAGGCCAATGGAGCGCCAGTGGTGTGCAGATTGCTGAAGTTGAACTCCTGGCGACCGCGCTGCAAGCGACGTCCCCGGAACCAATCAATAGCAGCGTTGTTGTGGTAGTGCCGCAACTCCAGTGGAAACCCGGTGATACAGCCGTGTATCACGATTTATACTTCGGGACAAATCCTGAACCAGGTCCGGCAGAATACATTTCACGATTGTCTACTAATATATACAATCCAACCACAGAATTTAAGTCGGGTATAACCTACTACTGGAGGGTGGACGAGGTTGAGGCGGATGGAACAGTCCACACAGGCACAGTCTGGAACTTCACTTTTGGGGCCAAGGCATCAAATCCTGATCCGGCTGATAGGGCAGTGGACGTCAATTTGCCGCTGCTGCAGTGGACAGCTGGCACCGGCACAGGGTCTCAGATAGTCTATCTGGGCAGGCAGGGTGAGGAACTGACACAACTGGATCCGAACGAGGGCGAATGGCTGCACGACTTTCACTTCATTCCCGTCGAGAGACAACTTGAACCGGGGGCGACCTATGAGTGGAAGGTCGATGAGGTACTAGACAACAATGAGATTATCACAGGTGATGTTTGGAGATTCACAACCAGAACCCAACGACCGCTTCCCAGTATTGGTGAGCCTTTGGCTTGGTGGACCTTTGACGATGGGGCAGGATTGCGAGCCAAAGACGCGATAGGGTCTCGGGACGGCATTGTAAGAGGGCCTTCGTGGATTCTGCCCAATGATACCGACAGCTACGACTTTATCGGCGCGGCGCTAAACTTTGATGGAGACTATGATTGGGTGGAGATTAGTGATGTCGGAGGCTTATTTGATGAGTCATTTAGCATTTCATGCTGGGTTTGGACCAACCCTGAAGACGCTAATGGGCAAGTGATCTTTTCCCAGCAAGGGGGGGTAAACTGGCTAATGGTGGGCGATTCTTGGGGCTTGTTGAAGAGCGAACTTGCGGAGCCAGCTTCTTCTTCCGGGGTTATACTTTCACCTGGCACATGGACCAGTGTTTGCATTACATTGGACAGAGAAATAGGGAGTTTGATTATATATTTGAACGGTGTATATACAAGTTCTCAACCCATAATAGAGCCTTCCCCCATATCTTTAGAGAGTCCGATCTATATCGGCTGTGGGAGTGATCAGAGTGAGGCCAGTTTCTGGAATGGTGTGATTGATGAGGTAAGAATCTTCGATAGAGCGCTGCCTTTAGAAGACTTGGACACACTCATGAAAAGAAATGCTAACATCGTGACGGACAAGTACTACACAGGTTTGACTACGTCAAAACACATACGGATAGACCTGAACTACGATAAGACGCTGGCTGCGGTGATCTCCGAGGACGCTACGGATAAGCAAATAATAGAGGATGCAAATAGCCTGGGCCTGAGGGTTGTAAAGATTGACAGGCCAAATCAAATCGTCAGGCTGGAGCTGCCATTCGCTATATCGCGGATGGAGGCTACTAAGTTTACGCGCGCCGCCAGGAAGCTACTGGACGACAGCTCGTTTTTGGAGATTGGTTTGGCCGTTACCCCTGGGGCGGCTGAGACATCGGTCCTTGTAAACGAGCAATTTACTGTGCAGCTTGATCCTAACGTCGTGCAGCATGATCCTAACGCTATCAATGAATTTACAAAGGATGGAAGGGCGAGGGTCGTCCAAGTTAACCCATACAATCCAAATGAATACCTGCTTGAGGTGACGGCGGAGTCTAAAAAAGATGCGATGGCGCTGGCCAATGAATACCATTTAAATTCCAATACTATCTATTCTGTACCTAATCTCGCTATTGTTCCTGTGTTTCGAGGAAATTCGCCCGTTCAATGGCACCTTAACGATGAACCCAATGATGCAGACATTGATGCTCAGGAGGCGTGGAAGTTAATCGAGAGGCTTGCTCTTGATAATCCGGATGTTAACATTGCCGTTATTGACTCCAGAGTTGATTATGAGCATGAAGCCTTTAAGGGAAATCTCTGGACGAATCCAGGGGAGATCCCTGGAAATGGTATTGATGACGACAATAACCTTTATAAAGATGATGTTCACGGCTGTAATTTCGGATACAATAATGGCTTGGTACACGAGCACGGAACGGCGGTTGCCGGATGTATCGGGGCTAATGGAACTAATCCGGAAGGTGTCTGCGGCAGCTGCCCCGACTGTAAACTTATGTTCCTAAGATGTAATATAACGACTTTTGACCAACACCTGGCATTCGACTATGCTCGGGGAGAAGGTGCGGACGTTATCTGCTGTAGCTGGGGGTATAAGGCGGAAATCGAGGCTCCTATTGATGTTAGGAATTCGATCTTTAATGCTGCCACATTTGGTCGAGTAAGAAATGTAAACGGTCAGCGCCGTGCCCTTGGTTGTGTGATCTTGTTCGCTATGACAAACGAGCCCAATGACAACGGCGGTTACTTTCCTGATATTTCCTCGCTGGAACGTGTCATCGCCGTCAGTGCCTCCACCGATCAGGACAAACGCAGTGGCGCAGGATATGGAGATATGATGGAGGTTCTTGCACCGACTTCGGGGGGAACACGTTCGATTTTCACAATCGACGTTACAGGTACGGCCGGGTACAACAACGAGAATCCCAAGGCTGGCTGTAGCGACCTGAAAGATCTTGACTACACACAGTGCTTTGATGGCACATCAGCGGCGTGCGCGACCGCGGCCGGTGTGGCTGGTTTGATCCTCTCAGCGGAACCTAATCTGTATCGTCGTGACGTCCAGCGTATCCTGCAGGACACGGCGGATAAGATCGATGATTCTGCCGGACACTACAATCCTGACGACGGTTTTAGCATGGGTTCAGAGGGTATATCGACACATGGCTATGGCCGTATCAACGCCTTTGAGGCCGTCCTCGTTGCGGCCAATGGAGTAGATGTATTCCTGCGGGACCATCGGCTCGACTGGGGTAACACTAGCCGAGTTAACAACAACAATCATTATCCAGAGGGCAATCCCATCTCCACTACCGCATTTACAAGTAAAGCCATTGAAGTTACTGGAACCGAAAACGGGGTGGATGTATCGGTGCTCGTTCGTAATCGAGGCCCGATTACCGCCACAGGTGTCACTGTCGAGCTTTACACATACGCTGGCGGAGAAAATCCATCGGACTTTTCCTTAGGTGCCAACGAGTGGCAATTGCAGCAGCCTGAAACCGAAGGTGATAACATTGTCGATGTACCCTATTGCGGAAGCTCAGTGGCCGGTCTCTCCACTGATCCTATAAAAACTGTAACTTTTAGTCTCTCCAATGACAGCCTTAATGCCGCTCTGAATCAGTATATCTATCTATTAGCGATGGCATACTGTGATGACGATCCAATATCTTTTGATTTGACTAAAACATTAGATGCAAAACTATTAGCAGCTGACGATAATAATATAACAATGCTGAGGATTTCCTGGGGACAATTACCCTGATCCCTAAAATCCATAGGATGTGAACGCCATAGACTTAACGACAACAACATGACTCTGTTATGGATTCAGTAGAATCGACGAAACAGCTCTGCTGTTACGAACGCTGGGAGATGCCCGATTAAGGAGACGATTTTACCATTGCAGGCTACAAATTGGGCCAGCACTGTCCTGTGTGCGGGTGGCACTTTCAGTAGGAGCATACTCATGCTTATGTTTAGGAAGATGGGTGCTATCTCCGACATCTACGGGCTTGTCATAATTGTCCGAGGGGCTACAATATTCCTCGGGGTAAGTGCGGTTATCCAGAGTCGGTTGATATGTGCAGGTAAAATACGATGAGTGATATATTTATCAGTTATGCAAGTGAAGACCGAGCAAGAGCGAAGGTTCTTGCTCGCACACTTGAGCGTCGAGGTTTTTCCGTTTGGTGGGATCGAGAAATTCTTCCCGGGGAACGATTCGTCCAGATGATCAAAGAAGCCCTGGATCAGACAAAATGTATTATCGTTCTGTGGTCGAAAGATTCGATAAAATCGAAATGGGTACAACTTGAAGCTGCTGAAGGAGTAGACCGAGAAATTCTGGTGCCGGCTTTGATTGATGATGTAGAAATACCTTTTCAATTCAAACAGATTCACGCTGCACGTCTGATTGATTGGAAAGGAAAGCCTTCACATCCGGAATTTGACAAATTGTTCAAAGCTGTTAGTGCAATCCTCGATAAAACTAAGTCAGCAACGGGATCAGGATCGACACCTGATGAACAAGTAAAAGACAAGCAAAAAGAGAACGGAACAGAATCCAATGGAATCATAACAAGGTACAAATTGTTCGTTTCAATTGCTTTGGGTCTTGCGATTCTGATCGCTTTACTTCTTTATATATTCAAGCAGCCTGTTCTAGTATTCACGGGCGAACAACCCGTTAAGAAGACTGAATCCGGTTATGAAGCGTCGTTTGACTTTGATCAGTCGAAGCCAGTTCCTCCAGGGATCATCACCTTCACAATCCTTGCGGAAGAGGATGATGAGGCCAAGATTTCAGACGTGTCAGTAGAAATTGTTGGGCCAAAGGTCGGAGAAGATGTGTCTGATATCTACCAGAACGGCAAAGAGGCAACACTCACCTACCAGCCTCTGGGCGCTACCCCTCACAGGCTGAAGGTGATAGTTTCTAATGTCCCGCTCACTGTTGAGATCACTTCGCCCCAGTTGAAGCGCGCTATAAAGCGGACAATCCAAATAGGATCTTAGTTGCTCCATAAACTCTCAGGCTATTAAGAGGTTTGGTAGTCTTTGCTCTTCCATGGTAGCGATACATTACATAAATTACTGTGAAGTGAAGAAACGTTGGTCTTGATAAGATCGGCAACGTTACCTCGAATTATCGGGGTAGAATTTAATCGGTTTCGGCTGCAATATTCAGTCTCATATGCGAACACCCATATCCAATGCGAACAGGCGAGGCCACGATCCGCCTATACAATCCACAAGGATTGAACCAGGCGCCTCATCGAGCCGGGCGTTAAATTCCGCGCTCTCTTGATCAAGATCAGGGTTGGTAACCTGTTTGAACCTGAATGCTCCACTCTCCAAGATAGTCTTCTCACCACGTCCATTTAGAAGTCCTTCGGGGCGCATATCAGGGCCGTATACAAACAAATGGCCATCAAGAACCGGCCCGATGATTACCGTCTTACCGGTTTTCACTGATTCTGCTCGTCCAGCAACCTCTTCAATTACATGCACGCAACCCTTAGCGGAACCAGTGATTCTAATTACGTGGCCGTCATTAGTTCTGATTTCAAATGGGCGGTTTAGGGCTGCGCCAATCGTCCAAAACCATATCTTTCCGTCCAATAGGAATACGTCCTGAATACCAATCTTAATGCGGGTATTAGGTTCTATGATGATGGCTAAGTCCTTGCTGCACTTCAACAGACCTAGCATACTTCCCGGTGTCTCGACAATGTCGTCTTTCAGTAGGGTCGTGGCCGTCTCTGGATTGGCTCTCAACTGCTTAGTCCCACGGCGAACCGAGATGGACAACAACATAGGCTCCAAGAGAGGTGGTACACGTTCGTTCTGCGAATTCCGATCCCGCCCGGTTTGTTCCCGTTCGGCTATATTGCCAGTCGGCTCGAAGGGTGATGGTACACGTTCGTTCTGTGCGTTCCGCTCTCGCCTGGCTTGTTCCTGTGCGGCTATATCCCGATTGTACTCATACCATTCCTTTATATGCGCGGCGGCTGACTTACTTGCCTTGGCTATATCGAACCATTGTCCTGGTGGTCCAACGGTTAATTCTACAAAGGTGAGGACCTGACCCGGTGTTCCTCCTCTCAGCACATACTTCGACCAATGATCGTCAGAAGCATTCTTATCCGGCTCGTTCCCAGATGCAATCTGCTGGTTGGCCGCTTCCATGATCCAGGTAGGGACCTTGCCCTCAAGCATCTCCCGGGCGCCCGGCATGGTTTCATATGTTGCGGCCTGATCCGGGGTCTGGGTTGTTCGTGAAACGACCTCCAATCTTGGGAAGCCGTATGTTACCCAATTTTCCGCAAATAAACAGCCGAAGTCCACCTTGTCCTTAGCATCGACGACCATGCCGCCGCCACCATCGTCAAGAATACGGACTTTGGAATCTACGATAACATCTCGCCCTGTGCTCGCTAAGTAGACAGAGACGTCAAAGGGATCGCCCGCTCTGTCATAACTGGATGGGCCGGACAGAAAATAGACACCGTCCCGATCGTCTTTGTCTGAACGTATTACTTCACCGCCCTTGCTCTTTCTGCAAGTCGTCAGTACTGCTTCCGGACCCAAATGCAGACTGTCGCGACTGGTGATGACTATTCCTGCCCTGCCCGTGCCGCCCGGCAACTCGACGCCAACAGGTTCCGTGGCCCAGAGGTCATCGGAGTATCCGGTGATTGAGACGTTCAATGTGCCGGCATTCCCAGAGTAAATCTTCCCGGCATCGGCCACAAGCTCTACTCCTCCTCCAGGTATGTTCTTATAAGAAAAAATTTTGCCAGGATCAAAGTATCCTAAAGGGCAGTTTTCGTCATCCCCATAAACCTCACCCATCCCCCGCCAATATGCATCTATCTTCCCGTTTATAACCAAGTCGCCGCCAGTCGATCTTACAGAAATGTTGCCCGTCCTTGTCTTCAAGTTCCCAGTTGTGATTTTTCCCGAACCCTGAAGTGTGATATACTCATAGGCGCTTGCCGATATGGAACCCCATTCATGCGCCGATGTACAGGTTATTGAACCATCATCTGATTGCATATGAAGATCAATTACGGCGGCTCCATCTGGCTCGAATTGCATATTGGCTGGTACTGCAGCTATTGATTTATCCTGGCGAATCGTTAACTTCTTATTTCCTATCACTTCAAGATTTGTTAAATTAACCTTACTGTTTTTACCATTACCACCCAATCCGTCTTCGTCTGGAATCAGGCAAGCGGGATCCATATATTCTTCTAATAAATCATAGACAAAATCAAGGCCATCACCGGCCCGCAGTTCTATTTCTGGGGCTTGGAGTGTTGCCTCGGGCTGGAATGAGAGATCGCCTGTTCCATTCTCGCCGGCGTGCAGGTTGATGTTCGTTTTGGCGCTAATTTCCTCTCCCTCGCCGCCCGCAACTGTGATGCCGCCAACCGCCCTAATGTTTACAACCCCTGCGGAATCTACTACGCCGATAACAAGGTCTCGCACCTCTGTCGGATTGCATGAACATGGCAACTCGACCGGGCTACTTATAATAATATCGGCATTATCTTTTAAGGTTTTGGCATTTAGTTGCTTTGATGCCGTTACGTCGAGCGGCCCTATGGCCCCACTCTGCGCTTCCAGATTAACCACACTTCCCTCTATGTCCACCTCCGAATCGCTCTCGCCTTCACTGATCGCGCCTGCTGATATTGCCACATCACCTTCGCGAGCATCAATTCTACCTATTTTTACCTCACCTAAATGCTCTATTTTGACGGCGCCGTCGATGGTATTGATCAGGCCGTCCGTATTGTCGAATTGATCGCCAGAAGAAGTGAAATCGCCACCATTAGTGGCAATGTCAGCTCTCAGGACCACGTCGCCATCCGCATCGAGTATCAATCCTAACTTACCGGATTTCGAATCGATGCCCCCTTCAAGTGTGATGTCATGTGCCGCAAGCTTGATCGTGGCGTCTCCGCCGGATGTCTTCTCTATTTGTGCGTCCGCATCCTGAGTGATATTACCTCGTTTAGTGTCATCATACGCTACGTTGATCTCAACATTTATTCCATTGTTGAGCCATTCTTCGATCGCATCGTCACTGATAGTCGAAGCATTGCATGAAGGTGTGAAGGCCCCATCTGATCCGGGGTCTATTGCACCGGCACAATCCTGAATTGTGACATTTGTCGGATCTATGAGGAATGTCCCAGGTTCACCAACGTCTGCACTTGCATCAACCTGCCCGAAGACCTCCACATGTTTTTTGCCGGATACTTCAATAAATCCGCCATTTCCCGATTCAGTTCCGCCTTTAGCCTCAATTGCTGCACCATCATGGAATAGTGCTGTATCGGGTGAATATACGACTACCTCGCCGCCATCGCCGTTAGTCCCGGCATTTGCTGTGGTCAAACTGTCCGCACTAAGCGTAACTACATTATCAGCTCGAAGCTCGACATTTCCGCCATTTCCGGTAGTACCATCGGCGTGGATTATTCCAAGTTGGCCGAGGCGCCCAGTGGCTTCTATAGTGACCTCGCCACCCTCACTCCCAGTAACGTCTATGGTTCCGGAATTAATTACCTCGGCAGCTTTAGCGATTACCGAGCCACCTGATGCGGTTTCGCTCCTTGCTTCAATAGTACCTGTATTGCTTACTTGTCCGGTATTACCAATCTCAATCGATGCTGCCAAATAATCAATATTTGGAATCACCTGGGAATAAATATCCCCCGAGGCGAGCACAATTCTGCCCCCAGCAGAATTGACTGTGCCCTCGTTGGGAACTCCTGAGCCCGAGTCCGCCAAGTCAGTTGGATCAGATAAAGTCTGTGGATCTATTTCAGCCCTAACGTCGCTGCCCGGTTCACTGAGAAAAACTCTATCTCCAGCCGCCATAACAACATATCCGTCCGGACAGTGTATGCTACCAGAGTTGGCAACTTGTTTGCCAATGAGATAAACTTTTTTTGCGGAAATATCACCGCTATTTATCACCGAGCCGTCACCTCCAGCAAAATTGTATTGTCCGTTTATAAAATCTGAGTCTGTTATATTCAGGCTTGATACAACTAACTGGTTTACATTGATTCTGGCACCGGCACCAATGTACACACCTGCAGAATTAACGAAGAAAACCCTGCCATTGGCCAGCAGAGCTCCGTTAATATTCGTCGGATTTGCCGAGAGTATCCTATTTAACACCGAGGCACTGCTGTCGGGTTGGATAAACCGAACAGCCTCAAGGCGCGCAATATCAAAACTAGTGTAATTAATGATTGCTTTGTCAGAAGCAGTTATAGTGGTATTGTTGCCGCTTTGCTGGAAGGAAACCTGACCATTCACAACCTGTGCCCCTTCCGGTCCAGCCAATGCAACAGGAAGTGACGTATTTAAGAATATAGAGCACATCAAAAAATATGCGATGACCCGCTGAGAAAAATGACTTTTAGAATATTTTCTTAAAAGTTCCATGATTGCTCGTCACGCATCACTCATAAATTGTATATTTATCCTACAAAATATTGCCTGAAAAACGTTTAGAATTAGAATCAGTATACATAGCTAAAGTGTATTCGTCCGTCGTCTCCATCGGTTATATCAGTTCCCTTAAGGGATCAGCCGCGATATATGCCTGCAACAAAACTATCTCCAAGTTCAACTAATGTACCAACGCTTATTGAACAAAGTTCCAGAGCTTCTCGCTAATCAGCTTCGGGACATTTTATTTTAGCCCTGCCTAAATCAAGAAAGGTTAATGAGGCCAGTTTTCTTAGCTATAGTTTGTTCTCTCATGTCATCGGGATCCTCCTCTTGCTTGCTCTCAATATCCGAGATAGTCCGCTACATCAATTCTTCTCCAGTAACTCAGAAACACAATTGATCTATCTGTAGAATGGCTATCTTAACATAAAAGTAGGATAAATAAAGAAAAAAATAACGATTTATCGATTATTATATCCTATCCAAATACAGAACAAGTTAATTTTGAAATAGAAAAAGAACCAGTATCAGTCCTCTTGACAGATGAACAGCAGGTGTATCGGTTCTCTTTATTTGTAGCAGTATTAAGTATTGCTTGATAGTGCTATTGTTCTCTTCTACGGCCTGAATGTCGGTCATGTGATGCAAATCCAAAGTAAGCGAGAGTCTATTTACTATCTGCAAAACTTACAAGATATAGCATGTAATATTATAAGTTCCAATTCACAGGTGAAATTCAAACCAGATGTGTATTTATCTTATTAATTTTTCTATTGCAAAATAATAGTCTATAGTATATATTATTATAAGTTTTGGCCAGCGCTGATTTTCATCTTATGAGATTTCGAAAAGTTGTCACAAATCTAACTCTAAATCTGTTTTTGGAGAATCGAGAATAAGGGTGAAACAGGGCAAAATAACTGGAAGAGACAGATCGCCTCGAGCCAAATATCTAACGGACGCTCAGCTTCATACTTTGCTCCAATATGTGACGAGCAAGGCCGATGATGCCAGACGCAAGGGAAACACAAGAGCAATTGTCGACGAACTCGTTATTTTACTTTTAGTCAACACCGGTCTACACGCCAGTGAAGTTTGCAATCTGTCTATTTCAGATTTGCCTATGGAGCATTGTGAAAATGCTATTTGGGTTCGTGATGCGAAGGGTGATGTAGTTAGATCTGTTGAGATCGACTCGAAAATGGCAGAATATCTGGATAGGTTCGTTAGGCTGTACAGAAAAGCGGCAAACCATAATGAGCCTCTGATAATCAACGAACGTGGCTGGCGCATCTCCTACATGAGTCTTTACAGCAAGATAAGAATAATCGGTGAGAAGGCTAAAGTTGGTAAACTGCACCCTCATATGCTTCGGTGCACATACCTTGTTAGACTCTGCAACAACAAAAACGACCTGCGATTTGTCCAGGAACAGGCCGGACATGCAAACCGAAAAACAACCGCTTTATATGCTAAGATGACCAGTGGCCTTCTTCAAGCTAAAGCAACAAGTGATAATAATTCTTCAATTGTAAAAGCAATTGATGCTTCAAAAGGAAAACCAATACCTGCTGAATATGCCTCTCAAAAAACAATCAATCATAGAGAATCCTGTTGCTTAGATGATTCGCGGCAGAATATAACTTGTGAAGCCTGCAGCAATCCAATCTTACCAGGAGCCGGCACAAAAATAGACTCTGGACAAATTCTTTGCAACGATTGTCTCAAGGAACTTCGTGGTCATAGTCTTTAAAGTAAACTGCTAAAGCTTGTTTTTTTCACTTCTGTGAAAGAAATGTCAGGAAATTGCAGATTGATCTGTAAAATCTGAGAAACTCACTTTTTAGCAGAAAAAAGCCAGATATTTTTTTTAAGTTCCGCGATTACCACCATTGACAAATCAGCAGTCTATCTTTTATTATGAATATTTGTAAGGGCCGTAAAAGGGCTGAATACACACCCATGTCAGGTACCTGCATTGGCGGATTATAGAGAGAATAATCAACATAATCTAATTTAGAGCCGTCTTTAGTTATGGAATAAATGGCTTATTGGCTGCGGAGCAAATTATCGGAGAACCGTACCGGTCGTAACACGGCACCGATAAGACACGACTTGAATAAGCAACCAGGATCTACACACATGCTTCGAATCGCAGAAGTCTTGGGATTCGGATTCTCGCAGATAGGCTTCGAACTACAACAGAGCTCAGGTGTTATAATGAAACCAGATAATCAATAATCAAAGGTATCAATGATAAGGCTTGTGAAATCACAGATCGAAATTAGAGGCTTCTTCATATTGTTCTCACCAAATTTACAGAAACAGGAGGATGAATTATGTACAAGTATTTAAACTCAAACCGAAGGCTTTTTTTGATATTCCTACTAATAGGCATCGTTGGATGCGCTTCGGTGCCCAAGGAAGTCGTTGAACTTTCATATCGCACCGGTGAAGACTTGACCGCCCTGCACGAATCCTATGACAAGCTGATCCAAATGTATTTCGAAAAAATGCGGGCCGAGCGAACTGCTTATCTGAACGACACTTGGTATCCGAGATTTTTGGAGAATTGGATGGAACACGGGCAACTAGTGTCCGTTGCCAAGGGTGAGGTGATATGGTCAGACGAGCAGGAAAAGCTTATTACAACTCCACCAAATACAGATCCCAAGGAGGCTTTTCGTACCTTGCAGGACTGGGTTAATTACGCTCTCTATGCTTACGATGTTAAGGAAGAGGCTCTCCTGAAATTGTTAAACGAAGAGGAATTAGCCCTTCGTCAGGACGTGCAGATGGCATTTCTGCGAATTATAAGGGCAAATGCAGTTATTACGGCACATCTCAATAGTATTCGTAAAGTTAAAGAGGTGCAGGATGAAGCATTGGAAGCGCTATATATTAAAGATCTCAGGGGTAGAATCAACAATACCTTAATTAACATATCGGACAAAGCTGCTAAAGAACTAAACAAGATTCGAAGGATTGATGAAAGCGTAGATGATCTTGACAAGCAAATCAAATCCCTTATTGAGGAAATCAAACAGTAGTAGGGAGAACCACTATGACCAAAAAAAGACCTGGAAGAATGGCTAAGCTTGGCGAACAAGTATATAAAGAAACTAACCAGGAGCTTGCTGATGAAGAAGTCGAATTGCTATTAGTGACTTCAGTCGAGTGGGAGACATTGCGTCCCCAGGTCACTAACGACGCCATCTATAATCAACTGATCTCCGTAGTAAATGAAGCGACTCAACGAAATGAAAGCATAGCTCAGTTAAACAAACGGCTTCAACAACTTGGTGAGGAAGGTCAAGCACTAGCCAAAAAAGTGATCAGACTACTTACCTAATATAATCCCATAATCTAATAGCCTCTAAGTTAACTGATGATCGAATGTTTAAGTATTTGTTGTTTGACTTTGATGATTGCCGCTGCTTAATAGATTGCGACATATTTTTATGATAGAGAAGATACAGGTGATTGGATTGTTCGGAAATTATTAACGGTCGATGCAACTTGATTAGTTTTGGAAGAGCGGAACCTGATTTTATTTAGGAAAAGTGCCGGAGGAAGAAGAACTTTTTTCAATCTCTATGTGAAAGGACTCTATAATGGATGAAAAGGAATACATTGAACAGAGGCTCGAAGACCAGATGGTGTGGTATGACCACAAGAGTATGTGGAATCAGAACTGGCACAAGCGTCTGAAAATAGCGGAGATTGGTATTGCCGCCAGCATCCCGTTTTGGGTTGGAGCCATGGAATTAGTGGGAGATGCCTCGACTTGGTCTGATGTGTTTAAGGGACTCGTGGCGCTCTTAGGAGTGCTAATCGCAGTTGTCTCCGGGGTGCCTGCTATCTACAAGTTCCAGGAGAACTGGATGGCCTATCGAACGACCTGCGAAATGCTGAAACATGAGAAATACTTCTACGAGACAAAATGCGGACCCTATAAGGGAGAAACAGATAAATTATGCTTGTTAGTGCAGAGAGTGGAGATGTTAATATCGCAGGAGAATACGAATTGGCGGCAGTATATGGAAGAAAAGGAGGAAAAAGGCGAAGAATGAACAATAGATACTTTATCAGTAATGACGAAGATAACTAAAACAGCATGAGAATCTGGTGCCTGCATATCAAATTCAAAAATGGTGGATGGTTTGGGCGTAAATCATGCTGAATATAAAAATCCGGCAGACTCCGTGCAAAATACCCCCTAACAACCACCACTAAAAACAAGATTTTGCCCACATCAGCCTGATAACATAAATGGCCTTTCAAAAACTCGCAGCCGTCTCAAGACTTCCGAAAACAAATCTTTGAACGGATAACCCCCAGCCAAGTGTAATACTATTCGACGAACAGAGCACACCATCCTTACTCCAATCTTAAGCAGATTGAGCCGAATCGTATCAACCTGTGCATTCGACAACTCCGTATTAACCAATGTCTCTCTGCGAAGCGTATCCATCAGAATATATCCGCTTCGGAAGTGGAGGATATCATCGCCGACCGATTTGCCGTCCGCCTGATGGATGCATACATAAGTTCGCCAGCGCCGCCCCAGCGTTGGAGCCTCCAGCAGGCGGGATTCCTGCCTTAGACCTGTTCAAAAGACGAATTGACAATTGTGTTTTGGCCGGATCCGGCCGCTGTTGCAACTGCGGGACAAGTCAGGAGTATTCCAATCACAACTTAGATAAGTGACTTTTTCATGATTCTTCTCTTTGAATTTTATATATTGTTCAGCGATCCTTTAACCATACAGATGAGCTGATAGTGCCGCGGCCACGATTCAAGGGCGGGACGCCCTCGCCACGATCACGGTTGGCCCGGGCGTAATTGGGTATCGCCAAAAGCTGCGAACCGTCGGCCCAGGTGCCTTTGATGACCATAACCCCGCCTAAAAGGTCGCCTTTGAACTCTGCGCTCAGGGCGGATTCGGGGCTAAGAACATTGTCGATATCCTGGTCAACTTTTTCTGCACTGTAAATCAGCGGGCCGTAACGAAGGGCCACTTTTCCTCTCGTGGCTTCGATTTTGTCGATGGCTTTAATCCTCTGGACCTTCATCGGGAGCTTCAGGTCGATTTTGTCGCCGGGGCTCCAATTCCTGCTAATCACGGCGTATCCTTCTTCAATTGGTGGTGTAATTACAGAGCCGTTGACGGAAATCGAGGTGATACCGTCGGATTGAGGCGTCGCGGCGTAAAGCTCGCTGACGCTGCGGTTGGGTACACGAATCATGATGCTGAATTTCTTCGCCTGCGTTGGATTTACAGTGATAGAAACTTCGCCGCTCCACGGATAATCGGTTTTCTGAACCATCTCGACGTCAGTGCCCGCCATGCCCTCGACTGTAATAGTGCTGCCGATGAAAAGGTTGACGTAAATACCGTCGGCGCTCTTGGCGTACATCCATGTCGGCAGCATCAGCAGGGTCCTTGGGATGTTACCCACACAGCACGGGCAGACGTGCCAGTCGTAGCGTGGCCCGCGTTCATCTAATGGATTCTGATAATAGAAATTCTTCCCTTCCAGATCGATGGAGCCTAAGAGGGCGTTGTAAAGAGTCTCTTCGTAGAGGTCCGCAAACTTCGCATCGTGGTACATCATGTTAAGCTTGTGCTGGAAGAATATTTCGCCGCAACTGGAGCAGGATTCGCAATAGGCGTTTTGACGCAGCGAATAGTTCGGGCCAAAGCCTTCCGAAGTCTCGCCGCTGCCCACGCCGCCGGTAACGTAGTACTTTTTATTGACAATATTGTCCCATAGCGACATGACGGCACTCTGGTAGTCGATATCGCCTGTTTCCATAGCTACGCCAGCCATGCCAGAGTAGGAATAGACGGCGCGCACGGCGTGTCCGACGGCCTCGTACTGCCGGATGACCGGGACGTGGCTCTGGTCATATTCACTGCCATCCCTGCGGCAATCGAGGAGGAACTTGGCCAGTGCGATGTAGCTGTCGCCGTGGCTGCCGGGACCTTCCATATCGTTGACGAAACGACCGAAACGAACGAGGGCCTGCTCCATCTCCTGGTGGCCGTCGAACCATTCCTTTTTGCCCGGGCCGAGGTTGGCGACCCAGCAATCAGCAAGCTTCTTGGCCGCGTTATAGAGGCGCTTGTCGGCGCCGTTGGTCAGAGTGTAGTGGTTAATTGCTGACTCGATGAAATACCCGGCCACGTAGCCCTCGTGCTCGCTGCGGGTCCGCGGGTCCCAATGCTTGACGGGGCCGCGATCCCGGCTGGTTCCCAGCGTAAAGCGCGTCTGGAGGTATCCGTCGGGTTCCTGGGCGGCCAGGATCTTGGGGATCCAGTCCTCAAGGGTAGCCTTCAATTTCTCCTGGGCCTTGATAATCTCTGGATCGCCTTGCGGATCGACCATCAGAGCGATGCACATCGACTCTATCGTCTGATGAACCCAGGCATTGGAAAAGGGATAGCCGACGTGGAATTTGGCAGGCTTGCCCCTGAGCTTCTTGGCGGCTTCGACGAAGTTGTTGATGCCGCCTTCACGCAGGTTGGGGTCGTTGATCTTGTCAATGCAGTGAGGAATCCAGTTTACAATCAGGGCTTTAGCTCTGCTGTTCCAGAGAGGATTGTCAATCTTATAGTGTTTGGTATAGACCGTCTCGAGGGCCGTTGCGGGCGGCGGCGTTTCGGCCTTGACGGCAATAGTGGATGAAGCGCTCAATTGCCCTTTGTCGGCCGTCAGCTTGAGGACATAATCACCCGCCTTCGAAAATGTTGCCGTAGTGACCGGTTCAGTGGCGTTCTCAAAAATAACCAGGTCGGGACCGGACATTTTGCTCCAGGAAATTGCCGGGGAACCTTTGCCTCCTAAAGTCTTTATTATTCCGTTAAGATAGGTTTTGCCCCCTAATATGACAACGCGGTCCACGCCTGCGTTCACTCTCGGCGGAAAATCGGGCGACTTGCCGGAGTCATATACTTTCCATTCCAAAATGCCCGTCGAATAAGTATCATTGGAATCGATTTCGAGCCTGAGTTTATTCGTTTTAACTTCGTCAAAGGTAGTGGTGTTATACTGACTTTCCGCTACGCCCAGACCCGATGGATTGCTCACCGGTACGAAATCCTTGCCGTTGAAGTAAAGCAGCCGGCAGGTCTTGGGCAGGCGAACGCCCCGGCGGTCGTCCCACCAGTAAACGTCGATCTTACGGGTGTTGATGTGCCGGCTCCAGTCGTACTGCACCCATTGTGTGCCCCTTCTGGGCCAGTTGCCGTAAGAGCCAAGACGTCTGTCGCGTGAGCTTCTCGGCTCATTCTCATCATTAAGCGCCGTTACCGAGGTATCGCCGGAGACATAAGAGCAGGACGGCTCTGCGACGACGGCAAGGTTTACTCCCGAATCAGGCTTCGTATTGTCTTGTGCCGAAGTGTTGTTGTTAAATACAACAACCGCCCCAAGCAGGAGTATCGGCATAAGATGAATTAAAGACTTCGTTTTCATTATAAATCTCCTTCTGTTGTTTCAGGTGCTGTTTGTTTGGCCTTCCATTCGGACTCTGTAAGCAGGTCCCAATAAATAGCGTAGGTACGCCGGTGAAGACGGTAAAACGGTACAAAATCGACGTCACTCGGTTGCCCTACGCCATCGGTACGGAAACATCCGGGTATGTTGGCAGCGGGTTTGAGCCAATCGGCGACGGGCCGCTCGGCGGCGACAAACACAGGTACGTTTGGTTGTTCATCGCGGGAATCTCTTCCGCGTCTTGGCTGGCGCTCAGGGCCTAAGTCGCTGGCGAGCACCAAAGGCCCCCACATAATAGCTACCCGGCGTGGATTGTCCGGCAGCGGTTCGGTGTGAAGTGTTTTAGGCAGAGTCAATTCCACGGTATCGCCGGTTTTCCACGTCCGTTTCAGCTCCACGTAGTAGCCGGACTTTGGCAGCCGGCGGTCTTTGACCTGACGACCTGACTCCGGCACGTCGCCAAGAGGGGCTATCACATCTTCGGGCACAGGCTCTCCATTGACTTTTACGCTGAAACCCTCGCCGGCCCAGGCCGGACGCCGCAGGGCGAGAACGAATTCCTTTGGAGACTCGAGAGTAAGTTTCAGCTTTGCCGACTCGCCTTCGGGAAAGTCGGTGTCCATTTGAAGTTTCACTCCCGCCGTGTGCCAATCTGCCGCTGATGGAACGTACAAATTCACCCATAATTTGTCGCCGGACTCGTAATAAATCCCGTATCCGTGCAGGGCGTGGCTCTCCATGCCGGTCCCGACACAGCAGGTGAAGCTGCGGAACATATTCTGGTATTCGTGCTGAACGGCCCGGCCTACGGGAACCATGTAGCAAGTTCTGCCGTCATTGGGATCGATGGAAGCCAGAATATGGTTGAATAGCGCCCGCTCGTGGAAATCGGCGTAATGAGCATCGGGCCTGAGTGAAAAAAGCCTGCGAGTCAGCTTGAGCATATTGTAGACGTTGCACGTCTCGGCGGTACGTCCATCGATGAAGTCGCTTAGCATATCTGGTTTGCCGAAGTATTCTTCTTTGCCGTGGCCGCCGGTGGCAAAGCTATGGTGCTGGACGACCGTGTCCCAGAAAAAGCCGGCAGCAAGAATGTCGCCCGGCTCGCCGGCATAAGCGTAGCGGTCCGCCGAACCGATGAGCTTGGGTACCTGTGTGTTGCCGTGCTTACCTTCGAGAATGTCCTGATGGCGCATGAGCGGCTCGATGAAGGAGCGATGCTCAAAGCGATATGAAAGGTTCAGCCAGCGTTTATCGCCCGTATCGGCGTAAAGATCGGCCATTATTTCGTTCATACCGCCGAACTCGGTATTCAACATTAGCTGGTCCTGAGCCTCGGTAAGCCCGGAAAGAATTTTCTCTGCCCATTCGGCGAATTTTATCTCGACTTCAAGCGCAGTGCGATTGCCCGTATAGCGATAAGCGTCCCGCAGGCCGGCATAAGTTTTGTGCAGGACGTACCACGGCGACCAAAGCCCGTTGAGATCGAAGCTGCGGGCGCGAATGTCTCCTTTGGCCACGGCTTGCCAGCATTTCCGACCGCCTTCTAATGCACTGAGATAGCCATCGCCCCATTTATCCTGGACCTCTTTCAGCTCCTTTACGATATAATCCGCCCGCTCCTTCAAACGCTCATTTCCCGTGGCGGCCCACATCAGGCTAACCGCCGAGAGGTAATGCCCGGCTATATGGCCGGTGAGATTTCTTCCGCCGCCGTCCCAGCCGCCGTACGGTTCGGCCTTAGGCTCCAGGCCGGCACGCTGACGGTAGTATGCCAGCATTCGATCAGGCTCAAGCTCAAGCAGATACTTGGCGTCCAGGTCCTGAGCCTGCTTGAGTGGCCCGCCGAGCAGTCGCACGCTGCTCAAATCCAAAGGCCGGGCATGAATAGTTATTTCCTCACAGTTTTTCGTTTCGGCACCTATTGTGTGACATTGGAGCAAGAAAACAAATAAAATGATGGATAGAACATATTTTTTCATAATATTCTCCATTGGCAGCAATTACGTACCAGACAAAACTTGTCTGGACGGATTGACAGTATCGCATTATACTCACAATTCTCGAAAAGGCAAAAAATTTAGCCGGCTTTGGATTACAATTGGCGCTCGAAAATTGAATCTTTTTTTGAGAAAGGTTGTGAAAATGAAGTTTGCCACACGAGTTATCATTGTTGTTTTATTGGTTAATTTTGTGCCGGAGTGTCTCGTTTCTGCACGGGCCGGCGATTTTTCTGAGTATCCGCAGGTAACTGCACCGCCGGAATCGTTTTTTGAGAAGGTCCGCGAGCCGGACAGGCAGGCGGCCCGGCAGTTTTACACAAAATATATCGATATCAAGGGTATGCCGGTTGTCGCCTCATCAGAAGTGACTGATCTGGCGCTTCAGCGTACCTACGAGATTGTTACACATATGCTGGCCGGTCGGCCCGATGTACTCGAAGCGATGGTCGATAGGGGTATGTACTTAGTCATCATCGGCAAAGATCAGGTCTATACCGACCTGCCGGAGAATAGAAACGCCCGAAATCCGGATTATCTCAACGAGCGTGTTCGTGGCACCGGTGGTTTTCCCACCAGCTTCGGCGAGGAGAACCTGCTGAGCTTACCAATCGACCGCTACGACGATGAGAGTATCGCCGTGCATGAATTCTGCCACACGATAGACGGCACACTTCGAAGAATAGATCCGACATGGAGGGATAGGAAGAATGCTGCGTATCAAAATGCGGTCAAAAAAGGTCTCTATAAAGACACCTATGCAATCGGAAATTCTTCCGAATACTTCGCTGAGATTGCACAGGCTTATTTCGATTGCAACCGTGTCAATAACTGGAACCACGGCCCCATCGGCCGGCGCGAGCAGCTAAAGATATACGATCCGGAAGGCTACGAGCTTGTCAGGAGCGCCTTTAATTTCGGCCCGGACCAGGACTGGCGTTATCACTGGCTGCAGAAACTGCCGAACATCGAAGCACCACCGGCCAGGTTCAATATCGATCCGTATTACACAAAGTTCACCTGGGCTCGCGAGTTCATCGTTGTCGGACAGCAGGCCAGCGACGAGGCCCTGCTCAAAGCCAACGATACAATCCGCAAGATGTTTGCTTATAGGCATGACATCCTCAAGGCATTTATTAATGAGGGGGTAAAGCTGGTCGTTCTTGGTCCGGAAGAGAGCCTGTACGATTTGCCTGAGTGTAAAAAGATGCCTGCCGGGAGCATAGATTACACGGCGAGGTTCCTGAATTACTCACCCAAAGCCAAATTATTGGTTGTAGACCAGGAAAACGTGCTGGGCGACCTGGATAGTCCTTACGTCACGAGTTGCCAGGTAATCTGTGCTTTTGCTAAGGCCCTCTATTACTTAACCGGCACGCGCCCTGTCGATCCCAAATGGGACAGCAGAGGACAAGATGTGCAGCAATATGAGCTGCGGGTCCAGCGAATGGACATCCGGTTCGATGAGAAGCTCAGGGAACTTTATGACCGCGCTATGAGCGAGGGCTTATGGAAAGGTACCGCC
>Ga0307425_1000678_pt1 | contig 21169 bp, 20 predicted proteins | sample SalMarWE160330MG_FD_202152 | JGI IMG/M metagenome (GOLD analysis project Ga0307425, IMG submission 202152) | Salt marsh sediment microbial communities from the Plum Island Ecosystem LTER, Massachusetts, United States - WE1603-30 | ecosystem: Environmental > Aquatic > Marine > Intertidal zone >...
GAAGGGTCCTTAGTTTTAGTCAATCGGTTTTGCGGGATCAGCGCCGAAATCGACATCGCCTCAGTACCAAAAGATGGGGTAATCGGCCGCTGTAGTTGTGGATAGCTGAAGATTTGGGGTGCTGCGCTTCAGGCTGATGGTGAAACGAGGTCTGTGTATATGGCCTCAAGCATCAGAAGGAGAAGCGCAGCATGGACCATTTTGCTGGATTGGACGTGTCGGTCAAGGAGACGAGCGTCTGCGTTGTGGACGATGCGGGCAGGATCGTTCGAGAAGCGAGGGTTGCGAGCGAGCCTGAGGCGCTGCTGGCGGTTCTGACGACCCCCGGCTGGCAGTTCAAGCGGATTGGATTGGAAGCTGGGCCGCTGTCGCAATGGCTGTTCGATGCTCTGGCCGAAGCGGGTTTGCCGGTGATCTGTGTCGAGACGCGGCACATGAGGGCGGTGCTGAAGGCACAGATCAACAAGACCGACCGTAATGATGCGCGCGGCATTGCGCAGATGATGCGGGCGGGACTTTATCGTCCGGTGCATGTGAAGACACTGCGCAGCCAGAAACTGCGCATGCTCTTGACGCATCGCAAGCTGCTGCAGTCGAAGGCCATCGCCATTGAGAACGATCTGCGCGCCACTTTGCGCAACTTCGGTCTCAAGGTGGGCGTGGTGGGCACGGTAAAGTTCGAGGCGCGGATCAAGGAGCTGGTCGAGAACCTCCCCGATCTAGCCCTTCTGGTCGAGCCGCTGCTCGTTGTCCGTCGTGCCCTTCGCGAGCAGATCGGCGTCTTGCATCGCCGCTTGCTGGCCATTGTCCGGGCCGATGAGGTCTGTAAGCGCCTGATGACGATCCCTGGGGTCGGCCCCGTGGTGGCGCTGACCTATCGCGTCACCGTCGACGTGCCATCCCGGTTCAGAAACGCCAAGGCGGTCGGGGCGGCGTTCGGACTGACGCCTTCCAAGCATCAATCGGGCGAGAGCGACCGCATGGGCGGGATATCACGATGCGGGGATGAGATGATGCGGGCCATGCTCTACGAAGCGGCCCAGATCCTGTTGGTGCGCTCGACGAGATGGTCCTGGCTCAAGGCCTGGGCGATGCAGATCGCCAGGCGCCGCGGTGTGAAGAAGGCCATCGTGGCCCTGGCACGCCGGCTGGCCGTGATCATGCACCGCATCTGGATGGACGGCACCGAGTTCCGGTGGAGCCGGGAGGCCACGGCGGCATGAAAGCGGTGCAAAGGCGATAGGAGGAAACGCGAGTTCCACCGAGCGGTGGAGTGATGTCCCTCGCGGGACGACGGATGAGGTGAGATCGTATGTCCGCTTGGACCTGCCGTTGGTCTAACGGCAAGGCCGCCCAAAAGATTGGTCCACCTCGTCTTCGAATCCCATCCTGGAAGGGCCTTGGTGCCGATTCCGAAGAGAAGCACGAGCCCGTGAGCGGCATCCACACCGTAAGTGGACAGTCTGAAAGCGCTTGACCCCAACCGGCCGATTAGAGAAGCGGACATAGTCGACGTCGGAATGCAAGCGCCTCGGCCAATCGGCGTGGCGCTTGCATTCGAGAGCGGCTCACCAACCTCAACCAGCTATTCCGGCTCGGAAGGCGCGGTTTTCCGCTAGGCGCTCACCTGCCGTGCCGGCGCAGCCCCGGTTTCGCAAGCTGATGTTTCAGCTTCAATGGCGCCGCCGCGGGTCCAGGACTGCAGGTCTCCCCGCCACCGGGCTCGCTGCTCATCCCGCCGGTACAGGCGAGTGCCTTATATTCGACGATTGAGTCACAAGCGTCGTCGGCGCTGCTGGCGTTGCATGTCCAACCGCCGCCGGGGTTCCAGGTCGGCTCGGCAAAGGCCGGGGCGGCGATTAGGCCGAGGACGGCGGTGGAGATAAGGATCTGGCGGTACATCGGTCGGTCTCCTTTCTGGTTGCTATGACGATGGGTCGCGCCGGGGCGGCAAAAGGTTCAACCCTTCTAGTTCACAGCGACGTCACGGAGGCTCCCGGGGCGCGAGGCACATAATTCGGAGGAAATTCGCCAGCCTTCTCCAAGATGCCAGCTAGACAGGTACGTATATTGGCGCCTCGCCGGAGATGGCCGAACGCATAACGATGGCGCGCGACGCCGGGGGACAGGCTCTCCTCTGACGATGCGGGCGTTCGTCGCGGCCCTCAGAGCGGCCTTCACCCGCCCCGTTCCGCCCGGCCTCCCCGGCCGCGTTCCAGAAGTGGAGCCTCCCCGAGGCTCGACTCCGTTGAGCACACGCTGAAATCAGCCGGACTGATCGCTCAGCCGAACTGATCGCTCAGCCGAATGATGCACGGGCCGCGGCGCGAATGGATGGTGCCGCTTGAACCTTTTCGGCGCTCCTCGCGACCAACCGCAAACGACCCTATCTCGCAAGGAGAACCGCCATGTTTACCAAGCAACTTACCCAAGCCGGTCATGCGCATCGTACTGGCCGCACGATTGTCTCAAGCTTCGCGGGCGCCATGATGCTCGCGGCGGCCGCGCTGCTGGCCGGTGAGGCCCACGCTGAGGACGACTTCGTGCCGCATCCGTTCAAAAGCGCGTCGATCTCATTCGTCGCGCCGGATGGACCTGGCCGGGGCGCGGGGCCAACAATCATCGTCACCCACAACGGCGCCACATACACGCGGGTCGCGGGCGACATAGAGGCCCGCTTCAACGTCAAGGCGGAGGTCAAGGTGAACCACCGCATCTACGGCTTCGTCGTGGTTATGTCTGATCCCAACTACGAAGATAAGTTTAAACAGACACTGCCGGGGCCGCGCGCCTATGGTGTGGCATATGACAGATCGATCGACCGGCATCGCACCCTGAAGATGAGCGCGGCCGACGCCGTGAACTTCGGAACCCCTGGAATTTCCCTCGGTTTATCTCCGGAGCTACAGCTGGTCGCCCGTTGCAACGCCAAGCACAGCAGCCCGCCGGAGGTTGACGAATTCCTCGATCAGGTCGAACTCGAAGTCCATGCCGGAGTCAGCTCCGGACCCTACAAAGCGCACTACGTCAGAACGGACTTTGGGTGGACGCCAGAGGAAGCGACAGACGCCACGGCCACCGTCTCCACGACATTCACAGCCAGTGTCTTCTGCCAAGGGCCCCCTTTCCGCTCCGCCGAAATTCCGCCAAAGATCGTGGAGGCATCCCTCGGGGTCACCACCTCGGGCAACACCTGCCCCAAGCCGGCCAAGGCAAGGGTAATCATCGCCACCGAGGCGCCGCGGACGGTCTTCTACAAAATTCGGCGCGGCCCCGCCTATACGACCTCCGATTGGATCCAGGGTGAGACCAAGGAGGTGCCGAACCTGGTGGGAACCGGCAAGAGCGCGGTGCTTGACGCCACGCACGAGCTCGGCAAGGTCGATCCTGGGTACACCAACTACCGCCTGGTAATCCAGGGCTGGGACACGACCCCCGAGACGAGACTCAACGTCGACTGCCCGCCGTTCGAGGTGATCTCCACCTGGCTGAAGTACGACGTCGAGGCCAAGGCGACCTGCCCCAAGAAAGTGGTCGAGACCGCCACCTTCCACACCACCCGGCCCGGAGACGTCCCCTACGAGATCAAGCACGAAGGTGGGCTGGTGGTCAGCCAAGGCACGGTCGAGGCGAAGCGCCAGGGCGACCAATACGTTGCCACCGCCGTGCGCAACCTCACCATCGGTGAGTTCGACGGGCGGTTCATGGCCGACGTCAAAAACAGCCCCGCCAACTCCGGCTGGGAGCGGCTCGAGATCGACTGCCTGGAGGCTCTGTCGGGCAAGGTCACGCTGAAGAGCATGGGTGCGGCCTCCTGCAAGGGTGAAGCGCTCGTCGCCATCCACACCGATGGCGCCGGCGAACTGCCCTATGAGCTGGAGTGCGGCCCCGGCAAGTCCTGGCAGCGCAATGTCAAGGCCATGTCCAACAAGATCGGCGTCGACAAGGTGCAATTCGACGTGACCAATAACGAGCAGGTCACGTGTGTCTTGCGCACGCGGATCGGCGGCAAGCTCAAGCCGCTCGGCGGTGCGTCGAGGACGTTCCAATGCGTCAAGACGACCGGCCTCGACGGCAGCAGCGATCTCGCGCCCAAGCCGCGGCCCGATGCGCAGAAGCCGGACAAGCCCGGAAAGCTCGTGATCGATCCGCCGCGCAAACCCGAAGCGTCGAAGCCTGACAAGGACTCCGTCAGCAAGCTGAAGATCGCTTGCGCGAACGGCACGGTCAAGAACGGCGCCTGCTCTTGCGCGCGCACCGACAGAAAGGTCAAAGCCGGCAAGAACGCGTGGCGCTGCGTGAGGGTCGTGGTCGATCCGCCGCGAAAGAAGGAAGGGGCCAAGGTTGGCGTAAAGACTGCACCGAAGAAGACCGCGGTGCCCAAGCCTGCCATCACCTCGAAGGGCAAGAGGTACAAAGAGAGGAGAGAGACCGCCAAGAAGGCAAACGTCTCAGCCGTAGCCCGCTAGCAAGGCAAACCTTCGCACAAAAAAGGATGCGCGCTTCCCGCAAGCGCGCGTCCATCACTTATTAGTTAATTGCTGGCGTCGGTCGGAAGTGGTTTCGCCCGGGATAGCCGGATTTACCGTGAAGCCGCAAAGAAGATGCAGTCGGCAGGCTGGAGCAACGCGACGACAGAATTTTTGTCGTCGCATTGAACCCGAAGGTGATCCGCAGCGTCCAAAGGACATTCAGACCCCAAAGATGGAGGTTGCAATGACCCGGCCGTTGATATCCCAAACTTTCGCTCTTGCAGTGCTGGCAGTGGCCGCTCTCCTAACTAGCGGTCCCGACTTGGCCTCTGCAGCGAGCTTGACCGGAAAACAGCGGCAGCAACATATCGGACTCGTACTCTTGCCTATCGGCAGCGACCTGGTCAGCAAGCCTCCCAGAGGAAGTGGCGGGAATCCGCCATCACCGCCGCCCAAGACACATGATGATGATTGCATGTCGTGCGCCGATTAGCCTTGGAGTCACTAGCGGAGCATGCTCATGAGCAAGCTTCTTCATGCAGGATAAATGGTGGGGGCCCCGGCTTGGGGCGTTACCGACTCGATCACGAACGTCTGGGCGCAGCTTGCTGCATTGAACCTTTCGGTGGTCCGCAAAGTCTAAATAACATTGAGAGTAAACAGATGGAGGTTGCCATGCCGCGGATCGCCGTACGCTACACGTTCACCACCTTTGTGGCTGCTGCGCTTGTCTGCTTCTTCGCGAGCGGTCCAGTTTTGGCTTCCGGCGCAATTCTTGTGGTGACGGCCGCCGATGGTCCAATGCCGAAAACAGCCAGCGGCGCGAAACAGACAAATTCGCTTCCAGGCCCCTCGTATGCCGTTACTGTGGAGGCGCCAACAATGATTCAAAACAAAAAGAAAGGGCGATAAACAGCAGGTGGCAAGAGGAGAAACGACCATGACCCACTCTAACGCATATGATACTCTTAAAAGTCTCCTCGTTCCGACGCTATGGCCCAAGTTTCGGCCGGCGTGAACCTGTTCAACTTCTCCCAGACAACGGCCGTGTTCGCCAAGGTCGACTATACCTTCGGCGAGGACGTTCAAGGTGTCGGCGGCAAGGCCGGCGTCCGGGTGGCTTGGTAGCGCTGCTCGCTTCCACAGATGTCTGTTGTTGGCACATAGCGGACGCGAAATGACGTACGTCAATAAAGGTCGCCGCCGCGTTGACGGGGATCAATCGCGCATAAGGTGCCGTGCTGAAGTTCTGCAATTGGCACATACCGGACGGGCTAACCGGCTAGCCTGGGGTCCGCATTTGACCAAAAGCAGCACGTTCTGACGCGACCTGCCTGTATTTCCGGTTGGCCGTTCGGTGGCGCCGAATGGCAAGTGCTCCCATCCTCAAGGTTATAGTAGGTCTGTCCCGAAGGTCACCGAAGAGGCTGACCCAGATCAATACGCTTCACTTAGCGGTCGCCTATAAGCGTCCTCTGACACGGAGAGAGTTACATGAACATGCCATTTAATCGGGTGAGTCGGATTTTGATTGCCATTGCGCCGCTGGTCGTGTCCGTTCAGCCAGTATTCGCAGAAGACACGTGGGACAAGCTCGACCACGGCATCAATGTCGTTCGAGAGTGCGCTGGCGATGTCAAGGAACGCTGCGATGGAGTGCTTCCCGGCGAGGGACGCATCAAGGCTTGCATGGCAAAGCATCTGGCAGACCTGTCGCAGGGGTGCCTTAAGGCGCTAGCTGAGCCGGAACCTGCTGTGCTTTCCGATGGCGATCAGGCCGTGTCCAAGCGAATTGAAAACTCCCATCTCATGCGCTTCATCGAGATGTATCTCGCCGGTATCGATCCGGAAACGGGAGATATCGTCGCCGAGTGCTACGGTACGTATGCCAACCCGGATATTCCCGCTGACAAAGATTCGGCTCCACAGGCGCTTGTTGCGGGACTCAACATGAGTCAGATCAAGGAGCAATACGGCGTTCTGGGTGCGTCCTTAAATGGCCCCAAACTGTGGATTCCCGATTGGTTTGATGTCGAAGTTGGTGTGGTGCGGGATTTCAGCGGGCTAAAGGCACCTTGGACTGCCCAACTCAATATGGGCAAGAATCTCAGCATCCACACAATCAAGCCATACGAGCCCCAAACAATTGCTCGCAAGAGCGCGATAAATTGGAACAAAGGCACGAAGGTCATGCTCATTGAGGATGCGGATGGCAACACATGGATCATGAAAGGCTTCGAATTGGGCCTGAAGCCGAAATATACTTACGAAGAGTTCATGGCCGCCGGTGAAGCCAACTTTAAAAATCTTCCGAAGGGCTGGAAAGTGCGCGTCGTAGAGCTGGAGCAGGACAACCTCGAGAAGCCGGAAGGTGGAGTTGCAACGATCATGGCGGACGAGTTCTTCAACGTCTACGACAAGACCGGTCCAGGCATGAGCAACTACAAGCCATAGCCTTTCGCAACTAGGGTAAGCGCATGTCTGCTAATGGCACTTAGCGGATGTCCATGAATACGCTGAGAATGTCCGATTTTGAGGGTAAGCGGACACCGAAACCACCGCGCCAAACGAGTGAAAAGCTTCTCTCCTATTAAATAGGGAGAAGCATGATGGACACGTACTTTCACAGTAGGATTGATAGCCACGTTACTCAACCCTGGAACAAGGGCAAGCTCGCCGGAGCAAAGCCGCCTCTAAGCCCGAAACATGTCTGGGCAGTCAGAACAAGGCTCCAATTATTGGAACGCTTTAGAGATCTTGCGCTGTTCAACCTGGCCATAGACAGCAAACTTCGTGGTTGCGACTTGGTTAGCTTGAAAATCGCTGATGTGGCATCCCATGGTCGTGCTGTTGATAGGGCCTCAGTTAGACAGCGCAAAACAGGAAGGCCTGTACGTTTTGAGATCACCGAGCAGGGGCGCCAAGCAATCGACGATTACCTTTCCCAACAGAGCGACATCACGAGCTTATATTTGTTTCCTGGACGCGGCCCAACCGGCCATTTGACCACGCGGCAGTACGCGAGATTGTTAGGAGAATGGCTCGCGATGATCGGCCTTGATTCGTCGCTCTATGGCACGCATTCACTTCGCAGGACGAAGGCAACGCTGATCTATAAGAAAACAGGAAATCTTCGAGCGGTTCAGCTCCTGCTGGGTCACACGAAGATCGAGAGTACGGTCCGCTATCTTGGAATCGAGGTTGATGACGCGCTCGCAGTAGCCGAGCAAATCGACGTCTGAAAAGCGGGGCAGAGCAGACATGCTCTGCCCCCAAAGACTGCGTCCGCTAAGTGCCAAAAGCGGACATCGGCGAACGCCTACCGCATGGCGTTGAGCGATCGAAAGGCATTGCCATTCACTCAGAACGTCAGGCGTGAGCGGACGCTTCCGACCCAGACCTCGTCGTCACCGAGAAGATCGAGCGGCGGATTGGTGATGAATTGCAGGTCGGGCGTGATTGCGAAATTCTGCGTCACCTGCCAGCGGTAGAAAATTTCGGCGGTCTTCTGCATCGGGAGGAATTCGTTCTCGGGGTCAGCAATCCCGAAGCCGAAGCCTGCCAGGTCGGCGGGCCGTCCGAACGGACGCCAGCCGAACCCGATCGTGCCGGCGCGGTCGATCGCCCATCCCCTGGACCAGCCGGCGCGCACGAAGATCATCACCGCGTCGGTAACCAGATAGTTGAAATTGAAGGCCACGCCTTCGGAGCCGTCGCGGAACACCGCATCGCCGAAATCCTGAGCGTCGCGGTGCCAGAAGGTCACGCTGATATTATTGGTGTCCATCGGCCCGCGCGCTTGCGGCGGCACGCCGCTGCGGGCAAGCGCGCTCAAGCCGAGCTCGACATGATAGAAATGCTCGGGCTCGCCGAAGAACTTGTCGATGGTGATGCCGGTATCGTCGCTGTGATTGGTATAGACCCCGCCCAGCACATAGAGGCTGCCTTCGGTCGGATAGACCGCGCCGACCATGCCGAAGCCCCGCAGCGGCGCCGGGATCGTGGGGCTCGTCGAAAACGTCTGGTTGAGGAACTGCCGATTGTCGTCGAAGAACGGAAAGGCGTCGATGAAGTTCGGCGCGAAGATCTTACCGACGGCGTATTGCACCGCGTGATTGAACAGGTCCTGACGGATGTAGTTCTGCGTCACGCCGAGATCGAATTCGCCCCAGGTCGCGGCGGTCGGAACGATCGAGCCGGTGCCGAACCCGGCCTGTAGCGGCGGAAGGTCGGTGCCGATCGGTCCTCTCTGCTCGACCACCAATTCGTACCACAGCGTGTTCGGGCGGCCGCGATTGAGCAGCTCCCAGGACAGATTGAACGTGAACTTGCCGCCAACGGCGTCGTCCTCGCCGATCAGGCTCTGCGAATAGTCCTGATAGAGCACGCCGTAAGAGCCCCCGAGATGGAGGCCGTAGCGCTCGGCGAGCCCTTGCTTGAAGGCGAACCACGGCGCAAGCGGCGAGATGACCGGCGGCACGCCGGGCTTCGGCTTCTCGTCGGCCTCCAGATCGCCCTTCCCCGACAGCGTGCCGTCGAGCAGGTCGGGATGGTTCGGCGGATAGTCCGGCGGATAATTTCCGCTTTGCACCACGCGCGGCGGAGCCTGCAATCCGGTCTGGGCAAGCGCGGGCGCGGGCAGCAAGAGAAGCGACACGGCGCCGAGAATGGAGGCGGCCCACCACGTCCGCATCGCCATCAGCCTTCCCATTTAGGCAAGTCCCCGCCGCGCACCACCAGCAAAGGTTCGCGCCAGCGGCTCGGTGTCTTCGACAGCATGGCAAGCGGCGCCAGGCGCAGAAGCTCGCCGTAACAGGTCTTGCCCGTCACCGACCGGGGCGCGGTCATGCGGTGCGCAGGGTCGGTCGCGTCGAAATCGGTGGCCGGGAACGTGCCGAGGCTCTGATACCACATGGCCGCGCGCGACAGGCTGATGCGCACGTGATAGGACCCGCCCTCGCTTGCGCGGCGCCTCAGTGCCGCGATCGCGCCCGCCGCGCCGAGATAGCCGGCGATATAGTCGTTGAGCACGAGTGTCGGCGGGAACGCGGGGCGCGCATCGATCGGATCGGGTTGATCGACCAGCGGATAGCTCGGCCCGAAGGCAGGCTCCCCGCCCGCGCCTTCGGCCATGGTGTAGCCCGACACCGTGAGCGCTTCCATGTCGAACCCGCCGCGGTCGCGCCACGGGCCGTCCCAGCCATAGCAGCGCACGGTGAGATAGACGATGCCGGGCCGCTTCGCCGCCACCTCCTCGATGCCGAAGCCGAGCCGTTCGATCGCCCGCCCGCTGAAGCTCTCGATAAACACATCGGCCTGCGGCACGAGGCTTGAGAGCGTCGCCGCCTGCTCGGGCTTGGTCAGATCCATAAAGGCGGAGCGCATGCCGACATTGACGTCGGCCCACATCACCGGATGCTCGAAGGCCTGGTCGCGCGCGATGTGCAGCACTTCCGCGCCGTATTCGGCCAGCGTCCGCGCGGCGCAGGAGCCGGCGATGACATGGGTGAGCGCGAGCGTCTTGACGCCCGAAAGCGGCTGCTTCGGGTCTGAAGTGAACGGCACGGGATCTGACTCGCCGATCTTCTGGATGTCGATCACGGGAGTGGCGGCGAGATATTTGCCTTCCGGGTGCTCGGCCCATTCCGACGCCGTGCGGTGAACGGCGCCGATCACGCGCGCTTCCGCCATGGCCTCGTCGAGGTCGGCGGCGTTCCATTGCTTGACCTTGGCCGCGATCGATTCGGCGTTTGCCACCGCGCCCAAGAGATTGAGCGCGCGGTCGTAGAGATGCGGATAGGCGCCGGTGATCGTGACCCACCGGTCGTCCTTGGTCTTGAGCAGCGCGAAGGAGAACGGATTGCCGAGGCCCCACGGCGCCTGATACCAGCCGCCATTGATGCCGGGAACGAAGGTCAGGCTGTTCGGGATCGGATCATCGGCCGGGATCGCGCCGACGGCCTGCTTGTGCTGAAGCACAAGCGCGAGGAGTGGATTGACATTATAAATCGCCTCGCGGAGATCGACGCTGACGTCCTGGCCTTCGCCGGTGCGCTCCTGCCAGATCGCGGCCGCGCCGGTGGCGGCCGCGGCGGCGGGGATCGCCATCGAGCTGGCGATACGGAAATGGCTGCGCAGCAGCGGATCGCTGCCGATAAAGCCGACGTCGCCGCCGCCATCCGACGGGGCGCCGCCGAGATCGCCCATGAACTTCGCGAACGCCTGCTGGATATCGAAATCGGCGCTTTTTTGTTCGGCGCGGGCAACGCCCACGAACTTCGGCGCGAGCACGGCGCCAAGGGCGGCCGATCCGGTGACCTGAAGGAATTCCCGCCGCGTCTTACCCATCTGCGCACCGTCCTCGTAAGCCTATGAACAATACCGGTCGTTGTCCGTTGGTGCTGTGCCCTTTATGCATCATAGGGACCAGAAAAAATTATTCTGCTGGCGCGCGACTCGAGGATATCAAAAGGTTTTGTCGGCCTTGGTAGTGACGATCGGGAGAAGCCGTCGATTTGACGAGAGGCCTCTAACGCGGCACGGAGAGCATACTCCAGCGCCTCGCTGAACGACGGAGGCGCTGGATCGTTCCATCTAGCGACCGAGCGCTGCTCTTTTACGGTCCACTTCAGCCCGAGAGATTGCGCCTGCCTGAATCAGTCCTTTAACGCAACGCTTGCTCAAATAATTTCCGTGCCGACGCATACAGTTTTCAAGTCCGCGGGTCTCTAGACCCCACTCGCCGCAGAATCGGCGGTAATCCTCTGCACATTTTCTTTTACCGGCTTCAGCCGTGCTTACGGTGAAAAGAATCGCCGCCAAACCCACTAGCAGTGCCGCGTTCTTCATTGAAGTTCCTTTCTTTTGGTCCTCTTGTAGCGTCGACGAGACACTGCATTCAGTCAGGAAGGTTTCGTATCAGCACGTCCTGCAAGCGCATTGCTTCCCGCCGCCTTTCAAGGCGGTGCAGACCCATTTGGTGCCGGCGGCGCAGCGTCTCGTGCCGAAAATGCAGCCAACTTTTTGCAGCTGCGAATAGTTCTGGATCAAAGCGAGCGAGTTCGCGGTTCCGGTTATAGGTGCCGACTCGGCCTTCCACTCGTTGGTCCCGACAACAGTCAATGCCAAGATTGCAGAGAGAATGAGCAAAAGCTTGGTCATAAGTTTCCTCCCGTTTGCAAAACCTATTGTGGAAGATCCGACGGCGAAAGCGTAAAGATCAGCGCCGGCGATATTGAAGCGGCCTCGGCCTCCTGTCCAGATTTCGTTTCGGTCGGCAGGGGGGCGTCCCTTGCATTGAGCGGTTTGTTGTCCGCCATGGGTCAGTTGCAGACATCTGGCCCGGATCAGCTATGTCCGCTTTACCCCAAAAAGCGGACATGCGGTGGACCCGCTCAGAGAGTCCGCTAAGTGCCAGGAGCGGAGCCGTTCGGCGCCTTGCGAATGATAATGACGGCATGGCGCACTCTCTCCTACCTGCGCAAGCGAAAATCCCGCGGTCTCGCGAGGGCTTGATATCCAAACGCTCATCACAGGCCGCAAATCTGGTTCCCATTTGTGCCACACCGCCGTGTCGTATTAGTGCAGCATTAGCAGCGAATGGATTTCGCGGGCGCCCGCGCCGGCTTGGCGCGCGGCAATTTCAGACCAATCTCAGCAAGGGCCGGTTCACCGCGGTCGGGATGGCCATCGAGCGACACAAGAGGAGAAGTCAAATGCGAATGGATGTTGGGTTGACGCGCGGATGCGGCCTCCTGGCTGTTGCTGCGGTCTTCGTGACGTTGTCAGCACCGGCAAATGCCCAGGACTGGCCGGACATCCGTGAGGCAAAGGCGATCGCCGAGGAAGGCTACATCTACGGTCTGCCGATCGTGATGAACTATGCGATTATGTATGATTATGCTGTTGACCGTACCTCGGGGCAGTTCAAGGCACCCTTCAACCAGCTCAAGAACGAAGCACGTGTATACACTTACAAGGACACAGCGATTATAAGTCCGAATAGCGACACGCCATACTCGGTCGCATCGCTCGATCTACGGGCCGAGCCGATTGTCCTGTCGGTCCCAGCGGTGGAGAGTGGTCGTTACTACTCAGTCCAACTGGTTGACGCCAATACCTACAATTACGGTTACATCGGCAGCCGCGCGACGGGCAACGACGCCGGCGACTACTTGGTCGTCGGTCCCGACTGGAAGGGGGAGACCCCGACCGGCATCAAGAAAGTGTTTCGGTCGTCGACGCAATTCTCTCTCGCTGTCTATCGCACCCAGCTTTTCGGCCCAGATGACATGCCAAATGTCGAAAAGGTTCAGGCTGGCTATAAGGTGAGGACGCTCTCGGCATACCTGGGTAAGCCTGCTCCCGCTGACGCTCCAGCCATCGACTTTCCCAAGGTGGACAAGGATCTTATAAAGACGAACTTCTTCGAATATCTGGATTTCGCCCTGCAATTTGCCCCTGCCAATCCCACCGAGGCGGGGATTCGCGCGAAGCTCGCCAAAATCGGCGTTGGATCCGGAAAGTCATTCCAATTCAAGGATTTGCCGCTTGGTCACAGGGTCGAAATCGCGCTCGGTATGCGAGAAGGCGAAGGAAAGGTGAAGGACTACCTTGGGCAGCAGCTTTTCAAGGCGAACGGATGGTCGGTGAGCGATCTATGGGGCGACGCCGCGTTTTTTGACGGTGACTGGATCAAGCGAGCAGCGGGTGCATCAGCGGGCATCTATGGGAACGACGCGGCTGAAGCGGTCTACATTTTGGGCAGGGACCTCGCCGATGGCGACGAACTCGACGGTAGCAAGCAGAATTACACGCTAACATTTGCCGCCGGAGAGTTGCCGCCCGTCAACGCGTTCTGGTCGCTGACGATGTATGACGGAAAGACGCAGCTTCTCATCGAGAACCCGATCAACCGCTACCTCATTAATTCCCCGATGTTGCCGAGCATGAAGAAAAACGCCGATGGATCTCTGACGCTCTACATTCAGAAAGACTCTCCCGGAACGGAGAAGGAGGCGAACTGGCTGCCGGCACCGGATGGCCCGATCTATTTGGCATTGCGGATGTATTGGCCGAAAACCGGGGAGCTCTCCATCCTGCCGGTCGGCCAAGGCACTTGGCAGCCGCCTGCCCTCAAAGTGGTGCAGTAGCTCTCTCGACCAAACTGGTGGGTAACGGACATCACCTGGCGGATTGGGCATATCCGCTTTAGCCCCGAAAGCGGACATTCCCAGCGTCGAAACTAATGTCCGCTATGTGCCAATAGCGGACATTTGCGGATACGAAGGCCCGGTATCCGGGAAATAGAAGAAGCCCTGGCTACGGGGGAAGAGCCAGGGCTTCGGGTTCCTAGGGGGAGCATGTGATGGGCAGCGATTCCCATTACGCAGGGCATTTTAGCACGGCGCTTGACGCCCTGATTAAGCAAATTGCCGCCCTGGGTATGGCTTCGCCGTAACTAAAAAATCTATTTCACCGTGCCTGAATTGCGCCATAGGCCTCTGTTTCCATAAGACTAGAAAAGTAGCGCGCCAGTTTAGGGGGAACCTGTGTAACCGTATGCTTTATGGCGTAGACAGGGAAAGCTCGGCACCCAGCCGAGCTTTCTCTTTATTTGAGGTGCTATGAGCGCTTAGCGCTCGGTTCGTTTTTGAAATACCGTCTAAACCTGCTTTGTGCTTGTAGCCGGCGAGTGGATCAGTGATGTCCGCTTTACCCCTGGAAGCGGACATGTTCAGCGTCGGAATGGCAAAGCGTTTAATCTAAGCTTTAGTGGATTGCGCGGCGGCAAGGTGCTGCAAGGCAGTCTCGAGTTGGCCATTGGTTTTGTTTAGCAGTTGTTTCGCGGATTCAAAATCGCAGCCGTTGAACAACAAAACGGCAAGCTTTACGTTTCCATTAGCGCGCGATAGCACATCTCTCGCATCATTTCGGTTCTGCCCTGTCAATTGCATCAAGATGTCCTCGCTGCGTTTCATAAGTTTTTCATTCACAACTCGAACATCGACCATCAGGCCTCGGTACACTTTCCCGAGGAGAATCATTAGGGACGTAGATAGAGTGTTCACGGCGACCTTCTGTGCGGTCCCCGCCTTCAGGCGTGTCGATCCTGCGATCGGCTCAGAGCCGGTGTTCAAGAAGATTGGATGATCCGCCTCCTCGAGCATCGGAGATGGCTTATTGTTCGCAATACCTAACGTTAGGGCGCCCTGGAGCTTGGCCTGTCGCAGGCAGGCCAGTGTAAAGCGTGTTGTACCGCTAGCAGCTATCGCAATGAGTACGTCATGGGCGTTAACAGCGTGCTGGTTGATCAGTCTAACCCCCTCTTCGGCATCGTCCTCCGCGCCTTCCACCGACCGCAGCAAAGCCTTTTCCCCTCCCGCAAGAAGCAGTACCAACCGCTCTTCTGGCCACCCAAATGTCGGCGCGAGTTCGGCGCCATCTTGCACAGCGAGGCGCCCGGACGTGCCGGCGCCGACATAGATCAATCGGCCGCAACTTTGGAGACGCGCGTGCATTGCTACCACCGCAGCAGCGATCTCTTTGTGAACGGCCTGAACCGCCGCGACGGCGGCAAACTGGCTTTCAACGATGGATTCAGCAATATCTTCCGCGTTCCAAACGTCAATACTCGAATAACGAGGGCTGGAACGCTCGGTGCTCATAGATCTTAGGGCTTGCCAGGAATCAGTTGCACTCTTGTATCTACTACAAAATTGAATGAGATCGCGTTAGGCAGGAATGGCATGGAGCCCCGACCGGGGCAAGTATTGCATATGGGGCGTCGTATTTGACCAAAACCAGGAGTTCGAATGAGCAGGGGCGAACTATTGATGGCAGTCGAGTTGGGGGAGTCGCCCGACGTTGTGTCCCGCCAATCGGAGGTGCTTGGTTACCCCATAAGTCAGCTTTGCGCCTTACTGAAAGAACACCCACCCCGTGTTGTGGTGACTTGCGCGCGCGGCAGTTCTGCGTATGCGGCTAGTTTTGGAAAACATCTCATCGAGCGGCATTTGGGGATTCCTGTCGCTGCGGCCGCACCAAGCATAGCGACGGTCTACGGACGAAGCTTGCAACTCGAAAGCCAGCTCTTCCTCGCGATTTCCCAATCAGGCCGCAGTGATGATCTCATCGAGACGACCGCATCCGCTAAGACGGCGGGTGCTTTGACGGCAGCAATCGTAAACGATGTGGATAGCCCGCTCGCAGGCGTCTGTGACATAGTTATTCCAATGGCGGCAGGGTCGGAATCAAGCGTGGCTGCAACGAAGACCTTCATTGCCTCCCTCTCCGCGCTGCTGCGTCTGATTGCGGCTTGGGCCGATGAGACTTCGTTAGCAGCCGCTCTTGATCGGCTACCACAGCGGTTAGTCGAGGCAACCCGACTCGATTGGATGCATGCTGTCGGTGCGATTTCAGCGGAAAACAGTCTCGTTACGTTGGGGCGCGGGCCTACCTTTGCGATCGCACAGGAAGCGGCCTTGAAGTTGAAAGAGATCTGTAATCTTCATGCAGAGCCCTACAGTGGGGCCGAATTCCAGCACGGTCCTATCGCGCTAATAACGAGCGGATACCCAGTTCTGATTTTCATGCCAGGCGACAAGGGTGCCGAGCCCCTCTCAGCTCTTGCAGCTGATCTTTGTCGAAAGGGGGCATCTGTTTTCACCACAAGTCGCGACGATCTGTGTAGCGGGACCCGGTTGCCGACACTCCAGCCGGACCGTCCGGAAACCGATGCCGTTTGCTTGATTCAAAGCTTCTATGCGCTAGCCATTCACATGGCGACTCATCGCGGCATGAACGTAGATCAACCGAGGAATTTGCAGAAGGTCACGCGGACCAGATGACTCGACATGACCTTCACGCCGTTCTCGCTGACCACGTTTTTGACGGCTCCATAAAACATGAAAACGCCGCTGTTGTTATTGAAGGGTCCAAGATCAAGTGCGTGCTACCGCAATCCGACTTGCCCGCAACGCTCGTTAAGCGGCACCTGCGCGCGGGCGCCTGGCTGGCTCCAGGTTTCATAGATCTTCAAGTCAATGGCGGAGGAGATGTTCTCTTCAATGATTCACCGACTACGGAGACCATTCTAACCATCGCGGCTGCGCATCGAAGGTATGGTACCACTGCATTTCTGCCAACGTTTATCACCGATACCAATGAAAAGATGCGATCAGCCATGGGTGCCGTTCGACAGACTGTTGAGATAGATCCGAGCGTGCTCGGAATTCACCTGGAGGGGCCCTTCGTATCACCGGAAAAGGCGGGTGTGCATGATCCCAATCTGATGCGAGTGCCGACTGAAGCAGATGTCGAATTTCTTTGCCGCAAGTGGACAGGGCAAATGCTGGTCACTCTCGCTCCCGAACGAGTCCCCAAGGGCTTCATCGCGAAACTGACCGGGGCAGGCCGTCGGGTGTCCTTAGGCCACTCGATAGCTACCTACGAGGAAACTCACTCGGCAATGGAAGAAGGTCTTAGTGGCTTCACGCATTTGTTCAACGCCATGAGGCCCATTGCTAGCAGGGACCCAGGCCCCATCGTTGCCGCCCTAGAATCACCCGCTGCTTCATATGGTCTGATTGCTGACGGTTGGCATGTCAGCCCTGCGCTCCTTCGCCTTGCCTTGCGAGGCTGCGGGCATCCGATGCTGGTCACTGATGCCATGCCACCGGTTGGAGGCTGTATGCAGAGCTTCCAGCTCTATGGAACTGAGATTCGGGTCGATGCCGGACGTTGCCTAAGAGCCGACGGCACTTTGGCCGGAGCCGTGCTGGATATGGCGACCGCCGTCCGCAATTGCGTGAACCTCCTTGAGGTCTCTTTACCGGAAGCCCTGCGCTTTGCCTCCCGGAATCCGGCCGAATTCATTGGAGTTGGGTGCATGCTGGGGCGCCTGGCCCCGGGATACCGCGCGGATATGGTGGCTATTGATCCGGAGTCTGTGGTCGTTCTCGAAACGTGGGTGGCTGGCGCGCTTCGGAATTGACGCCCCGGCTTTCCACAAATCAGCGATTCGGGTAATGCCCGAGCCAATCCGATTTTTTTGGGCCGACTTACTCTTGCCATGTTTCGCTTGCTCTTGGCACCGCATTAACACCTGGCCTGTAATCTTACCCTTACAATGTCGAAGCATTTTTTTATAGGCATCGACGGGGGCGCCACCCGCTGCCTAGCCCGTATTCGCGATATGGACGGCAATTTGCTGGGCGAAGGGGAAGGCGGCCCATCTAATATCCACTCAGACTTTCCACTGGCTAGGGAATCAATTCGCGGCGCCACGAAGTCAGCATTGGCCGCTGCCGGCTTGGATGAGCCAAGTCTAAGACTCGCGCATGCGGGTCTTGGCTTAGCAGGAGCGAGCCTCAAAAGCGCTTCCGATCGCCTGCTTTCTGAACTCACGACCTTCGCGTCAATCGAACTTGAGACCGACGCCTACGTCGCCTGGCTGGGAGCACATCAGGGCGGCGATGGCGGCATTGCCATAGTAGGCACCGGTTCTTGCGGTCTGGCGATCGTAAATGGCCAGCGTATTTCTGTCGCCGGTTGGGGGCCGGATGTGTCGGATGAGGCCGGTGGGCAAAGGATGGGACGTGAGGCGCTCCGGCGTACACTTTGGGCTTATGATGGCCGGGCCGAGAAATCCGGGCTTACAGAAGCCCTTCTGACACGGTTCAACTGGGATCCCACCAGAATCGTATCTTTTGCCGCAAGCGCCAGTTCAGCTGATTACGCGAGATTTGCGCCACTGATTTTCAAGTACGCCTCGGCTCGAGACGCCCTCGCGATCAGCCTCGTAAGCGAGGCGGCCGAGGCGACGGTAAACATCATTGATAGGCTTCTTGCTGCTGGCGCGCCGGCGATAAGTCTGATTGGCGGGCTTGCCGAGCCCTTACAATCCTGGTTGCCGTCTCGCCTGTCCGGCTTCATAACTCCGCCGCAAACTGACCCTGTCGACGGAGCGATCATGATGGCTCGCCGGGGCTTTTTCAAACTCGACTCGGTGACGGCGCGAGCCAGTTAAGCCGCTCGATCTGGCCGAAGGTTCTGTGGTGGGCCAGCAATGTCCGCTTTATCCCCGAAGCGGACTTGCTCCCGCCGGAATCGATGTCCGCTAAGTGCCAATAGCAGACCTTTGATAAGCGGACTCCCTTCGCGAGCACCTGGTTTTCGTTTCATTCGTGGATCCTGGGTTGATTATCACAGCCTCGGGAAGGAAGCTTCGCCGTAGCCGCCCTGTGGATTGAAAACTGCTTAGATGTGGTTTGCTGTACCTTGTGGTTCAAAGCGGGCGGGCGTCCAAAGATGTCCACTAAGTGCCGACTAAAGACATAGGGCGACGAGATTACTGTCATGAAAGCAACATAAACCTTCCGCTATTTGGCGATCCCAAGGCGGAGCCGGCGGTCGTAGCCGGGCATTTTCATTCATTTTGGAGGGAGTTCTCTATGACCCTAAAACGTCGCTTTATTGCGGCCATCGCAGTCGCAGCGTTCATCGCCCCATTGGGCTTCGTGCTTGCGGACGCCGCCGAGGATGCGCCAAAACAGGCTGACTTTCTCTTCGTGCAGAGCGCAAAGAGCATGAGCTTTGACCCTGCTACAAACAAGTTAAAGCTCGAGAATGTCAGTCCCGTGACCGTGTTCTTTACGGATCGGCCTGAGCGCATCGCCGGAAACATGAAGACCTCGGCATTTCTGCCATTCTGGAGCGAGGGCAAGGACAGTTTTCAGTCCGATCCGCCCAATGCCGACATCTCTATTTTGGAGGGCAAGACGCTCAAGCAGACCGTCGTGGAGCTGCAGGATCCGGTGCTCGATGGAGACAACCTCACCTACACGGTCAAACTTATCAAGGGTGACATGCCTGCGACCGGGACCGAGGTTGCAGTATTCATCGACATTATCGGCCGGCCTTTGACACCGCTTTCGTTTGCAGGTGTTGCGCGACGCAATTTCAGGCGGGCAGTCATCTACTGATGCATGCCTCTTCTAAGGCTTACACTCAAAAGACTGCACTCGAACCCTATGAGGGAATACATGACAAAATCAGTTTTGGTAATCGCCGCCGCGCTGACTGGGGCACTCTCCACTGTCGCCTTCGGTCAGACCGCATACCCCGTCACGGACGAGGAAAAACAGTACTGCCAGTATGACTATCGTCAGTACTGCAACCAGGACGGGCTCGGAAGTCAATTGCTGGCACTTTGCATGAAGCAACACGGTAAGGAACTCTCGCCGGAGTGCATCAAGGCGCTAGAGGATGCAGGTGAAGTGACTCCTGAGGAGAAAGCCGAGCTGAAGAAAGAAGGCGAGTAGGAGGGAGTTTTCGGGCCGCGAGGCGCCCCGGCTCGGCCATTATCGATTAACGTAGAGCGACGATGACGGACGGGCCGGCGTCTCCCGGCAGCTACTGAGGTAACCCAATGAGAAAGTTTTTCGCAGGGCTCTTTGTCTTAGGGCTTGCAGCGGGGCTCGGTTTCGCGATGCCGAGTTACGCTCAAGAGGATTCCAGCCAAAGCGCCGGCAAGCCTGACGCAGCATCGGGTGGAGACACCACGAAGGACGAGACTCTTCTGGAGAAGCTGGAAGAGGACTTCAAGGAGACCACGACACCGACCGACGAAGAAACCGACCCGATCGGTACGAACGAGGACGCTGATCGCGACCTCTATTGACGGACGTCGTTCGACGCTTCCCCTGCCTTCCTGAGTGTTGCCTGGGCCCCGCTTGTTGGCCCCCATGCAGACTTAGTGAGCTTGACCCCGAATGCCTGCTAATTGCCAAAAGCGGTCATTGAGGTTCTGCGCACACTGGCAGTACCCGCCCCGGTAGGCGCCAAATACGTTAGGCGCAGCTTCGTACCCCGAGCGCGAGCCCACGTTTTGGGAGTAACGAGAGCAAGAATGAACAAGCTCGTTTCAATTGCCGTTACCATGGCGGTAGCTATTTTCTGTTGCGCGCAGACAGCGGCCGCCCAGCCCCTTGCCCCGCCGGATACACAGCAGCCCCAGGCCGCCGCGAGCGGCTCTCTTCTCTTGGGTCCTCCGAAGGAGGACGGTCCCGTAGTGGTTCGGGCCAGCATGGAGATTCAGGACGTCGACCAAATCAACGAAGAGAATGAGACTTTCGAATTCACAGGCGTTCTTACGCTGACGTGGCACGACAGCAGACAGGCCTTCGACCCTGCGGCAGTGGGAGTAGAAGAAAAGATCTATCAGGGCGACTATCAGTTCAACGAACTGTCTCCGAGCTGGTTTCCGCAAGTTGTCCTCGTTAATAGTTCCGGCTCCTTTGAACATCAGGGGGTAGTGCTCCGGGCGCTACCGGACGGTACCCAGATCCTAATCTCTAAGATAAGCGCTGTTGCGAAGACGGAACTCAACTTGAGGCGCTTTCCGTTTGACACACAACGCTTGGAGGCCGTTTTCGAAGTCCTGGGTTTTGACCACAGCGAGGTCGTGTTCCAGGTGGACCGAGAGACAACTGCCAACGCGTTATGGGTCCCTCAATGGACTATTATAGGAATTGGCCTGTCAACGCAGGATCGCCCCGCATCTTATGCCGGGCGCCGTGGTATTGCGTCGATGTTTGTCGCGAGCGTCGACGTGCGACGAGTGTCATTTCACATCGGCCGCTTAGTCATCCTTCCGCTTATCGTGATCGTATTGCTCACCTTCTCGGTGTTCTGGA
>Ga0307425_1000679_pt1 | contig 21164 bp, 24 predicted proteins | sample SalMarWE160330MG_FD_202152 | JGI IMG/M metagenome (GOLD analysis project Ga0307425, IMG submission 202152) | Salt marsh sediment microbial communities from the Plum Island Ecosystem LTER, Massachusetts, United States - WE1603-30 | ecosystem: Environmental > Aquatic > Marine > Intertidal zone >...
ATGCCGGCCGTGGTTCCCCCATGCGGCAATGATTAGATCGAAGGCTTCCTTCTCTGCGACAAGCTGGTGGTTACCTGGCCCAATGGGGTCCTCTACGAGGTAGAGCTGGCCCGGGTCTGTTGCTCGGAGCGAGAAGAGGTTTTTGACCTCTAGACATCCATATCCCCATAGAATGGCGAAGCGTATGCAACGCCGGATAGTAGGATCATCTTTGGATACGTCCGCAGTAGACGGGTTCAGCATTATGAATAAGACTTTCCCTTTTCTTGAATCCCATATACGCCAGAGCCGGGTACGGTACCGACCGCAGTTTGAGATTTCGGCGCCGCTCTTCATTGCTGATATATAGTCTTTGTAGCTTGGGGCTATCCCAGGAAGCAAATTCATTCCTAATTAATATATTTTTCTTTGATTTTGTCAATACATATTTTTTTAGACTTTTGATGTCTTGTCTATTATAGATCGTCAACTTGTCTTGTCCGATTTGAATCCACTCACCATATCCAAAGAGCAGATAATAGGTACAGTACGGTACAGTACAGCACGGGTAGGAGTTACGCGGTGTTACGCGGTGTTACGCGGTGTTACCAGTTGTTACGGTTTCGTAACGAAGCGTTACGTGATGATAACAAAATGTTACATTGAGAAAATCGCGTTGCCTTATTCTGAAAAGTAAACGCAATTTTGTATACATTTGGTTACATTTTCGGTATGTGAGCACGAAATATGCATCGTAAAAATTTCCTTGACACAGTAACCTGGAATATATACCTTGTCTGTGGAGGAGTATACTCATGAGAGCAAAAATCGAAGACTGGCTGACTCAAAGAACCACCTGGATGGCCTTCGGTTCAGCCGCTATCACCATCCTCGCCTACTGCCGTCCCGAATGGGTAGGGGTTGCGGCCGGCGTACTTTCAGCTTTCGGCCTCGTCGCCAGGGATCGGCGCGGTTGAAATGGAAAACAAACTGAGGGATAACTACGTTACTTCCGGAGAGGCCATCGCGGCCGCCAGGGTGCTTGATTGCATTTTCAGACTGCTTGAGCAGTTCGAATACGAGAAGAGACGACCAAATCCACTCACGAATAGTCCCCCGCTTCCACCGTCGTGCAGTCATCTGGGGACATGGGCTTCTGTTCGTGCACTTCGTAGCGCATTCGTCCGATTGCGCGGCGACTTGGACAAGCACAAAGACGCTCTCGATGAGCAAGTTCCAGAGGGGGAGCTGATCAAGGCTGAATGCCAATGGAAAACAAACTGAGCGAAGGCATATACAACTGCCATTATGATGCTCTCATGGATGCCTCGCTCCTGCTTGATCACCCGAAGAACCCCCACCTCCACCCAGACCGACAGATTGACGCTCTGAGCCACGTTATTGACCTGGTAGGGTGGAGGCACCCTGTTGTCGTTTCGAAGGATTCTGGGTTCATCGTGTACGGTCACGGGCGAAAGCTCGCCGCTATCAAGCGCGGCGAACTGGTCCCGGTGGAGTATCAAAGCTTCGGCTCCGAGGTAGAAGAGCTCGCAGCTCTCATGGCTGACAATCTCATTCCTGAACTCGCCGAATACAGTGAGGAGCTGAAGCTTTCAAATTTGGAGGAGCTCCAGGAACTCGATTTCGACTTTGAGCCATTAGAAGAAACAGAACTCAAAGAACTAGATTTCGATTCAGACAAACAAGGTGTTGAGGTAAAAGATAGTGATGACGGGTATCACACTATTGTCATGACCATATCATCTTCGATTGAAAATTTAAAATGCATGCTCGAACTTAAAGACAATATTGATTTTGAAGCAGAGGTTTCAATTGTTGGTAAAAACTGACAATCGGTTTCTAGATAGTAAGCTTAAGCTTCGATATGATTGGATCAAAAAGTCATCCGGTGACTTGACAATTCTAGATTGCTATCACGGCGATGGAATATTGTGGAACGAGATTTCTTCTAGAATTGATAGAAAAATAAAAGTAATTGGAATAGATATTAAAAGTGACAAAAAAGCATTAATTGGAGATAACATTAAATTCTTGAAAACATTGAATTTGAGTGAATTCGATGTTATAGATCTTGACGCCTATGGTAATCCTTTTCATCAAATTGATATTATAAAAAAAAGGAATTACTCAGGAATCATCTTTTTCACTTGGTGCAAGGTTGGGCAGGGGGAATATCCACAAATATTGAATCCAGAACCGGGATACAGATTCGCTGATACGCCAACAGCAAAAAAACTCATGAAATTGTTTTTCCATAAAATTGGTATAAATAGTATAGAATACATGTTAATCAGAAAAACCGGAGGGTTTAACGTCTACGGACGCTTTAAAATGTAGTAACTACTTGACATTGTTCATCTTTTTGGCTATATTATAGTTAGGAGGTGGACGATGAATATGGAAGTGATTTATAAACCCAGAGGAAGGGCCCTGGAATACAGCCCATGGGCCCTGAACCTCGGGAAGGGATGCTCGCACCGGTGCGCATATTGCTATGCCCCGGCATGCCTGAAGGCAGAGCGATCAACATGGGGTCAGTTCGAGACGAAGACCGGTCTTCTGAGGCGGCTTGAGAAAGACCTGGTGAAATTCAGGCCTGGCCCCGGTGAACGAGTTCTGTTGTGCTTTACGACCGACCCGTATCAAAGTGAACCGGTTGCAAAGTTGACGGGCCTGATCCTAAGGCAGCTCAAGGCGGCAGGAATTCCGTTCCAGGTTTTGACCAAGGGTGGCATGAAAGCGGTGAGGCATTTCGACCTTTACGGCATAGGAGATGCCTTTGCCACGACGTTGACCTTTGCAAGCGACGATGAGTCCTTGAGGGTCGAGCCCGGTGCGGCCCTTCCGGGCGACAGAGTTGAGGCAATCCGGATGGCAAAGGCGAAGGGGATAGAGACATGGGTATCGTTCGAGCCGGCCCTTGACGAGAGGGCCATTATAGAACTGTACGAAAAAACAAAGGATTTTGTCGACCTGTATAAGGTCGGAAAAGTATCCAGATTCTGGTCGAATATTAAGGACTGGGCTTCATTCGGAAATGCAATGATTGACCGGTTCGAAAGAGATGGCAAAAAGTATTATATCAAGGACGACCTAAAATCCTTGCTATAACGTTTCGATCCCCGCGCGGGAATATATCCAAAAATGAGAGATCAAAAGGAATTCAAGGCAGCGCTCGAGCTCGCCCGGGCAGAGCGCATGGATAGCGTCAAGGCGTTCATGGAGCGCAAATGCCATCTGACGAACGAGCAGCGCCTCGAGCTTCTGAATATCATCGCGGATGATTCTATCATCCAATGGGCAATGGCAACGGTGGCCGGGAAGACAAAAGGTCTCGGAGCCTGGAAGTTCAACGCTGAAGGTGCCCTTGACGGAATCGAACGAATTGAGAATCGCATGGGACATAAGAGCTCCGGTGCGAAGATCATCTTTGGAATTATCCCGGCTTCTCAAGATGATGATCCATTTGATGATCTCGACGAAACGGATGACATACTGGCATAAGATGGGAACCATCGACAAGACAATGGAATTCCACGGTGAGCAGTGGAAAAGCTCCACTGACTGAATACCATAATGAATGGACGGAAACGAGCTGGTATCGGGTCTTGTGAACCCGTGGGACCCGAGCGTCCGCGACCGGACCAGGAAGCAGCGTCAGTACCTATGGAATCTTCTTCGGAAGCCACTACCGGACAGGCGCCGAGCTGTTGCTCATTTTGTTGGTGGGCGCCACAGTGCAAAGACGGCGACGTCTCTTCTGGCCCTATGGGAGTCGGCACACAATATTAACCCTGGACTCCAACATTTCTGGAGCGCTCCTACTCTCAAGGAACTGAAGAAGAGCTTCTTACCGGCATGGAGAAAAGCGGTACCGGGTGAAGGAACGATATGGCGCTTCAACAAGAGCGACCACATCATCTTCTACAACAACGGAGAGGTTGAGACTCAGATAGACCTCCTCGGAAGGGATGCCTACAACTCAAAGAAAGACGGAGCTGGCCGCGGACAGACCTACGCTGCCGGATTCTTTGACGAGCTCGCTGTCGACCCAACAGACAAGTCATGGAAGGCCATGTTCGCCGCTGTGAGGGAGCCAAAGGCTAATCGCCTCATGATAGGGGTATCAACAACACCAAGGCTCGGGTGGTATCATGCAACCGTTCAGCGCGGTGTGGAGCGCGGTAGAGCGACCGTTGTTCACGCGACGTCGTACGACAACTGCCACATCCCACCGAGCATGGTGGAGGACTTTCTCGAAAACGTCGATCCGACCTATGCAGAGCAGGAGGTATACGCCCGGTGGGTGGCGATGGGCAACAAGATCTGGGATCACGCAGATCTCGGAAAGCGCTGGCCGGACGGGAATATACACCCGCATGTATACACTCCAGCGCTGCCGTACCTGCTCGGGTGCGACCTGGGTGCCCGTAGTGCCTGGCTGCTCGTGCAGACGGTGCCCGGTAATCCGCTGGACTTCGGCGGGATAGACGTGGACGTGGCTGTCGCTCAATTCATTCCAAATCACGGCGACACGGAGAAGGTTGTTCGCGAAATCCACGCTCTGTATGGTCCGCCGGCGCACATCTACCTTGGCGCGGACGCGAACACTGGGGCGTACCAGACGGATGGAAGCACAGCAATCCAGGAAATCAGAAGCCTCGGGTGGATGTGCCCCATTACCCCAATCAGAGGTCAGCAGCGATACAAGGACGTCCAGATGAGATCGGCCAAGGTGGCGCTGTGCAACGCGAAGATGAATCGAATATTTTGCGTATCAGAGGGCATCGACAAGCACACGCATATGGCTGATGAGACGCACGGATTTCGAGGAATAAAGGAAGTCCTCTTGCAAGACATGTGGCTTGATAAGACGACACACACCGGTGGTTTTCTACCGAAGGGAAGTGATGATCCACTGGGTCTCGAGCACATGAGAGACGCTTGGATGTACATGATGATCGGCGTCCATCCGATACGCGGTTTCGGCGGTGAGCTCGAGAGAAGAGTGGCTTGATAATGATAGACTGGTATCGAAATCGCTATCGCGATGTAGTGCGAGACTCCATCCGCAAGCTCAAGAAATCAGAGAGCGATGCGTGGAGGGGAACGGTGAACGACGCAGTGCGCTGGTTCAACCGCGACGGTGACGTCCAGATGCTACGAGATGCGATGGTGCAGCGATTCGCAACCTATATCGAAAAGGAGCCACTCAATCCGGACTCAAACTATTCTGACAAATCAACCCAGTGGGCATGGACAATTCGCTCCGGGAATCCATTGAACGCAAACGCCATTGGGCGCCAACTTAGATTGCGCGATGATGCAGCTATGGCAATCGACGCTGGCCACGTCGAGGCAATAAACACAGGCATAGGGATCAGGATCATCCAAACTCTCGGAACGCTTCATACTGAGCCCGACGCGGTATTTCAGTTCGTCGCCAAGGGAACTGACGACACGGTCGACGACGTCGAAGATCTGATGTCCGAGGTGCGACAGGCCGGATCGTTCCAGCGCTATGCAACCGAGATGGATCTACTCAGCTGCATGGTTGAGAGCTCCTGGCTGCATGTATATTACAAAGGAAATGAGCTCCGATACGATGCGCTACCACCGAGCGCCGTATGGATCAAGTACGGAAGCAAGATCGTCTATGTTGATACGGATGGTAAGGAGACGAAATCGTGGGTCGATTACCGCAGTGGAGACCTTGACGACGCGAGCGCAATCATCATCCAGCTGGCGGCGAGCAAAGGTGACTACGACAGCTCACCAGACAAGCAGCAGTATCTCGCATATGTCGGTTGCTGTGATGATCTTCCGGAAGGTAGATACGTCATCTACAGAGCCCGTGAGCCATGGCCTATCCCAAATGGTGATACCAGAGAAGAACAGGATGACATAGAGTACGAGCACATGGAGGGGAGCGAACGTTGCAATCCCCTGACATGGCTCAGGCACCACGGTACAGACATAGAGCGCGATCTGGTCACCACTGAGTATCCACTGGTTCTATGGCGTGGTGGCCACCGCGTCTTCACCAGCGATTTTCCGCCTATCACTACGAGCCTATACGAGGAGTGCATAGAGCTTGAGATGGGCTGGTCACGGGTGCTTCGATACGCGCTCGCCGGCGCGCAGGGAGTCAACGTTCTTAAGCTAGCAGATGGGGAAATCAGGATTCCAAAATCTCTAGAAAACGTGCTTATTGCGGAGCACAGCGACTTCCAAAAAACCGGATGGCCGGCGTCCAACGCAAAGGACGCGTCTGATGTGATGGCCGTAATCACGGAACAGGCTGGTCTTGGCTTCAACTGCCCAGGTTACCAGATAGTAGGTCACCTAGCTGGAAACAAAGAGTGGTCTGGAATAGCGCTCGCCATCCAGACGGCGCCGCTGACATCGTTCCGATCGAAGCGTCATGCGATAAATGATGACGCCATGACTCGTGTCTGGGAGATTGAGCGAGCCCTCCTCGTCCAAGGACGCAAGGAGGCCAGGGGACTTTTGACGGGCGACGTAGAGCAGCGATGGGATCCCGGAAAATGGCGCATGCCTGGCAGCGAGCTCGAGGACCTGCAGGCTCAGAAAGAAGCCTTGGATCAGGGGCTTGACGATCAGGTGATGGCTGTAAAACGCCGACATCGATTGAAGACCGACTCCGAGTCCGAGGAACTCATCGAGAAGATGAAAGAGCGCGATCCAGGGTATCCGGATAATGCGAAAAGCACGACTTCATTCGGAGGATTTCAGTCAACACCAATAAAGATTGGTGTTGGAAACGAAAAACAGATGCCGGAAAAACCGGTGCGTCAAGAGGAGAAAGAACAGTGAAATTCAAGACACAGATTATCGGAATAGTCATCGGCGCCCTACTCGGGCTCGCAATAGCCCAGGCGTGTGCAACGATGCAGACGCAACCCGCTCAATCCGAGGACGATGTATGCACCGCTATTGACAAGTGCATCGACGCGGGATACAAAAAAATATCCTTTCTTCAGTCGGGCCGGGAGTACTCCTCCCCCACTCAACCGGCCCGGCTGTTTTTATCAAATGGAGCATACATGGTTGACTTGCACGACCGAATCGCGGATGGGTTTGCCGATGCCGACGGCGTCGCAGAGGATCTCTACAGACAGTTCACCGCTCGATACGCAGATCTGATAGCCAATACGAAAAACAGAGACCAGGATATATGGTCAAAGCTCGGCGCCCCTATCGATCTGACGATGGGAATGCTCGATTTAATCCCGGTACAACGACGTATGATCTCCGATGAATGGTCTGCGTCCATGACCGCGATCGTGGCCGCGTCCCGACGGCAGGCGTTTCTGGAGACGATTATGATTCCGCTGCTCTCCGTAAGAGACAGGACCATCGCACCGACCATCGCCGCGGCGAAGCGGATGTCCCGCGGAGAGCTCAAGGCGGCAGCCAAGATTCCAACTGAGACATTTCGTGCGGCCTCTGAGCGGAGGAAATCAGCAAAGGCGTAGATGGCCAGGTCCACCAGAGGAGCGTCACAAAGGGCGCGCAGAACACCTGCCGAGAGGTCCAGGCGGTTCGCCGACAATCGCCTCGAGGCCCCGACGATAGACTGGTCGTCCGGTGTCCCTGAGCAGTTTCGGTTTCCGGACTCGCGCGATCTGAAGAGCCTGTCAGTATCCGAGCTCAACGAATACCTGACCAGGTTTGGGATTCTAGAGCCTTGGCAGCAGGCGAAGCTTTCGGCAGCTGGCTACGTTCAGCGGATGAGTGCGATACCGCCCGGCAGTCAGGCATTCAAGGACGAGGTGAACCGTCTTGTCGGCTTCGACAATCCCCGGGGTGCCCTCGGTATGGTCCGCCGGGCCTACCGGGAGCTGTCGCTCGTCGACGCGGTGAGCGGAGGTTCTCGTGAGTACATCTGGATCTCGGATGGCGACGAAGGGACTTGTGAGCGATGCTCTGCTCGAGGCGGTGACATCGGTACGCTCCAATACCACGCAGCAAAAGGTCTCCCTGGGCCGATGGTATGTGAGGGCGGAGATTTCTGCCGCTGCGAGCTGGTACCGGTGAGTTGATGTTCACTTTGACTCTTGAAACACGTGGCCTTCAGACGCTACAGAAGGCGCTTGGAGCGCTCCAGAAGCTCGGGGCTAGTCTAGGAGCCGTAGAGCTCAATAGCCATCCACGTGAGGACTCTGAGACCACCAATGCCGAAATTTTGCAATGGCTCGAATACAGTGGTAGGGATTTCATAACCACATCATCCGGTGATGCAGAGAATATCGCTCAGGCCTTCGCCGATGAGCTCGAGCGAAGACTCGGGGATGAGTTCTCGAAGGAAGCTTTTTGGGACAAGTGGGATGAGCAGCCATCCGGTAAGAAGCAAGAGGCATTTGCAAACGAACTCGCAGCAGCAAGCCTGAAGAAGGCAATGCTAAAATATATGGAGCAAGTCTATCATCGTATACAGTCTCAGAGTACGAACAATCCTCCATTTAACGGAGAATTGAATCAAGATTATGAAGCGTGGAAGCTAAAGACATTTGGATTTTCAAAACCAATAGGCAAGGCAACTAGTCAATTGACCGACAATCTGAACCCAGATGGGCTCGGGTCTAGAAATATCAGACTCAAGAAACGATAACCACCGCCCGGTAGTCGCTGGCATCGTACTGCCGCCGGGCCACAGCCCTTACGACGCGCAAGCGCGCAGGGTGGCACCCTACAGCCGGAGGAAGGCATGTTCATTCACAGGCGACTTCTCGCCCAGGAGGGCGAGGAGCCAACATCAACAACACCGAAACCGCAACCAACGATACCAAGTGCGACGCCAGCGCCGTCCCCGGAGCCATCGCAAGGAGAAGCTGACTTTCCAGGCAAGAAGCATATGGCCGATGAGATCGTCCGTCTCCGGAAGGAGCGCGACGAAATCGTCGCCAAGCAGAAAGCCGCTTCTGATGAGGCTGAGCGAAAACGTCTTGAGGAGGAGGGAAAGTGGAAGGAGATCGCAGACGGCGAGAGGGCAAAGCGCGAACAGCTCGAGGCATCTCACGCCGCTGCACAGCGTCGTTGGGAGCTCGAGAAGCTGCTCATCGATCTCCCGAAGTTGGCCATCTCAGGGGCTATCGCTGAGTGCCCACCGGATGCCAACATCGATGAGTACGCGGCGAAAATCCTCGAGGACAACAAAGCGCTCATCGTCGGCTCCGGCGAGCCGCAGAGGACAATCGCGCAGGGTGGAAGAGGAAGTGGTTCTGGTGGAGTAACAGACTGGAAAAAAGTTCAGGCGGATATGCGATCAAGAAATCCATCATTGGTTGATCCTGCTATCAGAAAGTATCAGGAATATGTCCATGAGCATGGAACAAAACCGCCTGGATGGGACCAGTAAAAGGAGGCCTAAATGGCAGTCCCAGGTTTTGACGATACCACGCTGCAATCAGATGCATATCTGGCAAAAGCGGAAACAATTCTCTACTACAACAACTGGCTATTCGATCAGGATGTGATCGGACAGGTCGGTCCAGAAGGATGTCCGTCAGGTCAGAATATCACATTCGGAATCGAATACGCTCACACCGACAATGGCGGAACGTTTGCATATGCTGATCCGATGCCTGAGTCAGACGATACTACGGCTATATCCGCCTACTTCACGAAAACTGCATACCAGAAGGCAGCCAGAACATATGGCATGCTCAAAGCGTATGAACAGGGATTCGGAAATCGTCTCCCGTATTCATCTTCCTCAATAAACGATATGGCTGCGATCGAAAAGACTACGATGAAGCTCCGAAACAACATCACCGCAGCAGTTATTCTCGAATTCGAAACTCAGATTGACAGCGCTGGCACCTATTCTGATGCATCTCGTACTAGGAGTACATATGGCCTCGCGAGCTATGAGGATACCAGTGGCGGAGATCTTACTCTTGCACATTTGGAGGATGCGATTGAGGCCGGACAGGGAACCACCTACGGTGGAGTCACGGATCCAGCGATGGAATACGACATCCTCCTTCCTCGAAATCAGCTCACAAATCTTGGTCGGCTCGGAGCTGGTAACGTTGGCGAGAGCTTCAATGAAGCAAATTTCCTCGCTATGGTGAGAATGGACGAGAACAATCCAATAGATGCCGGCAGGATCACCAGGACGAAGACGTTCGAGGGTATTCGTCTTCGTGTAGTTCCCGGTATGACGACAACGAATATTCTCATTCTGAGACGAGGAACAAATTCGGTATACACCTGGTGGGTACTTGAAGTCGAACCAAAAGATGTTGCTGCGAAGCAGCATTTGTATCACATCACGATGGGCGTCAATGGTATCTGTCGGGTTCCAACACACAACCTCAAGATCAGCGGCCTGAACGCATAGCGCGTGACGCTGGAAAGGAAAATACAATGACAGTTGCATTTGCAGCCACATTGGTTGAGGGTCCCGTAGTTTGTGGGCCAAAAAGGAAGAGAATCAAATACAAGCTTCAGATGCCGGAGTCCTGGACAGGAACTGGCGTTGCTCTCGACATGTCAGCTTATCTGGATGTCGTTTGCGAATACAAATTCGGTCCATCTACTGCCGTCGTGGATTTCGGATGGGTTTACGATATCGTAGGAACTGCTGCATCCGACGACGATGGAATCACCGGTTCCACTGCGACGTTGTGCGCTCACAGTTCCGCAGGTTCGGCCGCAACGATGGCGAACTCTGATACCGATGACATGAAGGCAACAACCAATATGTATCTCACCTGCTGGGGATACTAAAGAGGTATGAAGATGTTCAAATGCATTCAATGCGGGGATTGCTGCAATCCTGCTAAATCAAGATGGGGAATATCAAAGACAGGTATTCTAGCGAGGGCGTGCATTCTATTTACAGACAAGGACGTCAAGAGGGCTGCTGCTTTCCTCGGATTGAATGCAGATGAATTCAAAGAAAAATATGAGGTTGATTCTAGTCATTTCATTGACGTGACTCATTCTCCTTGTCCGTTTCTCACGGAAGAAAACAAATGCTCAATTCACAAGGCTAAACCAGATCTTTGTCGCAACTGGCCAAAGAATGGAGCTACAGACGAGCAGATCAAAGACTGCAAAGGATATTCAATTGCTCCGCCCTCAAAGGAATAGAAAATGAACGACGAACAGAACAAGTTTGACTTCAACAAGTTTTCCCAATTGAGCTCACCGGAGGAACGCTACAGAATGCTCGATAACAGCTTCAAAGAAGCCGACTATCTTGTTCTGTCCGATCCTTTTATGTATCGATCATCTGGAGGAACAGAGGTTCTTCAATATATTGAACAGCGTGTAAATGAGGGGATGTACAATAAAACAACCGGAAGAAATGACCGCACGAAACCATTCACTTGGAAACTCAAATTACTAAAGCATACGAACGGTTCAAAACCTAAACCAGGTGATAGGATAGAATGGGTGACCCAGAGAACAAATAAGATCATGGATAAAAAAATAGGTACAACTCAGGCACGTGATCTTATACGAAGGGGAGACGGTAATAGGCTCACACATACCAATGCAGCTGTGCTTGATAATGATTGTTGCTTTGTCGTTGGATTCGAAGATGCTTCACAGCTGCTATCTAACAATGGTGTGTACTTCAGGACCGGGTATCCAATCTCGAATCTTCCCGAGCATTTCAGAACTGGAGCATATCACAACTGGCGGTATGTAGAAGTACCGCCAGGAATGGATAATAAAAATGACGCTTTCTCAGATCAAGAAAAACCTGGAGCAGGAATTGTGGAAACTCAAGGAGGAGGGAAAGGACGTCGTTGAAACGAGTCAAAAAATAGAGGTGATTTCCAGTCTAATCTCAGCTGGCTTTATTGATTCTGACGAGATATTTTTGGGGTATCGACTGTCCATGAAACCATGCCATGACGATGTTGTCAGAACTGGAGCATATCACAACTGGCGTTTCATGGAGGTACCACCATGGAACGATTCAAAGGAAATCCAGGAGAAGAAGAAAGGATCCTGATATGGCAATGAGCGAACTTACGGATCATATGATGAGGACGATCCATGGAGAGCCGGATACATCCAATGCCATCGTCGTAGCGTTTACAGATACCGCTGGAACTTCTGCTACAGCACTAACAGCCGGATTTACTTACATGATCACTACAACTGTAGATTGTCATATCGCCTTTGGCAGTACTCCAACAGCTGACACAGATGATCCTGTTTTTCCAACTGGCGCTGTCGCATATTGGACAATGACAAATGCGTACAAGTTTAGCGCTGTAAGAGCTGGTTCAACCAGCGGTAAAATATCTGCTACTCCAATGATTGGATATCGAGTTTGAAATCGATCAAGTACAGCGACGATTCGTTCGCACTTCGAGGCGAGTATCCGGACAGAGTAGCGCGTCACGCCGAGTCTATCACCGGAGTGAACGTTACGATCTCTAGCATTGGTGGGACATCGATTGTTGATGAGACCGAGGCTACGCTCTATACCGCCACCACGATCTCTGCAGATGCGCTTCACGGGGAGATGTACATCGTTCTCGCAGCCGAATCAGAGGAGCCGTCAGAGGGTGATAGGTTCCTCATCGGTGTAAGCGCGGATGGGCCGGCAGAGCAGATCATCTGCGACCACTACGACAGCGACAATCGGTATCTGTACCTTGAGCGAGAACTCCAGTACTCTCACACCTCCGGAGCTGCTGTCGTTGGTCTGTGGGCGACCTACGACCTGGACGCGAGCGACACCGACGTCTACACCAAGGGGCGCGAGATTCGAGTCCTTTGGGACCCTGACACCGACGACGAGGCGTGGCCAGAGATCTACCGTGTGACCGGTGCATCCTCGGCGCCCCCTGGATTCTGGGCTGCCTTCCAAGTGCTCTATCCGACAGAATACGAGATGGCCACCGACCGAAATCTTCCTGAGCTCGAGGAGCGTCTCAGGTCGATGTTCCGGCATCAGTTCACCGCCCTTCGGATAGACGTTGAGCGCATCCAGGACAGCGAACGTCTTACCGATGGCATGCTTCTGTTTGCCCGGTATATCCTCACCGACGAGGATAAGCACAAGCTCGCGTGGGTGGACTGGTTCAAGACCCTATGCTCTGACCCTATCTGGGAGGACATCAACGATGACGGGGTAAAGGACGAGAACGAGGACCAAATACACGACTGGGATCCGATCATGAGGTCTATCTGATGGTCACCACCATTGACGCGTTGCTCTCCGTAAGGGACGATGTAATCGCCAGAATACTGGCACTGACTCCGAATCGAATGGTTATCTCAGCGGCGAGCTTCGCCCACCACCAAAACGAATCAACGCCAATTACAGAGGTCACCGGTAGAGCCAGGCTCTTCGATGTGGTAGGGCTCCAGCAGGGTGCTGATTATGGATTCGCCTATACCGAGCGTCCGGTGATGTGCTCATTCCAGATCGTTATTCTGTATCCCAGAAGGACGATTTGGAAGGCCGCTGCGATTGACGACATCCACCAGATAGACGATGATCTGCTGAGAAACGCACCGTCAATTCTTGGTGTATCCAACCGGTTTCTTTCCAGAGATCCAGTTCAGATCACAAATCACCCAACAGAGGATTGGGATCACTATTCTGTGACACTAGAAGTGTATCTCAGCGTCACAGCAGCATAGCAGCATAGCGAGGAAAAAATGGCAAACGAGATTGTTTCGGCACAGGCAATGAAGCTTGCGCTCAGGGGGGAATCCGCTCTCGGAACAGGGACCGGTAGCTGGGAGGATATCCGCCTCGTCGACGCCCCGACGATACCGACGGCGACACGGAAGCTCATCGCGAATCATATCCTTGGACACCGAAATCCGCTGACACGCGAGAAGCCGGTTTCGTACGAGACCTACATGGAGAATGCCTTCACGCTGAAGCAGCACATCAGAAGGGCCAGCGCCGACGGTTCCCCATCGCTCGCGTCGAAGCTGTTTCAATCGGCTGGGTGGCAGGAGGATGTCGGAAACAACACGACGGTTACGAGTGCAACTGCATCCGTTGTAGGAATGACTGCCGTCGGTTCTATGGCTGTCGGTAAGGCGTTTCTGGTTGCTGTCGGCAGCGCATACCGGCCGGCCCTCATCAACTCAATAGCCACTCTTGATGTGAGCCCGACGATACCGCTGTCGGCTGCCCCAAGCAATGGGGCAGTTGTGGAGCCAATGTACATATGGACACCGACGACGCTCACCGGGTATCAGGTGCCAACTGATCAGACAATTCAGTTCAGAATGAACTGTCTTGGATATGATGATGACGCTATTGGCGATCTATCGTTTGTATTGAGTGCATGCTCTGCAAGTGAACTAGCAGCAATTGAGATCGGGGGAAATGGAACTGTTCCAACGCTGGATTGGGGGATCTGCGTTGGAGACATAGCGTGCACCACCAATGATATAGCGGCTGACTCATTCACGGACTCCGCTCCGTTCCTCGTTGTAAACGGGGATGCAGAATTCGCGTTTGCGAGCACAAACGCTGGTTCCGCGATCGGGACGCTCGTCACAAAGATGATCGACAGTATCACCATCACAACCGGTCTGAAGGTAATCCCGATTATCGGTGTCGGTGGAAGCGGTGTAGTCAATGGGCTCCAGGGATACATGCTTCAGCAGGAAGCCCCTACGATAAAGGTGGTCGCCAAGTATCGTGGCGACTCTGCATTTGAGAAGAACTGGCGGACCGAGCTTGAGGACGATAACACGCGAAAGTACATCCATTTCGTACAGCCGTCTCGTAATCTGGACTATCCTGCATTCGGAGTATGGATGCCGAACTGTCACATCATGGATGGAGGTGAGCCGATGGTGACGAACCTCGGCGGGGATATCATCCAGACTGAGGTCACCTTCCAAGCGACGAACGCTGAGCTTGGTGGTGAGACGGCATTTGACGAGCTGGCGGCGAGCCCGATCTACATCGGCATCAGCGGGGAGCATTCAGCGTGATAAAAAGTTTCCAGATTGGAGCGAAGACCTACACAGTAGAGCTCGAAAAAAACGAACAAAGATACAAGGACAAAAAAGACGATCTACTTGGAAGGGCGATGTCTCCACTTGGAAAGATCGTAGTGTGGAACGAATGGGATGGCGGAAAGATGCCTAATGATCAGATTGAGCAAACAATATTTCATGAAATGGTTCATACCATTCTAAATGAAATGAATAGATTCAATCTATCTGAGGATGAGGAATTTGTCCAAACTTTCTCACTTTTGTTGCATCAAGCAATAAGGACAGCAAAATGAGGACAGCAAAATGATCAAGGCCAAACCTTCAGACGCATTCAAAATGGTCCTCAGCTTCGATCCTGCATTGGATGAAGATGGAGCAGGCGCTATGCAGCAGTATCTAAAGGATCGTGATTTGAGCCATTTCTCTGTGGACTATGAACGCGGAGTCCACAAAAAGACGGGAGAACTTGTGAGCGTGATCACTGCGTATCCATTGCGTTCTAATCAATTTCATTTGATCGAACTTGGTTCTGCTGGATTCAGACAGATCGTCAAGACTCATGTCGTAAAGGCGATCAACTTGGCCGATAATGACATCATAGTTGCGAAGGATGGCGAGATTTCCGAGAAGATTCTCGATGACTTCGATGGAGCAACCATGGCAGAGATAGCCCAAATCATCATCGAGAAGGGGAAAGGAGCTGATGGTGTTCAGAGAGCTTTTTTCTCGGAGGGTACATCCTCGCTGGAAAGAATTCGCTCTCACGCGTTGCGTGCGATGTCTGTCAAGATAGAGAATGCGAACGATACTCAGAGCCCTTCAGATTCGGCGACGAGCCAGGATTTCACGGAATAGGTCTTCCGGAAAAGCTTCGTGAGCCTGGATCAAACTTTCTTGAGACTTGCCCGGTATTCCTGATTCATCGTTGGCCTGCAATGGTGGAGGTCTCCAATGCATATGTTTGGTGCAATGATTTACACCAAGATATAAAGGATCTATTTCCAAATGGTACCACGCGTACAATCATCACAGGACTCCTCAGTTTCCACCACGGAATCCAAGCGAGTCTCGCAGATCAAAGAGAAGAGCACGAGAGAAAGATCAAGCAGCAAGAGCGAGATAACAGACGATGAGAAGCTTCCAAGAGTTATGGCAGAGGTTGTGCTTATTCTCATGGTACCAACCAGTGAATCATCAGGAAATTCTACGGTAGAGATCAAAGAGCTTCCTGAAGATCTGCTTGATAAAGATCCTGAACTATATCACAGGATGAGGCTTTCAATTGCTAAATCTGACAGGATAGAATCTGCGATGGCAACGATGTATGTAGCAGCACAGAATTTCATGAAAAGATATCCTGATTCAACCGCGTATTTCTCTCCGCATTGGAAGCTTGAGCAGCCTTGGGAGATAGAGCCAAATGGCTGATGCAAATGTAATCCTTCGCATTGGTAGTGCGCTCGGTCCAGGCGGACTTTCATCCTTGAAGGCAGGATGGGATATGCTCAAGGGATTCAGCAATTCAATTACTAATTCCGTAAAAGAGCTTGATAAATTTAAGATAATGATGGATCAAGTTGATATGTCAGTTATCAACTTTGCTGATAGCGCTGCAAAGGGACAAATTGATACCGCAGAATTGATGCGCGGTCTTCAAAAACTAAATGAGTCAGGAGCCAAAGTAACAAAAGAGCAATTTAAAACTCTTGCTGTTCAAGTTGTTAACCATTCAAAAGCTGTTGGAAAAGATGCAACGCCAGAATGGGAAAGATTAACCACCGCTATTTCACGTGGAAGTAGCCGTGCCTTGACAGAATATGGTATCAGGCTAAAAGAATCAACAGATCTTCAGAAGACTCAAAAAGAAGCAATCCGAGGTTTAACGGAGGGCTTCGAAGATGTGAATGTAGAAATAACAACTGGATCAGAAAGATTGTATCAGTTGAGCAATAATTGGGGTACATTCAAATCTGCTGTATGGTCTGCAATAGGTGATGTTCCATTGTGGGCAGATGCAATTGATTCTATAAATGATATTCTAGGAGAAACCGTAAAGGCTCTGACAGAATCAACTAAGGCTACAAGGGATTGGGCATTCCAATGGGAGAATCTCCGAGAAATAGTGATTCCTACGTTACAGATGCTTGGTGGTCTTCTGACTGGCAATATAACACCTGCTATAGCTTCTTATGCAGCTCGGTTTCAAAATCTAATTAAAAAGGGTCTAAGCGATGAAGATCTTCAGAAAGCCAATGCAGCTGAACTTGAAAAAAGAAAACAAGAAAAAAATCCTAGAGCTCAACCGATAAGAAGAGGATCCGGAAAAACCCTTGCAGAGCAAAGTGAGGAATGGGGAAGTGAGACCCCAGGGGAAGGATTGAAAAGCTTTTTCGATTATGGCGTTGATATATTTGATGCTACATTATTAAAAGCTGGTGAATTTCCAACAAATAGAAAAGAATTCGAAGAAATACAGAAAAGGAAATATGGAAAGCTTGGATACGGAGGTCCACCAGTTTCTAGTGGTCGAGACTTCAGTGGTACGGCTGAAGCTGTTGATCAGCTAATGGCTGAGGCTGATGCCGAGCAAAAGATCGTCGAGGCCCATGAGCGTAGGCTACAGCTCGTAACCGACGAATTTGAGATCATGCGTCAGATCAAGGAGATCAACGACGAGGAGCTCATCCAGATGCAGGAAAGCGCGGTGCAGCGTCGTGCACGGCTGGAGCTGGTGACCTCGGAGGAATATCATGAGGCCCGTCTGAAAGAGCTCCGAGAAGACGAGCAAGTCTACCAGGCCGAGCGTCAGATAGAACTGGAGTTCGCCAGGGAGCAGGCTCTTGACTTCGCTCAGCAGTTCGGCGACGTGTGGGCAGCGGCGATGGATCGGATCTCCGCCGGCGGAATGGCCGCAGACGGAGTGCTCAACATCATGCGGGGTACCTGGGGGGCGATCGTTACCGCGGCAATCGAGGGACACAACGGAATCGGACAAGCCATCCGGGAGACCATCAAGGCTGTCGGGATTCAGATCGCAATCGAGGCCGGCCTCATGGCCCTCCTGTCAGCCGGTCGGGCGATCTACTACGCGGCTACCAGGCAGTACGCTTCGGCGACCAAGGCCGGCTTGGCGGCCGCCTCGTTCGCCGCCACGGCCGTTGTGGCTGGTGTAGCAGCTGCAACAGCATCTGCGTTCGGAAAATCTGCGAAGTCCATCAGGCAGGTGTCTATACCAAGCAGCTCCTCGGCGAGCTCCCCGGCGTCTAGCTATGGTGGTGCGTATTCCGGGGAACAGCCGATGCAGCAAGAAGTAATCATCCGCCTTGCCCCGGACGCTGGGTCGCAGATGTTCGAGGTCGTGCAGCAGCAGAACACAATGGCGCGTCGTTCTGGTACAACCTCCTTCACAGAGGATGCCGCATGAGCACCACCGTCCGCCCTGCATTCCTACGGCCAGTAGAGTTCACCTACACTGGGGCCGCCTTCTCCGTGTCCGGTGGGAGCTCCTACACTGATTTCCCAAAGGGTACCTGGGCGAACATCCTATCCCTCGCCCATTCAGTTCTAGCCTATCTTTGGAATGACAGTGTCGAAATCACACTGGCACTCACCGATGACTTCAAGCTCTCATGGACCCCTTCGGGGGATATCACCGTCGTTCTCAATTCAGACTTGGCTGACTACTTCGGGTTTGCATCTACGACCGTTGCGATGCTGGATGGCGTGGCAACTGTCGCTGACTACACACCGATGTACTGCTGGATTCCTGCCTTCCAAAGGGCTGACCAGGACGGCTTCTCGAGAGATCTCCAGAATTGCGCTACGGGGGTTGTCAGCACGGACGGGACTTGGTCGGGGACGTCCACCGGTAGCGCAGTCTATCGTACCACCATCATGTTCGGCGTAGAGCTGGAGACTAACCTTCTCGTGAGCGCTTACGGAAGCGATGAGCAGAAGCGAGATCGCTGTCTGGAGACTTTCCTTGAGGGCGCCTTGACTGCGCAGCCTGAGCGCGCTACGTCGGTATCGCCGAAGGGCTTTTGGTATTATCCGGACATCAATGAAGCTATCTCCCAATGCGTTCTCACCGAGGTAGAGCCGTGGGCGCAGGCCTCCGACGACGGGGTGCAGTTTGGATATACTGACTCTCCGGACACGCGGGTGTTCTGTAACACTTCGCCAGATCAGCTCCAGGCTATACGTCAATCCCCCGCCCTTCCGGTGAGCACAATTCGCTACGGAGTTTCCTTTGCATTCAATACAGCGCCAGCTCCGGATTGGCAATACGTCGATTGGGGAGGTGCGTGATGACGCAGAACTTTCTCGTCGGATCCACCGAGTCCGCACCTGGAACACAACAAGGATCCAACTATGTTTTCGCTTCAGTGTTTACGGCTGTTCATACTGAAACGTCTTATGAATTCTGGGTATATTCAGGAGCTGGGGGTAATGTAAAATGTGCAATATATTCTGATAGTGGAGGATCACCTGGAACTAGGCTTGCTTATGATGATACTGGTCAAGCCTGCACTGGTGGTCAATGGAATAAACTAACACTTTCAGGAGCATCTATTGTAAGCGGAAATGATTACTGGCTATGCACCAATTCTAGTGCTTTAAACTCCACACAATATACTGCAACAAGCGGAAAAAATGTTAAATATACATTTTCTTCCTATGCAGGCTTTTCTTGGCCATCATCGCTAACCTTACCAAGCACGTACACTACCAGACAGGTTTTATACAAAGTATATGATCAGGATTATCCAGAGCTGATAACGGATTGCGAAGATGAAGATCTCGGTGAGGATGAGACCGGGGTAATCCTCGATGGCAGTGGATTTTCTGGATCGTCTGTCACATTAGAAATAGGTAATGCAGCATCATATGGAGCATGCACAGTAACGTCGACTCAAACTATTAACAGTAATAGCGGTACTCAGATAGATTTCGATGTTGTTCTTGGCTCACTAGATTATGGAACGAACTGGATTTTTATAACTGTTGATAGCGTAATATCTGCTGGATACGAGATTAATATCCATCAGGCCGACCCAGTCATATATGGCGTATCGCCATCGACGCTGTCTGCTGGTGACATCGTCATTATCACCGGTAGCAATTTCGGTGAAGTGAAAAGCTCAAGCTCAGTTGAGATCTGTCCGAATGCATCGCTGACTGGTGGAGTAGAGCAAAGCATAATATCGTGGTCTGATACAGAGATACAGATATCCGTCGTCAAGAGGACACTCCAGGTAGGTACGAGATACTGCGTTATTCGACGCAATCAGGTGAGCGACCTGTCGGAGGAATACGACAGCAACTTCTATGCGATCACATTGGCGAAGTCACAGGTGATCACCTACAAGCAGCTCTGCGAGCATGGTGGAGGTCGCTTTGCCCACCTGTGGCACATAGCTGGCTATCCGTGGGCCGTAACCGATGACGCAGGACTGATAGACGCTCTATCCAACTACGGCGCAGACACGACCGTACAGGCATCCAGGAAGCGCCTCTTCGGGAGCAACTCCTGGACCGGGGGCGGAGCTGGGACGGTTACGCCGGCGTACACGGTGCCAATCTTCCCGGGGCTAATCATCGACTGTAACGTATCGTGGAGGATGAACGAATCCGGGGGAATCATAGATGGTGGCAACTGGTCTGTGAAGATTGAGGACAGGATACTCGGACACGAGTGGGAGCACGCTGTGGACGGGGATGAGATATGGGGGCTCGATGGGCTGCACCGGGTGGCCAATCTGCAAGACTCCCTGGTCAACGGCTGGGGATGGATCGGTCAGCAGCTCCTACGGAACACCGGTGGATATACTCCGTCACAGATCCGTATGAACGAACAGAGCGCAGGGGGTAGCATTCTTTATGATCGTGTTGCAGCGCTAACAGGTGACGATTACGTTAAGCTCTGGATGAATCACGAGTGCATCGCCGTTGATGGGGTTGATGGTACCGCACCCAACTACTACCTGGATATGGTGGACTTGGGAGACCTCGATAGCGCCAGGGGGCTCTACCGGAGCCGTCCCCAGGATCACTTCATTGGAAATCTCATCGGGCTTAATCCGGTGATCTCCGATGTCCCGGGGAGCGTCATCGGCCACTACTGCTGGCTGTACACGATACCGCTCACAGATGATGGTGCTCTCCGCCTGACTCCAGACGGCGAGCCGATGATC
>Ga0307425_1000680_pt1 | contig 21149 bp, 20 predicted proteins | sample SalMarWE160330MG_FD_202152 | JGI IMG/M metagenome (GOLD analysis project Ga0307425, IMG submission 202152) | Salt marsh sediment microbial communities from the Plum Island Ecosystem LTER, Massachusetts, United States - WE1603-30 | ecosystem: Environmental > Aquatic > Marine > Intertidal zone >...
GTCCGGCACTCTATCGGGATTTTGCAATGATTGCAGGAGTTATTTTTTTATATTTTTGGCGTTGTTATCGATCGATTAAGCCGGTTCGATTGATATTCCTTTTCAACAATTTATTCCGCAGAGGAGGTATTATTGATGCACACGATTAAAAAGATTTTCACTTTCACCGTTATTGGATTGCTTATGTTAGGTCTGTCGACGCCAGTAATGGCCAAAAACAAGTTTGAAAAAGAATTTGAAACGGAACAAGGTGCCGTAAAACTGGTTCGCGAAGTGCAACGCGGTGGTTACGATGTCATTACAGCAGAAGAACTCAAGCAATGGATCGACTCCGGCAAGGACATGCTGATCATCGACACCATGCCTTATAAAGCCAGTTACAAGAAGGGGCACGTTCCCGGTGCCAAACAGTTTCTGTTTCCGGTTCCGATTATGCAAACCTGGGATACCAAAGAAACCGACGGTAAATCCAAAGAAGACTTTGACGCCCTACTTGGTTCGGACAAAAATAAAACCATCGTTATTTACTGCGGTTTTGTCAAATGTACCCGCAGCCACAACGGGGCTGCCTGGGCTGTCAAGCTTGGCTACAAGAAGGTTTACCGCTTTTCCGGCGGAATATTCGCTTGGAAAGGTGCCAAATATCCAATGGAAAAAGTAAAATAAAGATTTATCTTCGAATTGAGCGACACCGCTCAATTCGAAGATATCCGTTCGCTTTTTCGTTGTTGTTTTCAAACAAATTCTGAGCCGATCAGAATTCAAGAAACATTATTTTTCATGATCCGATTAAATAAAGACAATAAGTTGGTGGATCATCGTTGCGAAACGCTGATCAACAAAATCCGGCAGCGTACAGAGAACCTGTTCATGACCCACCAACTGATGTGTTCCGAAGCCGTATTGACGGTATTGAATCAAGGCCTCAAAGGGGGATTAGCATCGGAAATCGCTGTTCGGATTACCTCCGGCCTTCCGGAAGGATTCGGAGGAAGCGGTTGCACTTGTGGCGCATTGAGTGCCGGTATTATTGCACTTGGATTGTTTTTGGGTCGCAACGGCCCCGGTATCTTGAACAACAGGACGGTTTACACTGCTTCGAGAGAACTCCACGAGCGGTTCAACACGAAGTTCGGTTCCACCTGCTGTCGGGTGCTAACAAAAAATATCGAACTGGGGACGAAACACCATTTTAAGTTTTGTGCCCGGCATGCCGGAGAAGTTTCTGAACAGACCGTACGTATTGTCCTTAACCATGAGCCGGAACGACTTGAACTGGCGGATTGGACGTATTTGAATCAAACAGATACAAAAATGAGCACAAGGATAAAACAACTCACCAACGCACTTCGATCATAATTAAACGAGTTTTTCTAAAACAGTCCTTTTACACTATCAACATCGACAACGCATCCTTTCAGCGAAAAAACCTTGACCTGCATGCCTAATGGAAAGAATAATAAGGACGATCCAAATAAAAATTAGGAGCCTATAGGAATGAAACTGAACGTGTTTAAAAAACCGACCCTGCTGAGCCTTTCAAAAACCTGTGGTTGAGCCGCAAAAATCGACCCGGTCGGGCTTGAAAGTTTGTTGGCGAATCTCCCAAAGAATAAAGATCCGAACTTGCTGGTGGGTTATGAAACCAGTGATGATGCCGGCGTTTATCGATTAACCGATGATATAGCCGTCATCATGACGGCTGACTACATAACGCCGCCGGTGAACGACCCGTATATATACGGTCAAATAGCGGCAGCCAATGCCATCAGCGATGTTTACGCCATGGGCGGACAACCGGTCGCATGTCTAAACCTGGTCAGTTTTCCTTCTAAAAAGCTGTCTCCGGAGGTCCTACACCAAATCGTGGCCGGCGCTTTGAGTAAGATTACCGAAGCCGGTGCTGTATTGGCGGGCGGGCATAGTGTGGAAGACGATGAACCCAAATTCGGTCTGGCAGTCACCGGTATCGTGCATCCGGATAAATTCTGGACCAACCGGGGTGCTCAACCAGGGGACGTGCTGATTCTGACCAAACCCGTCGGAAGCGGTGTTTTATTTAACGCCAATTTAAAAAATTGGGTTTCCAAAGCGGCCATGGAGGCCTGTTTGTCAGTCCTCATAACGCTCAATCGAACCGCGGCTGAGGTGATGTCCGATTTTGATATCCACGCCGCAACAGATGTCACTGGGTTCGGATTGGCCGGGCATGGCTTTGAAATGGCCAAAGCATCCGGAGTGTGTTTGGAAATCAGTATCAAAAATCTGCCGATCATGGACGAGGCGCTAACAGTGTATAAAAAAGGAATGACCACCGGCGTAAATGCGTACAATCGGCAAATGGTGGAACAACATTTATGGTTTGAGATCCAACTACCTCCCTGGCACGAAGAAATCGTATTTGACCCACAAACCAGCGGTGGTTTGCTGGTTGCGGTGACACAGGTCCAGGGAGAAAATCTCGTCAACGCCTTGCATGAAAAAGGGGTGACGGCTGCCAAAATTATCGGCAGCGTTCATGAACCTAAAGGGGGGATTCATCTGAGGTTCAGGTAAATCGAATTTAACGATTCAAATCATTCGAACTAAAGTCGTTGTATTTTTTCAGCGACCATTTTTGGCAAAGGGATCGCCTTCCAGGTGTGATCGATGGCAACGAAGGTCACATTTCCCTCTGCCAGCAAGTGGGTTTCCGGCGGGCGATAAAAGTGAAACTGAAAGACGATGGCTTTTTCTTTGATCTCTTTTATTGAAGTATGCATTTCGAGTAAATCGCCATAGTAGGCCGGGGCTAAAAAATTGCAGTTGGCAGCCACTTTGGGCATGCCGTATTTTTCTTTTTTGTTACGAAAGAAGGTTTCCGGAGGTATGTCGATATATCGGAGAAATTCTTCAATCCCCTTATGGAAATAGCGAAAATAGGCAACAAAATAAACAACACCATAAGGATCCGTATCACCGAAGCGAACTTGAACTTTGGTTTTATGAATGAGCATGTCATACCTCCTGTGGGTGATGAAACAACCATTTCCTTGATTAAATTAACGCAACATTTCATCCTTTTGAAAAAATTACCTGAAGCTCCTTCTTGATGGGCGAAGCTGAAAGCGAAGACCAATGAAATCAATTTGTTTAAAAGGATTAAACTATTACAAATTAACTTTTATTAATGTATAAACTCAAGTTTTGCACTCTGAAAACATCAAAGGAGTCATGATGCGATTTTTCAAATATTTTTTTCTGATCTGCCTTTTTATTCTTATCGGTGTAAGCCAAACCGCTATAGCTGCTAAAAACATCGATGTCGATCTGGTCAAATTGCAAACCGATGACGGTGTCAAGCTAACCGGTATTTTACGCCGGCCTCGCATGGCCAAGGCAAAAGCCTGCGTGGTGTTGATCCACGGTTACAGCGGCAACTTTTACTCAGGTATCATGGACTTTCTTCCAAAAGCCCTGACAGATAGAGGATTTACCACTTTGGCGCTCAACATGCGTGATCATGATCGGGGTCCTAAAAAAAACCGGTTTGAAAAAAACCGTTATGACGTTGCGATAGCCGTCGATAAAATGGCCCTTGAGGGTTATCATTCTATATTCCTTTACGGCCACAGTATGGGGACCAACCGGGTGCTGTATTACATGGCAGCCACTCGGGACTCCAGAATTAAAGGCATACTTCTAACCGGTCCTCCTGGCAATCTTTTCGAGTGGAACGTCAGTGTATTCGGACCTGAGACGGCAAACAGCGTCCTTGGTCAGGCCCAGAATCTGGTGGCCAAAGGTAAAGGGGATCAATGGATGCTGATCAATCTGGGGCCTTTGGGCAAAGCGCTTTATACCGCCAACCATGTTGTCAGCCTCAGGGGCCCGAAAACCGTATCTGATCCTTACAAAAACATTGCCCATATTTCTCAACCCATACTCGTTGTCCACGGCCTTGCTGATCGACTGGCCAATCCCGATGTGTCTGACCGTCTCCGAAACAGTGCAACACCCAAGACAAATGTCACGGTTGTTAAAATTTCCGGCGCCAACCACCGGTTCAGTCATCACCAAGAAAAACTTGTAAGCATTGTCACCCGATGGATGTTAAAGCGTCTGAAGCACTAATCTGAGACCTTTGAAAAACGCCTCCTTTGCGTTTTCCCGCATTTTAAAAAAAGATTATTCATGGAAGCGACTATTTATAAAAAAGATTAAGAAATCTCCTGTAGACTGTTGCGAACTTGTGTATAGATGCCCGGGGCCATAACCAGTAAGCGGTCATTGATCTTTTGGCCGTCCAGATATTCATTGAGAAAAAAATTGCGTCCATCCAACTTGCAGATCTTGCCACCTGCCGCCTCAAGAATAATGCCGGCCGCCGCAAGATCCTGATACGATTCATTCGCAATTACAGCCGCTTCGGCACGACCCATTGCAACATAACAAATGTGAGCACCGGTGCATCCCAAATCACGAATTTTTCCCGGAAATGTTGAACGATAACGTTGATGAAATCGTGAATACGTAAAAAGAAGGCTTTCGTCATTAATGTTTTTCTTGTTCGAAACACGAATTTCCTTCTCTCCCAAAAAGGCTTTCTGACCTGCCCGTGCGTGAAAAAGATCGCCGGTTACCGGCATATAGAACACCCCGAAAATAGGCCAGAAATTTTCTATCAGTGCAAGGGAAAGGCCCCATATCGGAATTCCCGCCTGAAAATTGGCCACCCCATCTAATGGATCATAAATCCAGATATATCGCTTTCCATCATGGGTGTATTCTCTGTTCACCTGGTTATTTTTAAATACCTGATGTTCAGGAAAAAAGCTGTCAAGTTGATCCTGAAAAAAATTCATTAAATGGGAATCTGCCTCTGTTACAAGCGCTTCATCAAATTTGATGCGACGATCCCCTTTGCCATAAAATGAAAGTGCTTCCTCTCCTGAACGTCGGATCACATCCACTGCAAACTGGGTTAAATCTTCAATTCCATGGCGTTTTATTTCAGCCATCTTACCCCCTCCTTGTCAGGTCATTTTAGTGGGTCGAAACGTATTGTGGATAGTAATAAATGTGTTAAAATTCTCCCAGCGGCCTTGTAAATGTAAATGAGGCAGGTTCTTGGATCAATTTTTGGGATGCCTGTTTGATATTGCCGCCTAAAGCTGAAAAGGGGAGTGATACAACAAAGACGGCGCAACCGAAAACGGTTGCGACGATTCCCAACGGTCTGGCAAGAATAAAGTCAGCGGTCATAAGGGCACCGCTGTTTTCCTCATCTACCGTCTGTCCTTTTGCAAGGGCCGACGTTCCGAATGGGATAAAAACAAGGGTTATAATTAACAATAAAACCATGGATTTTTTGGTAATTTGATTCATGTTTTCCTCCTTTAGGTTTGCTTGCTGTCGAGTATGTTGTCTCTTTTTTAAAAAGTCGGTGCTCGAAACGTTCCGGTTCGGACCGGTTGGGCACCATATTTTGTTTTTTTAAGGATGAATGTTTTGGGCCCTTTAATAAGCCAAGGTCTTTAAAAAAAGGTTGTTCATGACTGATTTAGAGATGGTTGAAAAACATTTGTATTAAGGCTATAGTGTTCAAAAGAAAATATTTAAGAAAAATCTAATTTTCACAGACAGTTTGGATATTACAGATTAGAAAAAAGTAGGTGAAGTGTCAAGAAAAAAGCCTTCATCTCACATCGGTTTTGCTGATTATAAACGGAATTCAGACGGACTTAAAGAAATGACAACGGCATTATCTTGTATAGAGGTCGCCATAGCCTTGCCGGTATACAGCACATATGTTTACAGCGTTCCAAAAAACGTGTCAGTGCTGGTTTCGACGGGAAAAAGGGTTCTTGTTCCATTTGGCCGGCGCAGGGTAACGGGATACATTCTGGGTGCATGCAAAAAAATAGACCAGGGGGAGATAAAAAATGTTCTTGATATTCTTGATGAAGAGCCGCTTTTCCCTGAAAGTATGATACATTTTTTCCGATGGACGGCTGATTACTACCTGCATCCCATTGGAGATGTTATCAAATGCGCACTGCCCGGTGGACTTAATGTTTATGATTTTCTCGCCATTTCCATTACTAAAAAGGGAGAAGGAGCTCTTTTAAGGAATTCTCTTACACCTTTGGAAAGGAAAATATTACACCTGTTAAAGGGAGCGTCTTATCGATTAAAAAAACTTCGCGATGAGCTTAACAACAAAATTCCTAATGCCTTAATCTATGCCATGCAACACCAAGGACTCATTGTTCATGAACGGGAGTTAAAAGGCGGTATCACAAAACCAAAAATGCAACGGCATGTGTCATTGATCGATTCAAATATCACTATGCACAATCTGTCTGCGTCAAAACAAAAGATCATTGAAGCACTCAAAAGCCAGGGTGACGTTAGTATAAGTGAACTAAAAAAACGTGTTCCATCTGCTCCGAGACTAATAAAGCACTTAGAAGCGGACAGGTATATTTCTATTATTAATAAACAGGTTTATCGTGATCCCCTTGGTGAGTTTATAAAACCCGATACACCCCATAAACTCACTGAAGAACAAAACCGTGTGGTTTCAAAAGTGATACAAAATCTCGGTGGAAAATTTAGCACTTGGCTTCTAAGCGGCGTTACCGGAAGCGGAAAGACCGAAGTATACATGCATATTGCAGCAAAGGCGATCGACTCAGGTTACAGCGTTCTGATTCTGGTTCCTGAAATTGCCCTTATATCCCAGACGGAAAGGCGATTCAGGGCACGCTTTGGTGATGGTGTCGCTATTCTTCACAGCGGACTTTCTGCCGGAGAGCGTTACGACCAGTGGATCCGTATTGTAAGAGGTGAGGTCTCCATCGTCATTGGTGCCAGATCCGCTGTTTTTGCACCTTTAACGAATATTGGTATTATTATCGTTGATGAAGAACACGACACATCTTATAAACAGGATAATCGTTTGAGATACAATGCCAGAGATCTTGCCGTGGTCAGGGCAAAGCAACAGAACGCTGTGGCGCTGCTAGGGTCTGCCACGCCTTCAATACAATCCCATTATAATGTAAAAACAAAAAAGTTCAAAGGGGTTACATTAACAGAGCGGGTTGAAAAAAGATCACTCCCCAAGGTGACAGTTGTCGATCTTCGTAAAAGCAGAGATGTCCGGGGAAGTCGACGGTTTATCACTCCGGAGCTTTATGAAGCCATGGAAAGGACACTTGGACGTGGCGAGCAGACGCTCCTTTTCTTGAACCGGCGTGGCTTTGCCAGTTATCCGGTTTGCTCAGCTTGCGGTGAAGCCATACGATGTAAAAATTGTGATATTTCTTTGACATTACATCAAAAGATCAATGCATATAAATGCCATTACTGTGGGTTTACACGCGCGTCAGCATCCAACTGCATTTCCTGCGGGTCCTCTAAAATCATGCTTTTGGGGCTTGGGACCGAAAAAGTTGAGGACACGGTAAAGAAGCTTTTCCCCAAGGCATCAGTGGCCAGAATGGATCGTGATACGACCCGACGCAAAGGATCAATGATAAAAATTCTCAAAGGTTTAAGAAACCGGACCATTGATGTTCTGGTGGGAACTCAGATGGTGGCTAAAGGTCATGACTTTCCAAACATTACCCTTGTTGGGATTATTTGCGCGGATCTTTCTTTGAATTTTCCAGATTTTCGAGCCGGAGAACGTACATTTCAGTTGCTGGCCCAGGTTGCCGGTCGCGCCGGTCGGGGCGATGTACCCGGACGTGTTATTTTGCAGACGTATAGCCCGGATCATTTCAGCATCTTATCTGCAACCCAGCAGGACTTCGAGCCGTTTTACAATGCCGAGATCGGGTTTCGAAAGAGCCTGAATTATCCGCCATTTTCTAGGGTGGCTCAGATTAAAATATCCGGAAAAAACAAAGAAAAGACCCGGCAGCATGCTCAGACGGTGGGAGATCTTTGCAATACCTTAAAACAAAAGAACCCATTGCTATCAAAATCCCTCGAAATATTGGGGCCCATTGAAGCCCCGATTTTCAGAATTGCAAAAAATTACCGGTGGCAGATCCTTTTAAAAGGTTTGGAGGTCAAATCACTCCACCGATTTCTTAATCGATTGTGGCTCGAGAACCGAGCAATAATCGACCGTCGTGATGTCAGGGTCGTTCTTGATGTAGATCCGATTTTTATGATGTAAAAAGATGCGCCTTGACATTCTAGAGAATGCACCTTAAATAAACGGTTCAATACCTTGGCGGATTGATGCGGCCAAGGTATTGAATCGGATGTTTGAGTTAATATGAATCGGTTAATTTTTTAAAAGGATATTGGTAACATGAAACTTAAACTTTTTGTTGTCTTTATTTCCGCTGTTTGTATATTGTCTTTTACTAGCGGTGTATTCGGCGCTTCGAAACAAACGCTTCAATCACCTTCTATCTTAGTACCCGAAAGCCGATACACATTCCCCGTCGTAATAGATGGCACTGAAGTCACACATGATTTTATCATACAAAACAAAGGAGACGCACCGCTTATCATTGAAAAAGTCAAAACCGGCTGAGGGTGTACCGCTGTCTCATATCCGAGACAGATCCCTCCCGGCGGTGAGGGAAAAATTGTGATTAAAGTCGATACAGCAGGATACGGCGGAAGAACACTCACCAAAAAAATATCGGTTAAAACCAATTCTCTCGAACATTCCATGCTCTATTTGACCATTATGGGAAATGTTGAACAATTTGTTGACATTGTTCCAAAGAGAGCTGTTTTGCGTGGTTTTGCAGGCAATTCAATCAAAGCAAAGGTGAAGATCATACCGAAAGATAAGTATCCGTTCACCATTAAAAAAGCCAAGGCAACCCATACAAAAAACATGACCTTCAGGCTGGAAAAAACGAAAAACTCAGAAAAAATGGCATATGTCTTAACCGTTGAAAATTTGAGAAAAACCAAGGGACGCTATGCTGAAGCCATCAAATTAAAAACAGACAGCAAGATACGTCCCGAGATTAAAATCTATGTTATCGGGACTATTCTCGACAGGCCGAAAAACGAAAAACAATAAAGATGGAACATATCGAAGTCGTTGTGTTTGATTGTGACGGTGTCATGTTTGATACAACGCAGGCAAACATGGCATACTATAACGAAATATTGCAGCATTTCAATCGGCCGACCTTGACCCCCGATCAGTTTGCGTATTGTCACAGCCACACGGCGGACCAATCGATTGCACATCTGTTTAATGATGAAAAAAGCTTCCGGGCCGCTCAGAATTATCGAAAAAATATGAGTTATATCCCGTTTTTAAAATATATGGTGTTGGAACCCTATTTAAAACCTTTGCTCGAAAAACTCAGACCCAGATACAAAACAGCCATTGCGACAAACCGATCGAACACCATGGACCGGGTTCTCAGTGAACATGGTCTGGAAGGATATTTCGACCTGGTTGTAAGTTCCAGTGACGTCGATCGTCCTAAACCTTATCCGGACCCGCTGATTAAAATCCTGGAATATTTTGAAATAGAGGCCTATAAAAGTATATATGTGGGAGATTCAGAACTTGACGAAATCGCTGCAAAAGCGGCGGGTGTGCCGTTTGTGGCGTATCAAAACAGATCTCTTTGCGCCAATTTTCATATCAAGAGCTTAAAAGAAATTGCTGAGATACTTGAAATAACCATACCGTAAAATTTTTAATGTTTTTCAATGCAAATGATAACCGATGATGTAAAAGATACACAAAAGGCCGCCGCTTTCATTTTCATGAAAGCGGCCCTTCTTGTGGTGGTCGTTGTTTCAACCCTTTGTTGTGACGGGTTAAAAAATAATTCCTATTCTAAAGAACCTTTCCAGAAGATTCCCGTCGGAGACACGGTCCTAGGTGATGTGGGCGACGGGTTATGGGACGGTCCGATTCTTTTTTACAAAGGAAACGGAACGCCCATTTACCTGATCCTGGTGGAGAAGGCCCTCCAAAAGCTTCACTTATATTGCTATGACGGTCGCTACCGGCTAATAAAGAGCTATAATTGCAGTACTGGAGAACAGCCCGGAAAAAAACAAAAAGAAAATGACCAAAAAACCCCTGAAGGGATTTACTTCAATGTAAAGTCTTACCGGGATTCTAAGGTCACCCTGTTCGGTGACCGGGCCTTTGGGTTAAGTTATCCTGATATTTTTGACAGTCTTGAAGGTAATTGTGGCAACGGAATATTTATCCATGGTTCCAACCAGACCATAAAGCCTTTTTCAACCAATGGGTGTGTGGTCTTAAACACTCAAGATCTTGCCGATCTGGATCGACGGGTTTCGTTAAAGAAAACGCCTGTTATCATTGCAAACCATCTTCCTTACCGGTTTGAGCCGGCAAAAAAACAACTATCTGAACTGATGCTTTTACTCAAACAGGCCATGCTTCCTGAAAACTACCGATCTTTGAAACGAGAGTTTAGGCATATTGCCGTCATCGGTTTTCAAAAGCGTGTGGTGGTCGTGGGTGAAGTCATCATAAAAGACAGTAAGAATACACAGGGATTTTCAAGGCTTTACCTTTATCGGCCGGGAAAAGACCTTATGGTATTACTCAAGCGGGAGTGGAGCGAGGAATGATGGAGTGTACGTTAAACGGGGAAGCGTAACCCGTGATGCCTACGATTGATAGGTGTATGGGGAGTTATTGATTTCCGAAACCGTTATTTGCACCGCAGTCCGGGCACTCCCAGGTTATCCCGTTGCAAGACATCCCCCAGAAATTTTCCAACATACATTCCTGACAGATCGCAAAACCGCAACGACATCTCCAGCAAAAAGGCGGATTCTTGCCGCAACAATGACATCCGATTTGCCGGGCTCTGTTTCGTCTTTGTCTATAAGATGTTTTTCGTACAGAGTCTGTCATCTATAATATCCACGTTTTCCTTGATATCATCAAGGGTCGTATATGCCTTTTGTCCCAGGATCTTTTCCGGGCCGGGCCTGACCGGAATTGTTTTGTATTTTTGATGTCGCTTTCTTCGTTAATTATTTTGCCTGATTTCATGTGATGATCCCTTAAGCGGCCTTGCTGTCTCGCAGAATTAATGATAGGAACAAAAGCATTACAATTATTGTGAATCGAAATTAATGCAACAGTATATTCTTGTCAACCGCCAGCAACCGTAACAAATATGTGGGACAAATATCATCCAAAAACGGAATCCATATGAAAAATGATAGAACATTATATCTGATCGACGGCAGTGCATATATTTATCGAGCCTATCATGCCATAAGGAGTTTGGCCAATTCAAAAGGTCTTCCCACCAACGCAGCATTCGGATTCACGCGAATGCTCCTCAAACTCATTGAGGATCGATCTCCTGAATATGTGGTCATGTTTTTTGATGCCAAAGGCCCCACTTTCAGGCATGAAATATACCAGGACTACAAAGCGAATCGCCCTCCCATGCCCGAGGATTTGTCAGTCCAGATTCCTTATATAAAGGAAATAACCCAGGGATTCAACATACCGGTTATTGAAATGCAGGGTTTTGAGGCCGATGATCTTATCGGCACGTTCAAATGCCAGGCTGAAAAAGCCGGGTTCTTTGTTGTCATGGTTACCGGAGATAAAGATTTTATCCAGCTGGTTACGGACAATGCCGTCATCTGGGATCCCATGAAAGAAAAAACCATTGATATCAATTCGGTTAGGGATGATTTTGGTGTTGAGCCTTATCAGATGATCGATGTGATGGCGCTTTCAGGGGATACGTCAGACAATATACCCGGTGTCCCCGGTATTGGGCCCAAAACAGCCCTGTCTTTAATCAAAACTTTTGGAACCGTGGAACGTCTTTATGAAAGCGTTCATACGATTACAAAGAAAAAACAGCATGAAAACCTCGTGTTGTATAAAGAACAGGCTTTTTTGAGCAAAAAATTGGTTAAAATCCATATTGATGTACCGTTTCCGTTTAATTCTGAAAATTTCAGATATGAAACACCGGATAACACCAGGCTGTCAAAACTTTTTAAACATTTGGAATTTAGGCAGTTGCAGCAAGCTTTTCACAAACAATCCGATCTTTCAAATAAAAATTACCGTGCGATATATGATATGTCGGCGCTTGTCGATCTGATCGAGCAACTTAAAAAAGCCCAAATGTTCGCTGTCGATACCGAAACCACTTCAAAAGATCCGATGAAAGCAAATCTCGTGGGGGTGTCGTTTTCAATGCGGGCTGACGAAGCGTTTTACATCCCGTGTGCCCATGATTATCCGGAGGCGCCGGCACAGCTTGAACTTAAAAAAGTATTAAGTCAGTTGAAACCTGTGCTTGAAAATCCGAACATAAAAAAAATTGGGCAGAATATAAAATATGACTGGATGGTTCTTAAACGTCACGGGATAAACCTGACTGGCGTGATGTTTGACACCATGCTGGCGTCCTATCTGATTAACCCGTCCAAACGGGCTCATAATTTGGACCAGATCGCTCGCGATTTCCTGGATCACAAAACGATCACGTACAAGGAGATTTCAGGAAAGGGGAAAAAAGATGTAAGTTTTGCCGAAATTCCTCTGGAAAAGGCGGTGCCGTATTCCTGTGAAGACGCAGATATTACATTGATGGCCTATCATGTTCTAATGCCTTTGATCGACAAAGCCGGCTTGATGGAACTGTATAATAACGTTGAGTTACCCCTTGTGCCGGTTTTAATGAACATGGAAATGAAAGGGGTTTGTGTTGACAGAGAAAAACTCATAAAACTTTCTAAATCTTTTGAACACCAGCTTGACCAGCTTGAAAGCATAATTTATTCAATTGCCGGAGAAGAATTTAATATCAGATCGTCCCAGCAGCTGGGGAGGATACTTTTTGAAAAACTCAAACTGCCGGTTCAGAAAAAAACCAGAAAAAAAACTGGATATTCAACAGATGTTAACGTGTTGACATCCCTTGCCGACAAGCATGAACTTCCGGAGCTTATTTTAAGACACAGAACCCTTGCCAAGTTGAAATCAACCTATACGGATGCCTTACTTGATCTTGTTCATCCGGAAACCGGAAGGATTCATACGTCCTACAATCAAACGGTTACCGCTACCGGAAGACTGAGTAGTTCTGATCCGAACCTTCAGAATATACCCATCCGAACAGATGAGGGCATGGAAATTCGCAAAGCATTTGTCCCCAAAAAAGACTGGATCCTGGTTTCAGCCGATTATTCTCAGATAGAACTTCGCATCCTGGCCCATTATGCCGATGATGACATTCTGATAGAGGCATTTATAAATGATGAGGATATTCACACCCGCACTGCCACCGAAGTATTTCAGGTTTTTCCCTCATTTGTCACTTCCGAACTGAGACGGCAGGCCAAGGTGATTAATTTCGGCATTGTGTATGGCATGAGTCCTTACGGGCTTTCCAAAGAGCTGGGCATCAGTCAAAAAATGGCCAAAACTTATATCGATAATTATTTTGCAAGATATAAAGGGGTCAAAAGATTTGTTGATCAAACCATCAGCAATGCCAGAAAGACCCAAAAGACGAGTACCCTTTTGGGCCGCATCCGACTCCTGCCGGACATCAATAGTTCCAATAAAGTGGTTCGGGAGTTTGCAGAACGCACGGCCATCAACACACCTGTCCAGGGAACTGCCGCTGATCTCATTAAGCTGGCCATGATCCGTGTGGATGCCGCATTTAGGGAAGGCGGTTTAAACAGTGCAATGCTTCTTTCGGTTCATGACGAAATCGTTTTTGAAGTTCCCCCTGAGGAGCTTGGGTCCATCAAGATCTTAGTCAAAGAAATCATGGAAGGGATTTGGGATCTAAAGGTGCCTTTAAAGGTCAATTTGGCATCGGGTGATAATTGGGCTGAAGCCCATTAACCTGAATTTTTAATGAAAGATTTATCTAACCTTTAAAAACCGTTAGCATTCGCTATTCCGATGGTTCAGCATCCTCATCTTCTTGTAGACCTTTAACCGTTTGTTCAACCGTTTTGTAAACGGCCTTGAATGTTTCTTGAAAACCCGCCGGTCCCACCCTGCCCGTTTCAATAAATTTTACGACGATTTCTTTGGTTGATCTGAGAATCAGTTCATCAATTGAGCTCATTTTTGGCACCTTTGTTTTATTTATAATAATATTAATTTGTTATCAAAAGTAAAATCTCGTGTCAAGATCCATGCGAAGCTCGTTAGGATCTAAATAAAAAAATCAGTCGGTTTGTTTGACAGAAAAGGTTTTCTTCATTATTATAGCATTTTTCGAAAAATCGTAATACTATTTTAAATTCAAATATCATGGAGCATTAAAAACGTGTCAGCATCATTAGAAAAGCAAATAAAATATACCATTGAAAGTCTGGATATTGTAAAGACCGACGTGCTTGTCCCAATGGAATATCAATATCAACACCAAAGAGACATTGATATTGTCATCCAACAACCCGAGTATACCTCTGTGTGTCCAATGACCGGATTGCCGGATGTCGGATGTATAACGATAACCTACCGGCCGTATAAAAAAATCATTGAATTGAAATCTTTGAAATTTTATCTGCTGCAATATAGAAACGTGGGTATATTTTATGAACATGTGGTCAACCGGATACTTGAAGATCTTGTCGCCGTACTGGCGCCCAAATACATGGAAGTTACAGGAGAATTCACGGCAAGGGGGGGGATTACGACCAAGGTTACGGCTGAGTTCGAGGGGGAAAAATAATGTTTCAAAGATTTAACGCCGTTGCTGTAAAGATTCATCCGGTTGTCGGTGTTTTATTTTTGCTGCTAGGTATACTTTCCATTGCAGGATGTTCCACCGTTTCTTCCATTGAGAAATCAACCAAGAGAATGGTCAGAGACTTTAGGGCTCCGGATAGTGATTTGAAAAAGAGGGTTGGAATCCTGTTATTTGAAAACAAAACGAACTTTGCAAAAAAAGATGTGGAAGAAAAGTTTATAAGAGATCTATCTGATATCATTGCATCTTCATGTCCGAACATTCTTTTGGAAAAACCAGGCGATCCTGACTATCCTGACGATTTGACAAGAGTGCCAAGAACAAGATCCGGATGGATCGATAATTTGGAACTGGCCAAGACCGGTCGAAAGCTCGGTCTGAATGCCATTGTAACCGGTGGCTTAATAACCATCACACCGAACAAAAGGAAAAAGGGTATTTTGTGGTTAAAAGATACCCATTACTATGTCCAAGTACGAATTGATACGGAAGTTTACGATACGGAAACCGGTGCAAAATTACTGGATGAAAGTTTTGTGCACGAAATAGAAGTCGACGAAATGGATCTGGAATCGGTCAGTGCCGACAGTGAATTGAATACATTAATAGTGGATGAAGCATTTGTGGCCATTGCAGACAAAATGGGCGAAAAGATTTGTAAGGCCATCGTCTTTCAACCCTGGAAAGGGTTTATCGCTTCAATTGATTCAGATAAAATTTTGTTTAATTTTGGGAAAAACATTGGCCTGAAAATCGGAGATTTGTTTGAAGTCTTTGACAGCACCAGCATATTTGAGGGGTTGGAAGGGCAACGATTCTTTAAGCCAGGCCAAAAGACCGGTGAAATAAAAATCACTTCGTTATATCCTGACACTGCTGAAGCGATTCTTGTTTCAGGTCATGATATACGACCGGGATTTTGTGTTCAGCCAAAGGAATAAAAAATTTGAAACGCTTAGTTTAGGTTATAATTTTTCTATGTGTTTATAGAGTAGCGGGTGGGTACAAACTTCATAGTATTTGTTATCTGTCTTTCGAATAATGCTAAAATCGTGAGGGGAAACAACAGGTATTCGATCTTCTCGTATAATTAATCTGTGATACTTGCCGGTGACCGTTGGAAATTTTCCTGTGTGAACGCTAATCTTCTCCGCTTGTAACTCCGGGATATGACACTCTAATGATTTTAAGTCGATTTCTCGTGATAGTTTTTCAAAACCCTCGGCATTCAATTCAATACCGTTTACATTATGGCGCAATAACATATCACCTGTCGGTTTGGCGGCGCTATTTTCCGATTCTTTTTGAAATACATAAAGATTAAACGGATTTTTCAGGTTTGAGATTTCTTGAGATAAAGGTTTCGTACATTTGGACATTCGATCCGCTGCATTAATGGCCGGTGAGATCATGATACGGTTACTCTCATCAAAGAGAAATGTCGGAGCGCTGTTATTATAACTGATTCCGATGCCTAGCTCGAGCACCGGAAGTTTATGTTTTTCGCTTTGTGAGTTATATTTTTGAACAATCTGAAGTATTTTCCTTGCTATGCCACAAGCCCGTGCGACACAATACCACTCTTCGGGTATACCTTCATGTTCAGATATTGCAAGGATAATTGCATCACCTTCGAGAAATACTTTTTCGGCCGAATAATCAAATAAAATACTGGTAATGGGAACAAAAAAGTTAAGATTGAAAAAGGATGCCGGGTTTAATCCTTTTTCTTTCATCTTAAGGGTAATATGTGTGGAATCACGCATATCCGCCTTGATGACCACGTGACGGATGATCGGTTTTGTTTCTGGCGACTGTTCGTCGGGCAGCAAAAATTCATACAGAATATTATTTTCACGTGAAAGGTCGATGATCTTTTGTTCCGATACCAGATTAATGCTGTCCATAGTGTCTTTGAGCGTTATAAAATTTTGAAAATCTCTGTGATAACGGGCAAAGTCATTAAGAAATTGTAATAAATACTTCTTTTTCTCTTGAACGGTAATTTTTCTCAGATCTGAAATCTTTTTTTTCAAAGGTGCAAGGGAGAAAGATTTACCATAAAATTCTTTTACACGAGACAGCTGACTTGCGATATTCTTCCTTTGTTTGGGTTGAATCAGAAACTGTAAAACCTGATGAGGCACCAATGGCGGACAATACTCAAAATAGATAGATTTCATTTCATAAAAAGCGGCAATTCGTTTCATAAGGCCGGTCTTTTTAAACTTTTTATAGAAAAAATTTAACAGTTTTTCTTGGTTTTTGGCCAGTTTCTTGAGATTCCAAACGTCCCTTCGAGGCTTTTTTTGTTTTTTTAGTGATTGATAACGCTCCCTGGATTTAAAGCTGTTAAATAACAAGTCGATATTATCAACATGGTTTAACCATATATCTATGGCATCATAGTGGATATCCTGATAATTTTTTCCATATTTACCATACACTTTTTGGGTAATTTTTGATTGATTAATAGATCCGCCCGCAACAGATGAATCCGTTAAAAAAATTTTTAAAAGAATCTTTCTTAATAGACTTCTGATTAAAAACAAAAAATTATCATAACTATCCGGGTCCTCAAATCGGTGGCCGAACAATACGTATTCATCCATCATAAATAGATCTTCAAATGGGTTCTCTACATGGATGATGGGATTGGAAAAGACATCATCAGAAAGAATTGTCTCGGGTCCCAAAATCGACTCACGCATCTCTGTTATGTTTTCGTGTTGAACGTCTATCAGATACTGAAACAATTCTTCCGCAACGTTAAGTATAATGGATTTTTTGTTCTGCTGTATTTCGGACAGTTTTTCTTTTATTTTTATATAGCTGTTTAACCCTTCGCTGGATTCGATTTCATGTCTTTGGGCATTGTCATTAAAATTCTCAATCAATGTGTTGTATTGACGTGGAATTTCTTGGGCTAATTTTTTGAAGATGGTGATCTGGGCCAATAGATCGATTTGAATTTCTGAAGCAGACTTTGCCTGATTGATTGCAGCATGCAATACATCGCGGCAAAGATCTTTAAACTCATCTCGTTCAGCGACCAAGTTCGATGTTGGGTCGATATTCAATATTTTTTTGGCTTTGGCATGTTTTAAAAAAAGTTGGTAAACCAATTTACGGATGGATTGGCAAAAATCCGGACTTAACAGAACATCATAGCGGATATTGTCCACACCCAGAGTCAGTCGGTCCAATGAGAATTTCACCGAATAAGCTTTGAGAGGAAGCCCTGCAAGATTTGAAAAATTTGAAAACAATTTAAACATTAGCTTAAATTTTAATAAAGAATTTAGATCCAATATGGTTATTCTGGCTTAGATTTAAATGCCAAGCATTTTATTAACGTTATGATTATATCATGAAAATAGATATTTTTCAAAATTCACCCATCTCATACAAACATTATCGGCATTAGATATTTTTGCCTTAAGTGGTATTCATGTTCCTGGATACGAAATATGAGATGATGTTTTACAAGGAATGGGTATTATGGTAAAAATAAAATCAACCATTATCCATAAAAATAAAAGACATTTTATCTCCTTTTAAAATTTGGAACGCTCAGCTTAGGATTTAATAATTTGCCTTTAATAAGGAGGTCCCAAATGACGCTAAAAATCACTTGGTATGGACATGCATGTTTTTTGATTGAAGCAGGCAAAACAAAGCTGCTGACCGATCCCTTTTTAACCGGTAACCCCTTGTCTCCAATCCAAGCAGATGAAGTTGAGGCGGATTATATCCTTGTTTCGCACGGACACGGGGATCATTTAGGGGATACTCTGGACATTGCAACAAGAACCGGAGCGACCGTGATTTCAAACTATGAAATTCAAAACTGGGTCGTCAATCAGGGATTCGAAAATGTTCATCCGCAGCATATCGGCGGCGGCTTCGATTACCCTTGGGGCCGTGTTAAATTGACCATTGCCCATCACGGGTCAGCGCTTCCGGATGGCACCTACGGCGGTAATCCTTGTGGCTTTCTGTTTTACATCCATGGGAAAAAGATTTATCATGCCTGCGATACCGGCCTTTTTTACGACATGAAGCTCATCGGAGAAGAGGGAATCGATTTGGCGATTTTACCCATTGGCGATAACTTTACCATGGGACCGGATGATGCCTTGCGAGCGGTGAAACTGATTGAACCGACACATGTCGTTCCGATTCACTATAATACATTTGATGTCATCAAACAGGATCCGCATGCTTGGGCTGATAAAGTGAAAAAAGAAACTTCGGCCAAAGTAACGGTAATGAAACCGGGAGACGTTTTCGAGCTTTAGGGTTCGCACAAACCTGAAGCAAAGATGCAAAAATGTGAAGTTATTTTTGAGAGAACCCCTATCTTTGATCTGAAAGAGTTTGTCATATTATGCCGCAAAGAGATTATTATCAGATATTGGGTGTTAAAAAAGATGCCGGCCCGAAAGAGATCAAAGATGCCTACCGGCAGTTGGCCTTTAAATATCATCCAGACCGAAACAAAGATAATCCGGAAGCTTCTGAAGAAATGAAATCGGTTAATGAAGCCTACGCTGTTCTTTCGGATACGGCGAAAAGACGTGAATACGATATGTTGAGGCAACGGTTTGGATCCTCTGCTCATCACCAGTTCAGGAGCAGCTACTCTGAACAGGATATTTTCAGCGGTTCCGATATCAACCATGTCTTTGAAGAAATGGCAAAAGCATTTGGATTCCGGGGGGTTGACGATATTTTTAAGGAATTTTACGGGAAGGAATACCGAACCTTTCAGTTTAAACGTCCCGGCATTTTTGCCGGAGGATTTATCTTTACCGGCCCATTTAAAAGAGGCGAATACGGTCCATCCACCTTACCCCCGTCGGGCAAACTTGGAAAACTCTCCAGATTTTTGTTAAAACAAATCAGTGGGTTTCAAATGGCAAAAGACGGTAAGGATGTGGATGACATCATTCGTTTGACCCCTAAGCAGGCGCAAAAGGGAGGTCCTTACGCGTATTTTTTGCGAAAAAAGTCCAAGAAACTGGTGGTGAAAATCCCTGAGGGAGTCCGTGAAGGGCAGCGAATACGTCTTGCGGGGATGGGGGAAGACGGGAAAGGCGGTGGAACATCCGGAGATCTTTATCTAAAAGTTCAGATCAAAAGACCTCTCATTCAGAAAATAAAAAAATCGATTACCGATCTTCGCAAACGTCAAATTAAGGGCGGTCCGAAATAAATGTTTGTAACACGTTAGCCTTTTAAACCGATCTCCTCGGCAACATCTCGCATGCCCATAATGGTATCCGTAATCAATTCTGTTCGTTCCATACCCAGCATTTGGGCACCCTTATCAATGATAGACCGATCAACACCGGCGGCAAACCGTTTATCCTTCCATTTCTTTTTAACGGATTTGGCGTTTAAATCCATAACACTTTTTGAAGGGCGCACCAGGGCCGTTGTTACCACAAGACCGGTAAGTTCATCGATGGCATAGAGCACTTTTTCGAGTTCTGTTTTCGGCTCAACATCCGAACAAATCCCCCATCCGTGACTGACCACCGCACGGATGTATTCTTGGGGCCAGTTATTTTCTTTTAAAATCTCTTCTGTTTTGCGACAGTGTTCTTCTGGGAACTGCTCATAATCAAGGTCATGAATCAGACCGATAATTCCCCATTCTTCTTCGTCTTGTCCTCGTTTTCGGGCAAAATAACGCATCGCACCCTCTACGGCCAGCGCGTGTTTAATAAGGTTTTCATTTTTATTGTATTTTTTTAGAAGGTTAAAGGCCTGTTCACGGGTTGGAATGTTTGAATTCATATTATATCTCCTATGGTAAGGGTGTCAAACTGCATTGCCGGGAACTATACTCACAAATTTATTTTATTGTAAATACCGATGTAGAAAAATCCCAGGGCAAAGGCTTTTGTTTTCAAGCACGGGTGGGCGCTCCACGACGGCGTATATCTCTTTCCAACCGACTGAAACTTGTGATTTAGCACCCGTAAGCCCGAGCCGTGCCTGAGTTATATAGAATCATTTTTTGCTAAAAAATCCTATTGATTTTTTGGGCCATAATTTCATTCGGCTCGGGCTAACGCGTGCTAAATCCCTTCAAACAGTCAGTCGGTTTTCAAGAGAAATACGCCGTCGCTTCGCTGCATCGAAGTCAAATGCGATTGCCCCAGAGAAAAATGCCTTGACAGGTGGTGGTGTATCCTTTAAAAAATTCAATAAGGTGCCTGTTAAAGGCTTAATAGGGAATCCCGTGAGAATCGGGAGCGGTCCCGCCGCTGTAATCCCGCCCTTTTTAATAAAGGGAACCTTTTTAGCAATATATGCCACTTTTCCGATAAACCGGAATGGGAAGGCCGCTAAAAAGGCGGGAAAGTCAGAAGACCTGCCTGAACAAAACAGACACACCTCCGCGGGGTATGACGG
>Ga0307425_1000683_pt1 | contig 21128 bp, 20 predicted proteins | sample SalMarWE160330MG_FD_202152 | JGI IMG/M metagenome (GOLD analysis project Ga0307425, IMG submission 202152) | Salt marsh sediment microbial communities from the Plum Island Ecosystem LTER, Massachusetts, United States - WE1603-30 | ecosystem: Environmental > Aquatic > Marine > Intertidal zone >...
GGTGATGAGGGTGTCGGCATGCCTATTGAGTTCCAGCCACCCCTGCTCCGCATGAGTATGCCTCCTGCGCCCCTCAAATTGGAAGGGCTTGGTGACGATGGCCACGCTCAGGGCGCCTAGTTCCTTGGCGATGTTGGCCACGATGGGGGCACCGCCGGTGCCTGTCCCCCCTCCCAGCCCCGCGGTGATAAAGACCATGTCCGCTCCGTCCAAGGCCGTCTTGATCTGATCCACGCTCTCCAGGGTCGCTTTTCTGCCTGTCTCGGGGTCAGCACCCGCGCCCCTCCCCCCGGTGATCCGCTCCCCGAGTTGAATCTTTACGGGGCTTGGAGAGATCTTGAGGACCTGCGCATCGGTGTTGGCCGCGACGAAATCGACCCCCTCCAGCTTGAGATCGATCATGGTGTTTAAGGCGTTGCACCCACCTCCGCCTATGCCGATGACCTTTATTCTTGCCCCTACTGCACGATTTTCATCGAATTCAAACATCTCGTAGACCTCCTTCCTTTCTTACCCCCCATGGGGGATTTCAACTTTCTCGTCTAGAAGAACTCCTTAAACCAACCCTTCATCCTTCGGGTGACTTTGTCAAAGATGTTCGCCTCGCCGGGGACAAACCCCTCGCTGATTTTGCCCTTCTGCCCGTATAAGACGAGCCCTACAGCGGTGGTGTAGATGGGATTCGCGACGATGTCCGTCAGCCCTCCGATATCGCGGGGAGCACCTTTGCGAACCGGCAGGCTGAAGATCTGCTCGGCCAGATCCACCACCCCTTCCAGGAGGGCCGATCCGCCGGTCAGGACGATCCCCGAGGCAACGTTACCTTCGTATCCGGAGTTGATGATCTCCCGTTGCGCCAGGGACAAGATCTCCTCCATACGGGGCTCGATGATCTCAGCCAGCGTATATTTTGAGATGGTCTTGGCCCCCCGCTCGCCCACGGCAGGGACTTCCACCCGCTCGTCCTTCGCAACGAGGGAGGTCAAGGCACAGCCGTGTTTTTTCTTGATCTTTTCCGCCTCTTCGATCGGGGTCCGCAGACCGATGGCGATGTCACCGGTAACGTGGTCGCCGGCCAGCGAGATGACCGAAGTATGTTTGATACTCCCCTGATGGAAGATGGCGATGTCGGTGGTGCCGCCACCGATGTCGACGAGGGCCACTCCCAGCTCCTTTTCTTCGGGGGTGAGGGCCGCTTCGCTGGAGGCCAGTTGCTGTAAGATGATATCGGTGACCTCCAAGCCGGCCCTATTGGCGCACCTGATGATGTTTTGTGCCGAGGTGACTGCCCCGGTGACGATATGGACCTTGACCTCCAACCTGACCCCGCTCATCCCCTGGGGATCCCTGATCCCATTTTGCCCGTCGACGATGTACTCCTGGGGTAAGATATGGATCACCTCCCGGTCCATGGGGATTTGGAGGGCACTGGCGGCGTCGATGACCCTTCTGATGTCACTTTCGGTTACCTCGTGGCTCTTTACCCCGACGATCCCGTGGCTGTTGAGCCCCTTGATATGCCCCCCGGCGATGCCGGTGTAGACCGCGGTGATCTCGCACCCTGCCATCAATTCCGCTTCTTCCACTGCGCGCTTTATCGATTGCACCGTACTCTCGATATTGATCACCACGCCCTTTCTGAGTCCATGTGACGGATGGGTGCCGATGCCGATGATGTCCAAACGCTTTGCAGAAGGGACGCCGACAATAGCACAGATCTTGGTCGTCCCGATGTCCAAGCCCACGATGAACTCTTCCTTCTTGCCCATTTTTTTCACCCCCTTTCCTCAAACCCGACCACGATGCGGCCGGGGCCTTCATACAGGATATATTTCATAGAGAGATGTTTTTCCGCAGTCCTCTTCCAGACCTCCTCCAGCCTGCTCACCTTGATTCCCACATCTCCTCTGCTCATGTGGATCATGGTCCCTTCCTTCGTCGTAAAGATAGTCATGGTGCCGAACGCATTGACATTGATCTCGGAGATCCCCTCCCGGGAGAGGTGTGGGTGGTCCTGCACCTCCCTGATGAACCATAGGGCCTCGCTGATGAGTTCTTTCCCTTCCCCTTTCTTCCGCGCCTTGTCATCCCACCCGGTCAAGATGGGATAGTCGAGGGGCTCACCGGGGGCGGGCTCCTTAAAGGGGGTGCCATCCTCGTCCACATAGTACAGCGTCTCCATGCGGATCAAGGCTACGGGTTGTCTTTCAATGACCCGCACGGACAGCTTGTCCGGCAATACCCGGCGCACCTCGCAGGACCTGACCCAGGGGAGGGTCTCCACCCGCTCGGCGATCTCCTTGAGGTCGAGCTGAAAGACCGGCGTCTTGAGCGGCACCGCGACGGCCTCCATGATCTGCTGTTGGTCCGTGCGTTGGAATCCCTGCACCTCGATCGCATTCAGTTCGAGGTGGGAGGCGAGGAGCAGGCTGGTCCCCCGCTCCAACCCCCAGATGAAGGCGATGATGGTTACCACTATCCCCACGAAGAATAATCTTTTCCCCTTTTTCATCCTGCTTCCTCCGCGATCTTCAAGGAGGCCTGCTCCAAGATGGCCTTCACCAGATGAGGGAAAGAGATCCCCTTCTGGGCGGCTGCTTTGGGCACGAGACTCGTCTCCGTCATTCCGGGGACGGTGTTGACCTCAATGATGAAGATCTCTCCGTGCGCGCTCAGCCGGAGATCCACCCTGGCGCAGCCATGACACCCCAGGACCTGGTAGGCCTTGAGGCTTATTTCCTGTACCTCCCCCTGTTTTTCCTCACTGATCGGCGCGGGGCAGCGGTATTCGGTCTTGCCGGGGGTATACTTTGCCTCATAGTCGTAAAACCCTTCTTTGGGAGCGATCTCGATGACGGGAAGGGGCTCACCGTTCAGGATCCCGACGGTGAGCTCCTTCCCATCGATGAAACGCTCGATGAGGACCTCCTGGTCATACCCTTTCGCGTTGCGTATGGCCTCTTCTAACCCTGTGCGTTCCATCGCGATACCGACCCCGATGGTCGATCCCTCAGAGGCCGGTTTGACGACCCATGGGGGAGGGAAAGGGGGCTCCTGAAATTCCCCCTCGTGAGGGGTGATGAATTCCGGTGTGGGGATATTATGAAAGCGGAGGATCTCTTTGGCCTTGATCTTGTGCATGGCCAGCGCACTGGCCAGTACCCCGGAGCCGGTGTAGGGGATCCGCAGCAATTCAAGGAGTCCCTGAACCGTACCGTCCTCACCCCACCGGCCGTGCAGGGCGATGAAGGCAGCATCGATTCGCTCCTCTACGAGACATGCGACGATATCGGCAGAGACATCTATCCCCACTGCGTTGTATCCCTCTTCCTGCAGGGCCTTGAGGATCGCGGTGCCGGTCTTCAGGGATATCTCCCGTTCACGGGAGATCCCCCCCATCAAGACCCCGATGCGTTTATGTTTCCACCTCTGGCTCACCGATGATCTGTACCTCCAACTCAAGCCTGATCCCTTTCTCTTGATAGACCCGATCGCGTATCTGTGTTATCAGTCCCATGACATCCCGTGCCCGGGCTGTTCCTACGTTGACGATGAAGTTCGCGTGCAGGGGGGAAACCATGGCATCTCCCCTGCGCAGCCCCTTTAAGCCCGCTTCTTCGATCAACTTTCCCGCCGGCATATCCAGGGGGTTTTTGAAGATCGAACCGGCACTCGGCTGAAAGAGGGGCTGGGTTTCCTTTCTCCTGAGCATAAAATCCTTCATCTTCCCGGTAATCTCCGACTCCTCTCCCTTGTGCAAGGAAAACTCCCCTTGGAGGATGATCTCTTCAGGGGACAAGTTGATCCCCCGATAGTCAAATGTCACCTCATTATCTTTCAGCCACCTGATACCGCCCGCACGGTCCATGACCATGAGGGAGGAGATCCGATCTCCGACCTCCATGCCCCAACTGCCGGCATTCATCCTGATTCCTCCCCCTATGGTACCGGGGATGCCGGCAAGGGGTTCCAGTCCGCTGAGACCGTTACTTGCGCAGAAACGCAGCAACGGGGGGAGCCCAAGGCCGGCCCCCGCCATGACCTTGCTCCCCTGTTTTCTGATATCTTTGAGCCCGCGGGAGAGGTTTATGAGGGGCTCACGCACGCCTCTGTCCGAGGCGAGAAGATTAGTTCCGTTACCGATGGGGAGGTAGTGCACCCCTTCCTCTCGGCAGAGGGCAATAACAATCTGCAGGTCTTCCTGCTCTTGGGGATAGAGGATGCAGTCTGCCGGTCCCCCAATTCTGAAGGAGGTGACCTTGCTCAGGGGGACCCCTTGCTGGATCTCCCCCTGGAAACCTGCTTTTTTGATCCGCCGCTCCCAGCCGTTTGTGATCATGCGGATTCCTTCCCCAGGGCTTCCACGATATACTCCGATGTTTCCCAGATATTCCCCGCACCCAAGGTCATGACGATGTCCCCAGGTCTCAGGAGGGGCAGGACCTCGTCGACCAAATGCTCCCTGTCAGGGACGTAGCGGACCTCAGTACCCCCTTGTTGCCCAATTGTCTGGCACAGGGCCTCGGCGCTCACCCCGGGGATGGGGTCCTCTCCTGCCGGGTAGATATCCGTGATAAAGAGCACATCGGCCTGCGCGAAGGCGGAGAGGAACTCTTCAAAAAGATCTCTGGTCCTCGTGTATCGGTGGGGTTGGAACAGGGCGATAATGCGCCGCTCACCGAGCCCCTTGGCCGCCGCCAACGTTACCTTGATCTCTTCGGGATGGTGGGCATAGTCGTCTATGACCGAGACACCGGCGGCTTCCCCTTTCAGTTCGAACCTCCTCCCAACCCCGGTGAAGCCCTCGAGGGCCTCTTTGATGGTGCTGAATGGTATCTCTAATTCCATCCCCACGGCGATGGCGGCGAGGGCGTTGTATGCATTGTGTATCCCCGGCATGCTGAGGCGCACCTTCCCGAGGGATCGATTCTGCCACCAGGCCTCAAATACGATACCCCATCCCTTCGGGCTTACCCCCGCGCCACGCACGTTCGCCTCCTGGTCGAAGCCGTAGGTGATGTACCGTTTTTGCACAGCGGGGATGAGCGCCCGGACGTTTGGGTGGTCGAGGCAGAGGATGGAGCTTCCATAAAAAGGCACCTTGTTAATGAACTCCATGAAGGTCCTCTTGAGGTGCTCAATGTCATCATAGAAGTCCAGGTGTTCGGGGTCTATATTGGTGACGATGGCGATGGTGGGAGACAACGAAAGGAAGGTGCCGTCGCTCTCGTCGGCCTCGGCCACCAGGAATTCCCCTTCGCCGAGTCGGGCGCTGCTCCCCAAGCTGTTGAGCCTCCCCCCGATCACCATGGTGGGGTCTAATCCCGCCTGGGCCAGAACCGTGGCGGCCATGGAGGTGGTAGTAGTCTTGCCGTGAGTGCCGGCCACGGCGATGCCGTACTTCATCCTCATCAACTCCGCCAGCATCTCGGCCCGTCGGATCACTGGGATCATCTGGACCTTGGCCTCCTGGACCTCCGGATTATCCCCCTTGATGGCCGAAGAGGTCACCACCACGTTGGCCCCGTGTACATTCTCCCGCCGATGATCATAGGTTACCCTGCACCCCAACTGAGCCAGACGCCTCGTGATCTCCGTTTCCTTTGCGTCCGATCCGGTAATGCGGTAGCCGAGATTGAGCAGGACCTCTGCTATACCGCTCATGCCGATACCGCCGATCCCGACAAAGTGTATCTGTTTTATCTTGCCCCTGTACACCGTCTGTCCCTAGTTCAGACCCAGTAATTGATAACATTCATCAACGATCCGGACAGCTGCATCAGGTCTTCCCAGGGAGGCCGCTTCCGTTTCCATCGCATGTAATGCCTTTCGGCTGCGATAGAGGGGGAGGATTTCCTCGGCGAGCCGCTTTCCCGAAAGCTCCGCATCGAGGATCATTCTCCCTGCGCCGTGATTCACCAAGACCTGGGCGTTTTTACGCTGATGATCATCAGCAGCATAGGGGTAGGGTATGAGGATTGCAGCCCTCCCCCAAGCACAGAGCTCTGTTATAGTAGTAGCCCCGGCCCGACAGACTACCAGATGGGCCTCCCGATAACACGGGGCCATCTCATCAATAAAGGGATGGACCAACACCTCCAAACCCTTTCTCTCATATTTTCCTTTGACCCAGCGGTAATCCTCCTCACCGGTTTGATGGATGATCCGCAGATCCTTTGCGATCTCCTCCAGGGAGGCTACGGCCTCTACTATTCCCCTGTTGATGGTAGCAGCTCCCTGGCTGCCGCCGAGGATGAGGAGGGTAAAGGGTCTTCCAGCTCTCATGTCCCCCTGACCTGCCAGGACCCCCCTGCGGAGGGGATTCCCCGTGACCCGTACCTTTTGAGAAGGGAAGAACCGCATCCCTTCTGTCCAGGAAAGGAATACCCGTTGTGCGAACCTGGCCGCCATCCTGTTGGTAAGGCCGGGGTAGACATTCTGTTCTTGGATCACCCGCTGTATCCCCAGGAGGGAGGCGGCGACTATCACAGACCCTGCGGCATATCCCCCCAGGCCGATGACCAATCGGGGGGCGATCCTGCGCAAGAGCCCTCGTGAGAGCCATACCCCCTGCAGGAGGGTGATGATCCCCATGCCCTTTCTCCACCACGACCGCCCCTTTAAGGGGAGGGCGGGGACCGTCATTAGTTTAAATCCCCATCGGGGGAGCATGCGCTTCTCGAGATCCTTCCCCGTCCCGATGAAGATGATCTCCCACCCCTTCTTCCTCCGGATGAACTCCTCAGCAATGGCTATGCCGGGGAAGAGATGTCCCCCAGTTCCACCCCCTGCAATGACGATGGTATCCGTCATTGTTTCGCTCCGGAGGCAGAGATGTTCAAGAGGATCCCCATTGCCACCAGATTCATTACCAATGAGGTCCCCCCGTAGCTGATGAAGGGGAGGGTGAGACCCTTCGTGGGCAAGAGCCCCAGCACGACGCCCATGTTGATGATTACCTGCAGGGCGATCATAGTGGTAATTCCCATGGCCAGATAGGCCCCAAAGGGGTCTTCGGTCCTGAGGGAAATCTTGACCCCCCGCCAGATCAACAGGGCGAAGAGGAGGATGACAACCATGACGCCGATATATCCCAGTTCCTCACCGAGGATGGCGAGGATAAAATCGGTGTGGGCTGCAGGGAGAAAGAAAAGCTTCTGCTTGCTGTCCCCGAGCCCTACTCCCCACAGACCTCCGGCACTCAAGGCCACGCATGACTGGATAATCTGGAATCCCATGCCCTGTACATCCTTCCAGGGATCGAGGAAGGCAATGATCCGACGATAGACATAGGGAATGCGGGTGACATACACGTAGAGCACCGGTGCCGCGATCAGCGGGACCATCAGGAGATATGACAACCTCGTCCCCCCCAGGAAGAGGAGGACCATGGTCAGCAACCCCAGAAAGATGGCGGTGCCCATGTCCCGTTCGAGGATCACCAGGAGGATCATGATGCCGGATATCGCGATAATGGGGAGAAATCCTGCAAGAAATTCTTTAATCCGATCACCCTTTTTTGCCAAGGAATAGGCGATGAAGATCAGTAAGGCCAGCTTCCCCATCTCAGATGGTTGAAAAACGAACCAGGGGGTCATCAACCACCTCCGTGCCACCCCCACCTTGTGACTCAGACCCAGTCCGGGAATCAAGACCACGATCAAGAGTATGACGCTCAGGATAAGGATGGGATAGGTCCAGGCGCTCAATCGGCGGTAATTGATCTGCATAACCCCCACCATCCCGATCAGGCCGATGAGGGAGAAGAGGAGTTGCTTCTTTATAAACTTGAAGCTGTTGTGGTATGTAATGTCGGCCATCACCGCGCTCGAGCTGTAGATCATGATCCATCCGATGATCACTAAGGCCAAAATGGTGTAGATGACGATATGATCATACCCCTTGTTCATGCTTCCTCCTCGGCGAGTTTCAGGACGATCTTCTTGAAGGTCCGCCCCCGATCCTCATAATCCGTGAACATATCGAAGCTGGAGCACGCCGGTGACAGGAGGATCGCATCCCCTGCCCGGGCCAGGCTGCGGGCCACCCTTACCCCTTCCTCCATTCCTCCTACCAGATGGCAGGGAAGAAGGTCCTGGAAGGCCCCCTGCATCTTCTCTCTCGCCTCCCCCATGAGGATAAGGGCCTTGACCCGCTCTTTGAGGGGTTCCCTCAAGAGGGAATAACCCCCCCCCTTGTCCCGCCCCCCTGCCAGGAGTATGATCGGCTCATCGAGGCTCATCAGTGCCGTCAGTGTCGAGGCCACATTGGTGGCCTTCGAGTCGTTGTAGACGTTTACCCCGTTCCATCGGCCCACCCATTCCAGGCGATGCTCGAGGCCTTCAAAGGAGTCCAATGATTGCTGGATCTTCGTCGGCGGCATGCCGCATATCGTAGCTGCGCCGATGGCTGCCATGATGTTTTCCGTATTGTGCATCCCCCTGATCTTCACCCGTTCCAAGGAGAACCGTTCCTCTTTACCCACACCGCGGCAGAGGACAGTACGTGCGTCCTCAAGCCATACCCCCGTTTCACCATTCCCCTTCCGGCCGAAGGGGAGGATTCGGGCCTTAATCTGGGGGATGAGCGATCGAACAATCGCATCATCGTTGTTGACAACGGCCCAGTCCTTCGCCCCTTGATTGAGGAATATCCGCGCCTTGATTGCTGCGTATGAGGAGAGGGTGGGGTGGCGGTCGAGATGGTCCTCCCCGAGGTTGAGCAGGAGGGCGATCCATGGTTTGAAAGAGGAGATGGCCTCCAGCTGGAAGCTGCTGATCTCGGCCACGATATAGTCCGCCTCTTCTTCATGCAAGAGATACTCCGTTAAGGGGGTCCCGATATTCCCACCAACAAATACCCTTTTTCCCCATCCTGAGAGGATGTGTCCGATCAGGGCGGTGGTGGTACTCTTCCCATTGGTCCCCGTGACCGCAATAAGCCGCGGCTTCAGGAACCAGGAAGCGAGCTCAACCTCGCTCACAAAAGGAATCCCCTTGGCCCGTGCCTGCTCCAACGGGGGGGTGGCGGGGTTTACCCCCGGGCTGAGGACGATCACGTCCGCGCTGAGAAAGGTCTCGGGAGCGTGTACACCCACCTCTACCTCCGCACCCAAGGAGCGCAGTTGCTGGGGGGAGTCCCCCAATGCATCCTCAGTCTTTATCTCACTCACGGTGACTGCTGCTCCTTGCTGCACGAGGAATTCCGCAGCTGCCACACCCGTTTTGGCCATTCCCACTACCACAATGCGCTTCCCTTTCAGACCTTGCTTACGGACATCTGTTGTCGCCTTCTTCGTCATCGGAGCTTTAAGGTGCTGATGGCGATCAAGGATAGAATGATGGTGATGATCCAAAAACGCACGATGATCTTCGGTTCTGCCCACCCCTTTAACTCGTAGTGATGGTGGATGGGCGCCATTTTAAAGATCCGTTTTCTTTTTGTTTGATAGACCGACACCTGGATGATGACCGAGAGAGCCTCGATGACGAAAATCCCTCCCACGATGGCCAAGAGGATCTCCTGTTTGGCGATGACGGCCACCATTGCCAGGGCACCTCCGAGAGAGAGGGATCCTATGTCCCCCATGAATATCTGGGCTGGATAGGCGTTGAACCATAAAAATCCCAGTCCCGCCCCCACGATGGTTCCGCAGAATATGCTCAGTTCCCCGCACCCGCTGGTGTAGGGGATTTGGAGGTAACTGGAGAACTCAACGTGCCCTGCCAGATAGGTGACGAGGGCGAAGGTTCCCCCCGCGATCATGACCGGACCAATGGCCAATCCATCGAGTCCATCGGTGAGGTTGACGGCATTGGAAGTCCCGACGAGGACAAACAAGATGAGGATGATATAGAAGAGCCCTAAGTCGGGACGGAGATCCTTGAAAAAGGGGAGGGTAAGGTACGGGGTGAAATCCAGGTAGATGAACAAAAAGCCCGTTCCTACCAAGGCGATGGCCGTCTGAAAGATGAGCTTTGTCTTACCGGATATCCCCTTCCCCTTTTTGAGTTTTCTGTAGTCGTCCACGAACCCGAGCAGCGCATAGGCAATGGTGATGAACAGGACCAACCAGATGTAGGTGTTTGTCAGATTGCTCCACAAGAGGGTGGATCCGACGACGGCGATGATGACCAGACTTCCCCCCATGGTCGGCGTTCCTTCCTTGACCCGGTGCCGAGAGGGGACGTCCTCCCTCACATGCTGTCCGACCTGGAGTTCCTTGAGTTTTTTGATGAGCCATGGACCCAGGATGAAGCTGATGAGCAGGGCGGTGAGGGTGGCAGAGATGGTCCTGAAGGAGATGTATTTCAGGACGTTAAAGACGATATGGGTGGTATAGAGCGGATATAAAAGGTGATAGATCATAGTGCGTCCCTCAACTCTTTAATGATTTCTTTCATAGTGCATCCCCCAGTTCTTTAATAATTGTTTCCATTTTCATGATGCGCGAGCCCTTGACCAACACCCAATCCCCTTTGTGTAATTGCCGAGCGAGACGAAGGCTCACTGCGTGGTGGTCCTCCCCGATGTAGACGGCCTCGGGTGGCATCCCGGCCTCTTGTGCCCCCTGGGCCACGTGTGGGGCGAACTGGCCGAGGAGAAAGAGGAGGTCTATGCCATACTCTTTTACCTGACGGCCGAGCTCTCGATGGGCCTGCTGGGCAAATTCTCCAAGCTCCCACATGTCGCCGAGCACCGCGATCTTTCTCCCCTCCGTGATATCCGCGAGGGTGTGCAGCGCTGATTCCATCGATGGGGGATTGGCATTATAGGCGTCGTTGATGATCTTGATCCCCTTTCCCAGGAAGATCAGCTCCATCCGCATGGGGGGGGGTTGGAAGCTCTCCAGTCCCCTCTTGATCTCCCCTATCCCTGCACCGAGGTGGGAGGTTGCTGCCGTTGCAGCCAGGGCGTTATAGACCTGGTGTTCCCCCATCAGCTTCAAGGCGATGGTGATCTCGCCGGAGGACCCAATTAACCGGAAGGTGACTCCGCCGTCCCTCCTCGTACGTATATCCCTCGCCATCCAATCAGCTGGGTTCTTGATGCCGAAGCATATCTTTGCACCCGTGAACTCCGTGCTCAACGCCACCACCCGAGGGTCATCGGCGTTGAAGATGAGGCTTCCGTGCGCCCCCATCCCCTCTAAGAGCTCTCCCTTGGCCTTCATGACCCCCTCGATGGATCCCACCCCCTCCAGATGGACCGGGCCGATATTGGTCACTATCCCCACGTTTGGTTCCGCGATCCGGGTCAACCTCAGTATCTCCCCTATGTGATTCATCCCCATCTCGAGGACCGCCACGCGGTCATTGGCATTCATCTTCAACAGGGAGAGGGGGAGTCCGATAAGGTTGTTGAGATTTCCTGGATTCTTCAAGACCGTTCCCTTGGGTTGCAGGATTCCGGCCACCATCTCTTTCGTGGTGGTCTTGCCGTTGCTCCCGACGACTGCGATCACGGGGATGGGATGTTTTCTGCGCCACAGATTGGCCAGATCCCCCAGGGCCTGGAGGGTATCTGTTACCTCTATGATAGCGATGGTTTCATCTGCAATCCCGTGTCCTTGCTTGTCAACAACTACCCCCCTTCCCCCTCTTTTGAGCGCTTCAGCGACAAAGCGATGCCCATCGAAGCGTTCCCCCCGCAGGGCGAAGAAGAGCTCACCAGGCTTGATGGACCGCGAGTCGGTAGATACACCGGCCACAGGGGTTTGTATATCCCCCTGTATCAGCGAGCCGCCGGTAGCCTCGAGGACTGTTGCGATTGTCAACGGTTCCTCCGCCGAGGTCATTCCCCCCCGCCTCTTTGTGCCAAGGCCTTGCGGGCCTCTTCGCGATCGTCGAAGGGGAATCGCTCCTCGCCTATGATTTGATAGTCTTCATGCCCTTTGCCGGTGATGAGCACGATATCCTGGGGCCCTGCCAGGGCAACGGCTTCCTTGATGGCCTCTCTCCTGTCGGGGATGATGTGATAGCGATGCGGGAGCACTTTCCTGGCCCCCTTTTCTATCTCATCAATGATCTTCAGGGGGTCTTCGGTGCGGGGGTTGTCGGAGGTGATGATTGCCAGATCCGACCACTGCGCTCCGATATTTCCCATCGGTGCCCTTTTGCTTTTGTCCCGGTCACCCCCACACCCAAAGACGACCAATACCTTTCCAGTGGTGAGCCTCTTGATCTCCTTCATAGTCTTCTCAAGGGCATCAGGGGTATGGGCGTAGTCGACGAGTATCCATGGGTTGCCTGCACCGACCCGCTCCATTCTCCCCGGGACCTGAACAAGGTCTTCTATCCCCTGTTGGATGACCTTGGAGGTGATTCCCAGCGAGATCCCTACCGCCGTTGCTGCCATGATGTTGTAGAGGTTGTACTCGCCGACGAGGGGGGTCTGTATCTCCACGGTACCGGCGGGGGTGGTGAGGGTTGCCCGTATCCCGTGCAACGAGACCTCTCGGTTGGTTGCCCGCACCTCTCCGTGGTCGAGGCCGTAGGTCATTCCCTTTAACGGAGGAAGTTCCTTCTGGAACTCCCTCAGCAGGGGATCGTCGAGATTGATAATTGCCCAGGGGTCCTTTTCAGCCTCGACCAGGATCTCTTGGAAGAAGCGTTTTTTAGCGGCAAAATATTGATCCATATCTTCATGATAGTCGAGGTGCTCGGGGCTGATATTCGTGAAGACGCCTACATCGAAATGGCACCCCCGCACTCTCCCCTGATCTAGCGCATGGGAGGAGACCTCCATGACCACATCCTGTACGCCGTCGCTGACCATCTCGCGCAGCAATCGTTGTAGATCATAGGATTGGGGGGTCGTGGTCGGGGCAGGTCGTTCTTTTCCCCTGATCCGGTAATTGATGGTTCCGATCACCCCTACTCCCCTCCCCGCTGTCTTGAGGATTGACTCGATCACATAGGAGGTAGTGGTCTTCCCGTTGGTCCCCGTGATCCCCACCAGCGTTAGCTCGCGTGACGGGTGGGAAAAGAACTCCGCCGAGATCTGTGCCAGGGCCTCGCGAGTATCCGTCACCGATATCACGGGTACATCGGGAGGTTCTGGAGGGATCTGCTCCACGATGACGGCTTGAGCCCCTCGTGCAATACTCTCCGTTATGTAGTGATGACCATCACGTTTTGTACCCGGGATGGCCACAAAGAGATCTCCTTTTTTTATATGGTCGCTGTGGTAAGAGATATCTTCAATGTCGATATCCATGGTACCCCTCGATTCTATGACGTCCAGTGAACGGATCAGCGTGGCGAGCTGCACGGTATCTGCTTTACAGGGGAGGGGCGAACTCTAGGAAGACCTCATACCCCTCTGTGAGGGCGGTCCCTGGATTCGGTCTTTGATCGACCAATATCCCGCTCCCTGCCAACTTGATCCGCACCTTTTCCTCTTCTAATTGCGCCACGGCCTGCCTCATACTGAGGCCTCGTAGATCGGGCATCCGGTGCCGGGCAAACTGCTGTTGGTCCGTCCGTTGCTTTTTCGGGTGAGGGGCCTGCGTCAGGGTGATGTTCTTGGCGAAATCTCCTTCAGTAGGGGGTACCCCCATATACTGCATGAGTTCTTCGGCGATCCCATGAAAGATAGGTGTTGCTGCTACCCCCCCGTACGGATGCCTCTTGGGTTCGTCCATGACCACCAGAATGGCCACCTGGGGGTTATCGGCTGGGAGGTATCCCATAAAGGAGACGACGACCTTTTCTTGTGAATATCCCCCGGTAGTAGGATCGATCTTCTGGGCGGTTGCGGTCTTGCCAGCCACCGCATACCCAGGGATGCGGGCCCGGGTACCTGTTCCGGTCCTGACGACCTCCTTCAATACGGCCGTGATACGATGGCATGTCTCTGCGGAAAGGACACTTCTTTTCACCTCCGGGGAAGATGCTGCCACCTCTTTGCCCCTCCCGTCGGTAATGCGCTTTATGAGATAGGGCTTCATCACCTTGCCGCCATTGGCGATGGCGCTGAGTGCGGTGATCATTTGGAGGGCAGTTACCGATACCCCCTGGCCGAAGGAGATGATGGCCAGATCGAGGGGGGACCAGGATGCAGGGGGGCGTATTGCACCCGCATTCTCTCCCTGGAGGTCGACCCCCGTTTTTTCGGTGAACCCAAAGGCATCCAGGTGGTGATAGAACCTACTGGCCCCTAATTCCTTACCTATCTTAAAGGAACCGATGTTGCTGGAGACCCGTATGATATCTTTTATTGTCAACCATCCATGGGGACTCATGTCGTGGATGGTATGTTTTTTTATTGTATAGGCCCCATTTTCACAGAATATGATATCGTTTTCCTTCACGACCTCTTCTTTTAAAACGGCGGCCAGGAGAAAGACCTTCATGAGGGAACCGGGCTCAAATGAATCGGTGATGGCGCGGTTGCGCCACCTGGCTGGCGTATACTCCTCAAAGAGATTGGGGTTAAAGGAGGGTTGGACCGCCATGGCCAGGATCTTCCCCGTAGAGGGTTCCATAATCACTACCATTCCTCCCCTGGCTTTTTGATCTGCAATCCCTTTTTTGAGCTCCCGTTCAGCTATGTATTGAACCCGCAGGTCAAGGGTGAGATGGAGGTTATGAGGCGATTTCAGACCCTTCTCCCCCTCGGGGATATATATCCATCGCTCCAGGGCATCCTTCTCTAATACGACATATTGATTTGCGGTCTTCAGTTCCGTATCATATTTCAGTTCCAATCCTTCTAACCCCTGAGAATCCATCCCCGCAAAGCCAATGACATGGGCTCCCAACTCGAAGTTTGGGTAAAACCGCTTGCTCTCGGGGAAAAAACCCAAACCGCGGAGATGAAGGGCCTTAATCCGCTCTTGTTGGAAAGGGTTTATCTTTCTCTGCAGCCACACAAACGATTTAGGGCTCGAGAGGAGTTCGTAGATGTCCCGCGCATCTCTGCGCAGGAGAGGGGCGAGCTGAGTGGCAACATCTCGCTTGTTTTTTATCTTTGCAGGCTCGGCAAAGAGGGAATTAACCCTCATGCTTACCGCCAACTCCCTCCCCTTGGCGTCGTAGATGGTACCCCGATGAGGGGCGAGGCTGATCCTCCTGCCGTAGTATTGTTTCTTGGCCACAGGGAGGTACTTTTCCCGCTCGAGGGTTTGTATCTGATAGGAATGCACGGCAATATAGCCGAGGCACAGGATAAAAAATATGAACACCATGCATGCGCGGATCTTGAAGTACAATCTGGTTCGCTCTTTCATCGGATGATTACCAGCTGGTCTTTACGGGGAGGTTTCATCCCCAGTGTCGTACGAGCCCGTTCCTCCACCTGCTGTGCCGAGCGCAGGGTGGCGAGTTCTAATGTTCGTTCATTGTGGGCGCTAATGGTCGCTTCTTTCTCCCGCAAGGCCGCGGAGATTTCATATCCGTACTGCACCACCTGGACCCTCGTCCATACGTAAAAGAAGATGCTGATAATGAAGAGCACCAAGAGACCGGGGAGCAGGAGTGAAGGGCGTGCGGTCTTTGACTTTACCCGCTTGGAGACCCTCTGTCTCTGCAAGACCTTGTTCCCAGCAACGGTGTGGGCAGAGATGGCAAAATCTCTCATGGTCTACCTCATCATTGTTATGCCCTCCCCCTCTTTTGCAACCGTGCCCTTCTTGCCGGGGGGGGATTGGCATTTCAGGGTTCCTCGGATTTAACTGCTTGTTATCCAACCGTGTTCTCTTCTCACCATTTTTAAGTGGAAATAGTTCCGCAGGGGGATAACCAGCTCAAAGATCCCAATACCTTCAAGCGAATCTATTCCCCGCTCCTGGGCTTCCTGCTGTTCATTCGGCACGGACGAAACAACGGAAGCCTGCTGAGACCCATTTGTTGTGGCATTTCTGTGGGCATTTTTCGGTGATAGTCCTTTCTGATAATAGAACCACATAGACTTGATGAGGCGAATATCTTCTTCGCTATAGTTTCGTATTCGTTTTTTCCCCACCTTGATTCTGCCGGGGGCAAGGTAGCCTTGCCGCTCCCAGTTGTGGAGATGATCCATGGTAATGCCCGGGACCTGAGTCATTAATTCAGCAGCTCTCATCGCAATCCCTCCTTCCCACTCCCTATACCCTTTCCGCCACCCTTAGTTTGGCGCTCCGTGCGCGGGGATTATTGCTTACCTCCTCGGCACGGGGGGTGAGGGGGTGTTTGGTGATGATCTGCAGGACCTGTTGTCTTCCCCCACAGATGCACTGCGGCAAGTCGGGGGGGCAGATACAGGCACTCCCCATTTTCTTAAAGGTCTCTTTGACGATCCTGTCCTCCAAGGAATGAAAGGCAATGATGCCGATTCTTCCCCCCTTCGTGAGCAGGGGGGGGGCATCATTGAGAATCTCTTCAAGTTTTTTCAGCTCTTCATTCACCGCGATCCTCAGGGCTAAAAAGGTCTTGGTCGCCGGGTGTATCCTGCGGGGATGATGTTTGCTCGGGATGGCTCGTGAGACGATCTCCGCCAACGCACCCGTGTTCTTGATGTTTCCCCGCTGCCGTTCTTGGCCTATTGCCTTGGTAATCCTCTTGGCCCACCTCTCTTCTCCATATCTTCGCAAGATAGTTTCTATCTCCTTCAGCGGAAAGTGATTGACGATATCGTAGGCCGTCAATTTTTGCCTTGTGTCCATCCTCATGTCCAGAGGGCCGTCTCGGTGAAAGCCGAATCCCCTTTTCTCCTCCTCAAAGTGAAATGAGGATATCCCCAGATCGAAAAGAAGGCCATCTACCCCCTCGATCCCTCTCTCCCGCAGGATGTGCGGAAGGTGGACGAAGTCATCGTGAATCAGCGTCATCCGTTCTCCGTATTGTGTTAACCTATCCTGTGCCCTCTCAATGATCTCTCGGTCGCAGTCGATGCCGATCACCTTATTGTGCGGTGAGGCATTGAGGATCGCTTCGGTATGTCCTCCTTCACCGACCGTAGCATCGACGAATACCCCCCCCTGGGAGCACTGCAAATATGCGAGTACCTCATCTGGTAAGACGGGGGTATGGATATACCTTCTCACAGCCCCGTCCACTCGGCTATATTCTCGCTTATCTCCTCAAAGCTCTCTTTGTTTTTTGCGCATTCCTCTTCCCACAGGTCCTTATTCCATATCTCAAAACGATTCATCACCCCCACGAAGACGATCTCTTTGACCAACTGGGCATGTTCGCGAAATTGTGAGGGGACCAGGATGCGTCCATGGTCATCAATGGCACACTCCATGGCACCGGAATAAAAATAGCGCAGGAAGGACTTTGCCTCTTTTTTGAACTGTGAGAAGTCCTTCATTTTCTCCTCGAAGGACTGCCATTCAGTGAGGGGGTAGGACACGAGGCAGCTGTCGAATATGGTGATGATCAATTGATCGCTGCCGTAGTCCCGCCTCAAGATCTCCCTGAATTTGGAGGGGATGCTGGCCCTCCCTTTCTCATCTATACTATGTTCAAATCTCCCCCTGAACATCTATATTGCCCCTCGTTCCTCCACTTTATCCCACTTCATCCCACCACCCATTATAATGGGGGAGATACCTTTGTCAAGCAAAATCTTTATTTTTTTTACAAAAATTGGTATCAGGAGAGGGGGGTTGTACAGTAATTTATATTATAATGATATAAAAAATAGGTCAAATGGGTCATACAGGGGGTTCTTCCGCTTCTCTCTTCTTCCCGACGATCTTTGCCAGCACGATGCTGACCTCGTAGAGGATCAAGAGAGGACCGGCCATCATGACCTGGGTGACAATATCAGGGGGGGTGAAGATGGCCGCGAGCACGAAGATCCCCACGATCACATATCTCCTGTTGCGGGACAACATCCCGGCGTCGACCACCCCGAGCTTGGCGAGGAAGAGGATAAAGAGGGGAAGCTCAAAGGTGAGGCCGAAGGTGAGCAGGAGGATAGAGCAGAAGGAGAGATATTCTTTGAGCGTTGGTGCCGGCTTTATAAAATCCGTTGCAAAGCCCATGAAAAACTGGAAGCCGTAGTGAAAGACGATGAAATAGCCGAAGGCAGCCCCTCCGAGGAAGAGGAGGGTGGAGAAGATGACAAAGGGTATCGCATATCGTTTTTCGTGGCTGTAGAGGGCCGGTGCCACGAAGAGCCACGTCTGATAGAGGATCACGGGGGAGGCCACGAATATGCCCGTCAGGAAGGCGACCTTCAGATAGGTGAAGAAGGCCTCGGGGAGCCTGGTGTAGATCATGTTCGCCCCGGGGGGAAGGGCCTTGATTAAGGGAATCGTCAAGAACTGGAATATCTCTTGGGAAAAGATGTACGAGATGCCGAAGCCTATCCCCACGGCGATCAGGGATATGATCAATCTCTTGCGGAGTTCTTCCAGGTGTTCTATGAAGGTCTGTTTCTCCTCCACGGGCTATTTGGTCTGAGGGCCCTTACCGGCTTTGGACTCTTTTTCCTCTTCCTCCCCTTCTAAGAACTGTTTCTTGAGGGCCTTCTCCAGCTCCCCTTTGTCCGGGATTTCGTCTTTGATGGGTTCGATCTCTTCGGAGATGGTTTCCTTTAAATCATCGGTGGCCTTGCGCAACTCCCCCATGGTCTTGCCCAGAGATTTGGCAAGCTGTGGGAGCTTTTTGGGGCCGATCAATAACAGGGCAAGCCCCAAGATGACCAACAACTCCGGCATACCGATACCAAACATCTCGTCTTCCTTGATACGAAGTGGTTTGTAACTAATGCAATCGATAGTATCATACATCTCACCCTTCGACAATGGGAATATTTCTGGGGGGAGAAGCTGTTGAGGGGACGAGAGGATTTTGTTATAAGAGAGACCGGAGGTGATGCGGTGAGAGGCAGAGCAATCATCTCGTGGGCCTTGTATGATTTTGCCAACACCATCTTTTCCGCCAATATCGTCGCCATCTATGTTCCCCTCTGGGTAACGCAGGAGTTGGGGGGAGCGGATGTCCACTACAGTCTGGCCCTCTCCGCCTCCATGCTGGTCGTGGCCGTGACCATGCCCGTGCTCGGGACCCTGTCAGACAGGTGGGGGAGGCGCAAGCCCTTCCTGCTCCTCTTTACCGTGGTCTGTGCCAGTGCTACCGGGGGATTGGGTGCATGGGGGACACTCCCCCTCTCCCTCTGCTGCTTTGCCGTGGCCAACTATGCCTACCAGGGTGGGCTCGTCTTCTATAACGCCCTCCTGCCGGCGGTAACGGCGGAGGAAACCAGGGGGAGGGTATCGGGGCTGGGTGCAGCGTTCGGCTATCTCGGGGCCATCTGCGGCGTAATCCTGGTCATCCCCTTTGTCACCGGCGAGTTGTGGCGCTGGGATATTCCCTTTCTCTCCGGGGGTGGGAGCGCAGCCGCTTTTTTACCCACGGCCATCCTCTTTCTCATCTTTTCCCTCCCCCTCTTTGTGTGGGTCAAGGATGATGGCATACACAAGGTGCGGAAAAAAGAAGGGGTGTGGAGGGCCTTGATCACGGTCAAGGATCACCCCCAGATCCTCCGATTCCTCCTCGCTCGGTTTTTCTACCTCGATGGGATCAACACCGTTATCGTCTTTCTGTCCATATATCTGGTGAACGTGGCGGGGTTCAGCGTGAAAGGGGAAGTGCAGGCATTCTTTGTCGTCTCCACCATCTTCGCTATTGGGGGGGCAATCGGCTGGGGGGTGGTGACCGATCGCTGGGGTCACAAGAGGACCCTCTCTCTGGTGTTAGTCATCTTCCTGGTGGCCACCATCGTGGCGGCCCTGGCACCGGCCAAATCCGCTTTCTGGTTCATCGGTCCCCTTATTGGGATCGCCCTGGCCGGCATTTGGACGTGCGAGCGTCCCCTCCTCATCTCTCTCTCCCCCCCTGAGATGTATGGGACCTTCTTCGGCGTCTACTCATTTGCTGGGAAGCTCGCGGCCATTCTCGGGCCCCTCCAATGGGGTATCTTGGTAAACATTGGTGCTGCTTTCGGCCCCTGGAGATACAGAATCGCTATCTCCTCCTTGGCCCTCTTTTTTGGCGTAGGTCTCCTGATCCTGAGGAAGATCCCCCAGCGCTAGCTCAAATCGCTATGCGCATCATATCCTCGGCCACGAGCACCTCCCCGGGAAATACGTCCTGGCAATCCCCCCTGATATCGGATTGATCACAGGGAGGATAGAGGTGGGTGAGAACGAGCCGTGTGCATCCGGCCTCGTGGGCAATGCGGCCGGCGAGCGCAGGGGTGAGATGCCCCTTTACCTTCTGTCCCTCTGGGAAGGAGCATTCTAACATAAGGATGTCCGCTCCCCTGGCCAGCTCCACGATGTTCCGGCAATAATCTGTGTCCCCCGAATAGACCACGGTCCGCCCCGAGTGAGAGGTCACCCGATACCCGACGCTTTCGGGGGCATGTTCGAGGGGGAGGGTGGTAATCCGCAGTTCCCCGATCTCAATATTATCAGCGAGGACCTCTTGTATATGGATGCGAAAGGTCTCAGGCTCAATCCAGCTGCCGTAGACACTTCTCAGTCCTTCGAAATAGTCTCGGAAACCTCGTCCCCCCAGGATGCGGAGGTCCTTTGTGCGCGGGTCCTCATGGTACTTGCAGGCGAAGATCAGGGGGACCAGGTCAGCGACGTGGTCTGGGTGGATGTGACTGTACAAGGCGGCGTCAACCTCTTTGTAGGTCACCCCTGCACGCAGCATCCTAGCCAGGGTCCCGGAGCCGCTGTCCAAGAGGATGGATTGATTACCTGCCTTGATGAGAGCGGCAGGCGAGCCCCTCTTCACGGAGGGGACCCCTGTGCCTGATCCCAGGATGATTAACTCCATGATATTTTCCCTTATTGTCCCATGCAGAGAGGAAAACCCTTGTTTTTAGACAAGACCTTAGTCCGATTGTCGTCCTAAAATGGTTCAAGGGGCCAAGGGGTCAGGGGTTCTACAAAAACGCTTGAATGTTTTACACTCGAACCCTTGAACCCTCGCATCCTTGACTCCTTAATTACCAGATTTCACCCTATCATGAGGTCTTCACCCTTGCAAGGGAGTGTACTCGTTCACTACATATGAGACACCGAGGGGTTTTTGTTAGGTACCATACTGCGCTGTTGGAGGAATTGCAAGGGGGTGAGATATCCCAGTGCTTGGTGGGGGCGTATTGTGTTGTAGGTTTTC